>ENA-OWPN01000203-OWPN01000203.1-human-gut-metagenome-genome-assembly--contig:-NODE-203-length-103132-cov-3.227936_pt1 | contig 103132 bp, 108 predicted proteins | sample MGYA00248266_ERZ651850 | MGnify/ENA primary metagenome ERZ651850 (study PRJEB26924, sample SAMEA4378296) | human gut metagenome | biome: human gut; feature: human-associated habitat; material... | reverse complement strand
CAGAAATATTGTCAAGGTCAATCTGGACGATGATGAGAAGGAGCGCCTGCAGAAGCTGGAGCTGGAAAGTGAAATCACCGAGCTGCTGCATGAAATTGGTATCCCTGCGCACATTAAGGGATATATGTATCTGCGAACAGCCATTCTGGAAACCTATCTGAACGTGGATTTTCTGGGTCAGATCACCAAGGTGCTGTATCCGGAAATTGCCAAGAAATATGCGACCACGGCATCCCGTGTGGAAAGAGCCATTCGACACGCTATCGAGGTTGCATGGAACAGAGGCAATATCGATGCGATTGATGATATCTTCGGATATACGATATCCGCCAGCAAGGCGAAGCCAACCAATTCTGAGTTTATTGCCATGATTTCCGATAAGCTGCGCCTGGAGCATCGACTGCGCAACAAAAACAATGTGATCAAAACATTCCGCTAGCTTTTCCGGTAAAAATCCAGTATACTATACTGGATGATAAGGGAGTAGTATATGGCAGGAAGAGTTATTTTACATATTGATCTGAATTCCTACTTTGCAAGTGCGGAGGTTCTGAAAAACTCTGCACTGGAAGGGCAGCCGGTCGTTGTGGCAGGGCTGCACCGGCGAAGTGTGGTATCGACAGCAAGCTATGAGGCCCGCAAATATGGGGTGCATAGTGCTATGCCATTGCATATGGCGATGGAAAAATGTCCAAATCTTGTAGTAGTACAGGGCGATTACGGCTGGTATGAGGAATTGAGTAATCGTTTTTTTAAATACCTGCGCAGGTTTTCCAATCTGATTGAGCCTGCCAGCATTGATGAATGCTATATGGATGTGACCGATGTCATTAAAGATTACAAGCGACCGCTCGATTTAGCCTGGCAGATTCAAAAAAGCGTCTTGCATGATTTGAAGCTTCCCTGCAGTATAGGTGTGGCGCCGAATAAATTTCTTGCCAAAATGGCAAGTGATATGCGCAAGCCGATGGGGATCACGATTCTGCGGAAGCAGGAGGTTCCCAAAAAGCTGTGGCCGCTGCCAATCCATGATATGTGGGGGATTGGGAAAAAGACGGTGCCCTTACTGATACAAAACGGCATTACCACCATCGGCGATCTGGCAGAACCTGATAATGAATCCAAAATCATGACTTTACTGGGGAAGCATGCATATACATATATTCAGCATGCCCGCGGAAACGGCTCTGCCCAGCTTTCCTTTAATACGAGTGTACAGTCCATCTCACAGTCAACGACTCTGGATAGGGATATCACCGATTACGACGAGGTCAAAACTGTACTGAAACGGCTTGCCGCTGCATTGAGCAGACGGGCAAAGGAGGATCATATCAAGGGCTCTCTGATTTCGCTCAGTATCCGGTATTTCGATTTTTCCAATGCAGTGCGCTCTGTCAACATTCACAACTATACGGATGATGCCAATGTTCTGCTGGAACATGCCTTACTGCTGTTTGACCGTAATTACAGCGGCAGGGAAATCCGTCATTTGGGTATCGGACTTGGTTCTCTATATTCCGCAGAAAACACCATTGATCAAATCGATCTGTTTCAGCATGAGGTCAAACCGACCAATACTGTCGAGGATGTGTTAAAGGAGCTGAATGCACAGATTCCCGGAGCGCATCTGATGCGGGCAAGTGATATACAAAAAGCAAAAAACAGGGAGTGATTCCGACGTATATTCACAAAGGATATCGGATATCACGCGGTATTTGTCGATGTGTTGGCAGCAAGTCTGCCTTCTTTTTTTCATATAGTGAAGTGAGGTGACTATATGAAAAGTAAAATACCCGTAAGAAAGAAGCAGGTCTATCACGGATTTCTAAAAAAATATCATAATGTATATCTGTTTATTGCTATTCTTGTCGGCTGCGGCATTCTGATGGGCATCATCGTTTCCAATTATATTGATGTATCGGATATCAAAAGTCTATCCAGCTATCTGACGACCATTGATTCCAGTGTGAATAAATATGATTACTTTGTATCCCAGTTTTTCAGCGGAATCGTTTTTATCCTGTTTGTCTTTTTGCTGGGAACCTCGCTCATCGGTATACCTGTGATCAGCTTTATCGCCTTTACAAAGGGGATGCAGATCGGCTTCTCCTGTGCCCTGTTTGTTTATACGTATCATTTGAAGGGGATTGCGGGTATCATCATGACACTGCTTCCGCAGGTGGCGATGGATTTGATTGCGACCTTTCTGATCTCTGCCAGTGCTATTCAGCTTTCCATGTATATTATCTATTCCACGACCAATCGGGAACGTCTGAACTTCAAGCAGCTGGGAAACAATGTCCTGAATGATATCTTTATCTGCTTTCTGATTATTCTTGTGGGCAGCTATCTCAAATCCACGCTTGTCATTGAATTTATAAAACTGTTTAATTTAATGTAAACTTCCGCTATAATAATAGGGTCAGGGAGGTAGCGTATGGAAGAATATACCTATGATTATATCAACGGGACAGATATCTATTTGTATCAGCACAAGAAGATGTTTCGTATCAATACCGATACTGCACTGCTGGCGCAGTTTATGACCGTAAAAAAGGGGGAGCGCGTACTGGATATCGGTACGAATAACGGGGCATTGCTGCTGGCGGCACAGCGCTATGAACCAAAGCATATGTATGGGGTCGATATTCAAAAGGAAGCGATTCAGGTCGCAGACATGAATATGCGCCATCACAATATAACAAATGTAACACTTCTTGCAGCATCCATCCATGATGCACAGCTGGAAAAGATGGATGTTATCGTCTGTAATCCACCATATTTTAAGGTTCATGACACCTCCAACCTCAATGAATCACAAAGTCTTCAAATGGCCCGCCATGAACGGTTTCTGACGCTGGATACACTGTGTCGCAGGGTGCAGGAGCTGCTGGATGAAAAGGGACGCTTTTACATGGTACACCGGGCTTCCAGAATAGCAGAAATTGCCTATACTTTGAAGCAGTACCGTCTGGAAATCCGCACGCTTCAGTTTGTATACGACGTGAATAAGGAGGAAGCGGTCAGCGTATTGGTGGAGGCGGTGAAGGATGGGAAGGTCAACGCCCATGTGCTTCCGCCGCAGATGATCAAACGATGAATATCCATGAGGCACTGCAGGATTATCTGCATTACATACAGGCAGTTGATCAAAAGGCGCTGGCAACGATTCACTCCTATCAGCAGGATCTGCAGGAATATGAGGTGTGGCTCATTGGCAAGCATAAGCAGGTGATGGAGGATATTCTGCCGCAGGATATTCAAAGCTTTTTATCCGAGCTGGAGGATGGGCAAAAGGGGGAGGACGGACGTAAGCGCAGCAGCGTAAATCATATGCTGACAAGCATTCATATGTTTCACCGCTATATCTCCATGCAGCATCCCACTATTCTCGATCCTTCCATCCATCTGCGCGGGGGAAAGAAGGAACAGCAGCTTCCGCTGTATTTTAACCCGCACGATATCGAGCGGCTGCTGGACAGCTTTGGTGAGGATGAGCGCAGCTTGTATCAGAAGGCGATTTTAGAGCTGTTGTACGGCTGCGGACTGCGGGTCAGCGAGGTATGTGAGCTTCGTCTGAATCAGGTTCACCTGGAGCAGGGTTATCTGCGTGTGATTGGAAAAGGGGATAAGGAGCGCATGGTGCCGATGCATAAGCGCTGTGTTCTTGCCTTACGGGTCTATGTAACACAAATCCGTCCCGGATGGGAGAAACGCAAATCCACCCGCGTATTTATAAACAGCAGAGGAAATGTATTGACCCGTCAATACGTACATACATTGATCAAGCAGCGCCTGCACATGCTGAATCTGGATGAGCGGCTTTCTGCACACAGCTTCCGGCACAGCTTCGCGACACACCTTTTAGATGGCGGTGCAGATCTGCGTGTTGTACAGGAGCTGCTGGGACATCGTGATATTGCGACCACCCAGATTTATACCCATGTGCAAAACCGTCGGTTAAAGGAAGCCATTGAGAGCTATCACCCGCGGTCGGATAAAAAAGAAAAACAAAAAGGATGAGGCGAAAGCATTGGAAAACAACACAAAAAGTTGTAAAATAAGATAGGTTATATTGTAAAGGATAAGGAGACTGTTACTATGAGCAATTGTAATTCATGCCCCAGCAAGGGAACCTGTGGTAAGCAGGCGGATAGCTGTGGTATCCAGAATAATGAACGAAATAAAATCCGTCATGTCATCGGTGTGATGAGCGGCAAGGGCGGTGTTGGAAAATCCAGTATGAGCGTACTGATGGCAAAGGAAATGGCCAGAAGAGGATATAAGGTCGGTATCATGGATGCCGATATCACCGGGCCGAGCATTCCTCGTCTGATGGGACTTGAGCATGCACAGGCATTCGGTACCAACGATGCCATTGAGCCGGTTGTCGATAAGGACGGTATCAAGGTCATGTCTTTAAACTTCTTAATGGAGGATGAAAACCAGCCGGTTGTCTGGCGCGGGCCGATCGTGGCAAATGCTGTCAAGCAGTTTTGGACGGATGTGGTCTGGGAAGAGCTGGATTATCTGTTTATCGACATGCCGCCGGGAACAGGAGATGTCGCACTGACCGTATTGCAGAGTCTGCCTGTCAGCGGAGTCATTATGGTATCTACACCGCAGCCGATGGTATCTATGATTGTTTCCAAGGCGATCAATATGTGCAAGCAGGTCAAGATACCGGTACTTGGTATCATTGAAAACATGAGCTATGTTGAATGTCCGGACTGCGGAAAACGGATAGAAATTTTCCAGCACCGCAATGTCGAGGAATTTGTAAAGGAAAACGAAGTGCCGTTATGGGCGGAGCTTCCGATGATGGACAGCATTTCCAGAATTTATAAGGATGATGACTTTGACACGGCAACAGCAGAGAAAATGTATTCCTGGATCAAGCCGGCTGCCGATAAGCTGATGGAAACAATGGAAAAATAAAAAGCTTATACAACAGGGAAGTCCTGCATATGCTGTACACCAGCGTATGTCAGCTTCCTTTTTTCTATGCAAATGATTCTAAGCTATATCGTAATTTGATGATGGTCATGCCTACTCAACTTCTTGCGGAATTGCAATATATAAGAGAAAGGGTGGTATCAAACATGGACGATGAACGTTCGTATAAGCGTTGAGACTTTTGTTCATAGCAGCTGGAAGCCATAACAGTCGTCTACATATTCTGAAATATCCAGCGGAAATGCTTTCATAAATCACAGATGAAACAACTTTCAAAAAAAGATGTTTATTTTTTACATGAAGTGTGCTATATTAGTAAAGGATTTTTTTAAAAGTATCAAGCTGCTTTGAAAATACCCGTGAGGAGGAATTTTATGCCAGGATATGTAGTCGTCGGAACCCAGTGGGGGGATGAAGGAAAAGGCAAGGTTGTTGATTATCTGGGATCCCGGATGGATGCGGTGGTACGCTTTCAGGGAGGGAATAATGCAGGTCATACGGTTGTCGTTGAAGATGTACCTATGGGCCAAAACCACAAGGTGGTGTTGCATTTACTGCCCAGCGGTGTGCTTCAAAAGGCTGCCTGCATCATCGGCCCCGGAGTCGTCGTTGATCCCTTCGTCTTTCTTGAAGAAATCAAACAGCTGGAGGATCGCGGTTTACAAACCGATCATGTAAAAATCAGTGACTGTTCCCACATCATTATGCCATACCATGTACGTCTGGATGCCCTGATTGAAGCAAGTCTGAAGGATCATAAAATCGGTACAACGAAACGGGGAATCGGCCCGTGCTATGCGGATAAATATTCCCGTCAGGGACTGCGTATGGGAGATTTGCTTGATTTTGAAAGCTTTAAGAAAAAGCTGAAAATTGCAGTCGATATGAAAAATGTCACCTTCCAGAGGGTATATGATGATCCGGGCTTTTCCTATGAGGAGCTGGTTCAGCAGTTTGCACAAATAAGAGAGGCGCTGCTGCCTCGCATCATCAATGCTCAGATTGAAATCAATCAGGCACTGGATGCAAATAAGCAGGTACTGTTCGAGGGCGCGCAGGCAGCGATGCTGGATATCAATTACGGAAACTATCCGTATGTGACCAGCTCCTCACCAACCTCAGCCGGTGTTTGTACCGGGGCAGGTGTTTCACCGAAAAAGCTGGATGTTATCATCGGTATTGCCAAGGCATACTCCACGCGTGTCGGAGAAGGCCCGTTTGTGACCGAGCTGTTTGATGATATGGGAGAATGGCTGCGTAATCAGGGACATGAGTTTGGTGCAACCACCGGACGGCCAAGACGCTGCGGCTGGCTGGATGTCAATGTTGTACGCCATGCGGCTATGATCAACGGGTTAACAGATTTGGTCATTACCAAGCTCGACATACTAAGCGGATTAAAGAACATCAAAATGTGTGTTGCCTATGATGTAGACGGCGTACGCTATGATTATATCCCGAGCAATATTGAGGATTTATATAAGGCAAAGCCGATCTATGAGGAGTTTGACGGTTGGGAGGAAGACATTTCCACAATGAAAACCTACGAGGAGCTGCCTGAGAACTGCAAGACCTATCTGCGCCGTATTGAGGAGCTGTGCCATACGAGAATCTCGATGATTTCCGTTGGCCCAGAGCGTAACTGCAACATTTATCTTCATGAAATGCTGAAATAGGAATTGACAACTGCACTGCATTTTTGTAATATATTACTGTTATAGGAACAAAGGCGTTCTACAGGTGGAAAACATGGCTTTTCCGGATTTGTAGACGCCTTTTTCGTATAAGTAACCAGATGCCACACAGGATAGTAAGGAGGATGCATATGGTAACAAGTGAACGTGAGATTATGGAATTTATTGAGGAATACGATGTGAAATTTATACGCCTTGCCTTTTTTGATCTGCTTGGTAATCAGAAAAATATCTCGATCATGCCGCAGGAGCTGGAACAGGTGTTTGCGCATGGTCTGAGTTTTGACGCCAGTGCAATCAGCGGCTTTACTCTTTGTTCTGCAACTGCGGGCAGCCACACATCGGATTTGTTTCTGTTTCCGGATATTTCAACACTGACAATTCTACCATGGCGTCCGCAGATTGGACGTGTTGTCCGTATGTATTGTGAAATCCGCTATCCTGATGGCAGCATATTTGAACTGGATGCACGTTCATTGCTAAACCGTTTAATGAAACAGGTCAGGAAGCAGGGATATCAGATCATGGCCGGTACGGAATGCGAATTTTATCTGTTTGAACGCGATGAAAATGGAAGGCCGACACTGATTCCGTATGATGAAGCAGGATATTGCGATATCGCCCCCCTGGACAAAGGAGAAAATGTCCGCAGAGAAATCTGCCTGGATTTGGAGGAAATGGGAATCCTCCCGGAACGCTCCCATCATGAGCAGGGGCCCGGACAAAATGAAATTGACTTTCGGTTCGACGAGGTTGTCACATGTGCCGATAATCTGATGAGCTTTCGCAATGTCGTGGATATGGTCGCTCTGTCAAACGGCTTAAAAGCCAATTTCCAGCCAAAGCCACTGCAGCAGAAGCCGGGAAACGGTCTGCATATCAATCTGTCCCTGTTTAAAAATGGAAGCAATCTGTTTGCGCAGGATAACGGCAGATATATGGAGGCATTCACAGCGGGTATTCTGCGGCGTATTCGTGAAATCACAATATTCCTTAACCCGGAAAAGGAATCCTATCTGCGCCTGGGAGAGGATAAGGCTCCCCGCTATATCTGTTATTCCTGCAGCAACCGCTCCGCACTGATCCGGATACCGGCGGCAGAAGAACGCCGTACACGGATTGAGGTGCGCAGCCCGGATCCTTCCTGCAATCCCTATCTGGCACTTGCCCTGTTGCTATGCGCAGGTCTGGAGGGCATGGAGGAACAGCTGCATGTATCTGCTGTCGATGAAAATGTATATCTTCATCACGAGGGACTGCAAAAGCTGCCGGTATCCCTAAAGGAAGCCATTGAGCTTGCCAGAAACAGCAGCTTTATTAAAAAGGTACTGGGAGAGCACCTGCTTCAGGAATTTCTGAAGATCAAAGAGGCAGGCTCCTGCTGTACAGACAATAACATATAGCAAGCAATTATTGATACAGCGTTAGGGTTGAAACAGGAAAGGGGAGATGGTCATGTTGAATGTCATGCTGGTGAGTGCAAGTGATAAGACAACGGGCTTTCTGAAGGATTTTCTGAATATGGAAGATGCAATGAATATCACAACCTGCAAAACAGCTTCCAAAGCACGCAGAACCGCACTGGAAGCTGCCTTCGATATGATCATAATCAATTATCCGCTTATGGATGAAACAGACTATGCGCTGCCGCAGGATCTGGCAGAAAAAAGCGATGCGTCTATCATGATCATGGTATCTGCAGAAACCTTTGACAATATCTGCGATAAAATGGAAAAAGCGGGTGTCTATGTATTTTTAAAGCCTGTCAATAAAACGGTGCTTCTCTCCGTGCTGCGTTTTGCGATTCTGACACAGAAGCGTCTGCGCAGCATCCGTGTAAAAAACCGCTCTTTAAAGGATAAGCTTTCGGAAATCAAAATCATCGACCGGGCTAAATGTCTGCTGATGGAGCAGGAGCAGCTGAGTGAGGCACAGGCACACCGCTATCTGGAAAAGCGTGCCATGGATACCCAGCACAGCCGCCTGCAGGTGGCACAGCAGCTGCTGGATAAATATCAAATAAGTGAGTAATCAGGATGAAGGAATATATAAAGGAAGGTCATATATGAGTAAATTTATATTTGTAACCGGTGGTGTTGTCTCCGGTCTGGGAAAGGGCATCAGCGCTGCATCCCTGGGAAGACTGTTGAAGTCAAGAGGATTGAAGGTAACAGCAATGAAGCTGGATCCGTATATCAATATCGATCCGGGAACAATGAGTCCTTATCAGCATGGGGAAGTGTTTGTGACCGAGGATGGCAGTGAAACCGATCTGGATCTCGGACACTACGAACGCTTTATTGACGAAAATCTGAACCGCTACTCAAATGTGACAACGGGAAAGGTATACTGGAATGTCCTGAATAAAGAGCGGGAAGGAAAATACCTGGGGGAAACTGTACAGGTTATTCCGCATATTACCAATGAAATCAAGGATTTCATTTATAAAGCACAGCAGGAAAGCGATGCTGATATCATGATCTGTGAGGTCGGAGGTACAACCGGGGATATTGAAAGTCTTCCTTTTCTGGAAGCGATCCGTCAGGTTGCACAGGATAAAGGAAGGGAAAACTGTTTGTTTCTTCACGTGACGCTCATTCCTTATCTGGAAAGCAGTCAGGAGCATAAATCCAAGCCGACACAGCATTCTGTCAATCAGCTGCAGTCCTATGGAATTTTCCCTGATATTATTGTCGCCCGCTGTAATCATCCGCTGGAGGAGGGAATACGGGATAAGATTTCACTGTTCTGTAATATTCCAAAGGAGTGTGTCTTTGAAAACCGGACAATGCCTTCCTTATATGAGGTGCCATATATGCTGCAAAAGCAGGGGCTGGATGATATCGTCTGCAAAAGATTCCATATTACGGCACCAAAAGCCGATTTAAGCTCCTGGAGCACGCTGATTGCACAGGCATCTGAATGTAAAGAGGATGTGACAATAGCACTCATCGGGAAATATGTCCGTCTCCATGATGCATATCTCTCCGTTGTGGAATCACTGTATCATGCCGGCTTGAAAAACAGGGTTAAGGTACATATCAAATGGATCGATTCTGAAAAGATTACCCCTGAAAGTATAGAAGGGCTGCTGCAGGCTTGTAATGGCATTCTGATACCCGGCGGATTTGGAACGCGTGGCATTGAAGGTAAAATACTGGCTGCCACCTATGCCAGAGAGCATAAAATCCCATATCTGGGAATCTGTCTCGGTATGCAGATTGCAGCGATTGCCTTTGCACGTTCAGTGCTGGGCTTTGAGGATGCCAATTCCTATGAATTTAACCCGAATAGTGAGCATTTGATTATCCATTATATGGCAGATCAAAGTGATGAGCAGGATCTGGGCGGCACAATGCGTCTGGGCGCATATCCGTCCATCATCCATCCGGGTACACAGCTGCATCGCGCTTATGGGACAACGGAAATTTCCGAGCGCCACCGCCACCGCTATGAATTCAATAATCAGTACCGCGAACAATTTATTCAGCATGGAATGGACATTACAGCTACCTCGAAGGATGGCTCATTAGTGGAGGCTGTGGAAATCAGCGCACATCCGTTTTATGTCGGTGTGCAGTTTCATCCAGAATTCAAAAGCAGACCCAACCGTCCGCATCCATTGTTTACGGATTTTATCGCCTATGCAAAAGCAAATAAAAAGCAGTAGCTGACTGCTGCTTTTTTCGTGGATAAAAAAGGGGAAGACGTATGAAAGAGCTGTTTTGAAACATGACACTGTAAAATAAAAGGTGTAATATGTAATGCCAGCAGTTCAGATTATATCAAACGCAAAAAAGAAAGGATGAGATTATGTTGAAAACAGAGGATTGGATGCAGGCAGATGATCTGCATGAGGAATGCGGCGTATGTGGGGTATATCACCAGGAAGAGGCTGCAGCACTGTGTTATTATGGTCTTCATGCTCTACAGCACAGAGGACAGGAGGGCTGTGGTATTGCATGCTCGGATGATACGCTGCTGCAGCTGAAAAAGGGGCATGGATTGGTTCGCGATGTATTCCATGAGGAGGATATCCAAAAGCTGAACGGCCATCATGCGATCGCGCACGTACGCTATTCTACAGCAGGTGGAAATGAGACGGAAAACATACAGCCATTGCTCGCCAAGCTGACAAACAATCCCTTCGCTGTGTGTCATAACGGACAGATTGTCAATGCACAGCGCTTGAAGCTGGAGCTGGAGAAGCAGGGCAGTATCTTTCAGGGCACCAGTGATAGTGAGATCATCCTGCATCTGATTCAGCGGGAAAGCGGCACCTTTATTGAACGTATTCAAAAAGCCTTTGCCCGGCTGGAAGGGGCGTTTGCCGTTTTGATTTTGTGTTCGGATACCATCTATGCCATACGGGATCCCCATGGGTTAAGACCATTATCGTATGCGGCTTTGCAGGACGGCTATTGCATCAGCTCGGAAACCTGTGCCTTTTCCGTGATGAATGCAACGCTGCTGGATGATGTACAGCCCGGAGAAATTGTGGCCTTTACACCGCAAGGAATTCATAAAACACGCTATCATGAAGAAAAAAGCAGACATATGTGCGCCATGGAATATGTTTATTTTTCCAGACCGGACAGCGATGTTGAGGGAATCAATGTGCATGATGCCAGAAGAAGAAGCGGCGTGGTCATGGCGCAAAAGGATACCGCACTGGAAGCTGATATCGTTGTTGGTGTACCGGATTCCTCGATCTCTGCGGCAATCGGCTATGCACAGGAAAGCGGACTTCCGTATGAAATCGGTCTTATTAAAAACCGCTACGTGGGACGCACCTTCATACAGCCGACACAGGCGCAGAGGGAACGCGGTGTGAAAATGAAGCTTTCTGCTATTCAGGCTATTGTGAAGGACAGACGCATCGTAATGATTGACGATAGTATTGTCCGTGGTACAACAAGTAGAAGAATCGTCCGATTGTTAAAGGATGCAGGCGCAAAGGAGGTGCATGTGCGTATCGCCAGCCCTGCCATACAATATCCATGCTTTTACGGTGTGGATACCTCATCCAGAGAGGAGCTGATCTCCGCACGAAAGAATGTAGACGAGCTATGCGCCTATCTGCATGCGGACTCCCTGAAATTCCTTGCGATAGAAGATTTGTATACAGCTTTTCAAACTACACATTTATGCTGTGCATGCTTTAACGGCAGCTATGCAACACCGCTGTATGATTATGAACAAGCTGACAAAAAGAAACGATAGGGCAGCTGTAAGCCTTCTTAGTATTTGTATAAGCTGAATCTATATAAATAATGTTGAAGGTCTGATTTTGGGCAGATAGCGCAGGGTCAGATCTTTTCTTGTATTATCATCAAACAGCAGGCAGTTATACAGGAGTGTTCCTATTTGCCCAATCTCTTATAAAGAGCAGCTCCAGCGTAAATCACAGTGGCATTCTAGTTTGCGTACTCATCTTGTGTTTGCTATCATCCCGTCTTTAACACTTGATAAAGCAGAAAAGGGAAGGGGGAAGACTCTTTCTAATCCTTGCTATAAAAGAATCAATCATTGATCCTTTTGTATCTCATGTTTCCTCCTTGTAGCTTTAAAGTTAAAAAGAATGGAAAGCAGGTCAGCTATATCAGTAGCTTGCTGGATGCTGTTTTGCATATATATGTGAGGCTGCTGATTTTCATTCATCCATTTTTACATAGGCAAAAAAAAGAGCTCTGTATATAAAATGCAAAGCTCTTTAATCTATCTGTGTTATCTATGTGGAATGATAGAACTAAGCAGGATATGCTTATACATTGATTTCCGCATGAAGGCCCAATGCATCCTTTTCAGCCTCCAGGATTGGATCAATGCATTCATTGAAAAATTCTGCTGTCTGACTTGGTGCACGTCCAACAAAATTGATTGGAGACATGATTGCTTTTAGCTGCTCCATATTCATCGGGAACATGTCATCCGCTGCAATACGCTCCAGCAAATCATTGTCCAGTCCTTCCTCCTTTACCACCTTGCCGGCAGCCATGGAATGAACACGGATTCTCTCATGCAGCTCCTGACGATCACCGCCTGCCTTCACTGCATCCATAAGAATCATTTCTGTTGCCATGAACGGCAGCTCCTTCATCAGGTGGGCTTCAATGACCTTCGGGTACACCACTAGACCATCTGTAATATTCAGATAAAGATCCAGAATACCGTCAACTGCCAAAAAGGCCTCCGGAATACTGATTCGCTTATTTGCGGAATCATCCAGTGTACGCTCAAACCATTGGGTAGCTGCAGTAATTGCCGGATTTAAGGTATCCGCTATTACATAATTCGCAAGGGAAGCCATACGCTCACTGCGCATCGGATTTCGCTTATATGCCATCGCACTGGAGCCGATTTGTCCCTTTTCAAACGGTTCCTCCACTTCCTTCAGATTCTGGAGCAGACGGATATCATTTGAAAATTTGTGCGCGCTCTGTGCAATAGAGCCAAGGGCATTCAATATACGGGAATCCACCTTACGGGAATATGTCTGCGTAGAAACAGGGAAGGATTTCTCATAGCCCATTTTCTGCGCTACCATCTGATCCAGCTGCTTTACCTTTGCCTCATCATTGTCGAATAGCTCCATAAAGCTTGCCTGGGTACCGGTAGTGCCTTTACAGCCGCGCAGCTTTTTGTTTTCCAGAAGAAAGCAAAGCTCCTCATAATCCAGCAGCAGATCCTGTGCCCAGATTGCCGCACGTTTTCCAAGCGTTGTCGGCTGTGCCGGCTGAAAGTGGGTGAAGGCAAGCACAGGCAAATCCTTATGCGCCAATGCAAATTTTTCTAACTCGGCAAGCACATTCACCAGCTTTTTCTTAATCAGCTCCAACGCTTCATACATGACAATCAAATCAGTATTGTCACCGACAAAGCAGGAGGTTGCACCCAAATGAATGATTCCCTTGGCATTTGGACATTGCTGACCATAAGCATATACATGGCTCATTACATCGTGACGGACGATTTTTTCCCGTTCTTTTGCGACATCATAATTGATATCCTCTGCATGTGCCTTTAATTCCTCAATCTGTTCCTGTGTAATATCAAGACCCAGTTCCTTTTCGCTTTCCGCAAGTGCGATCCACAGCTTTCTCCATGTACGAAACTTCTTATCGTTAGAGAAAATACGCTGCATTTCTTCACTGGCATAGCGCTGTCCCAGAGGACTTACATATCTGTCGTTCATCCGAAAACATCCTTTCTATGTAATTCTATAATCTGTATATTAAATTCCCAGTCTGCGATATACTTCCTGGTATGCGTCCTCCACATTGCCAAGATCTCTTCTGAAGCGATCCTTATCCAGGTGATCATGTGTGTGAATATCCCAGAAACGGCAGGTATCCGGAGAAATCTCATCAGCTAAAACGATGCCGCCCTTATAGCGTCCAAACTCCAGCTTAAAGTCTATCAGTTCGATATCCACAGCGGCAAAGATGCTTTTCAGCTCCTCATTTACAGCAAATGCCAGCCTTGTAATCTCGTCGATTTCCTCCTGTGTGGAAATACCGACAGCAAGTGCCATGTAATCATTGATCATAGGATCTCCTAAATCATCATCCTTATAGCTGAATTCCAGAATCGGACACTTCAGCTCCATACCTTCCTGCAGTCCCATACGTTTGGCGAAGCTTCCGGCAACCTTATTACGTATAATGACCTCCAAAGGAACGATTTCCACTTTCTTTACAAGCGTTCTTCTGTCATCCAGCTCCTCCACCAGATGCGTAGGGATTCCTTTTTCTTCCAGCTTCTTGAATAAGAAGTTCGTCATTTTGTTGTTGACAGCACCCTTTCCAAGAATTGTACCTTTTTTCTGACCGTTGAAAGCCGTAGCATCATCCTTATAGTCAACAATGACCTGATCCGGATTCTCTGTCGCGAATACTTTCTTAGCTTTTCCTTCGTACAGCATTTCTAACTCTTTCATTCTGTTCTTTTCCTCCTGCTAGTTAAAAGTTAACTTCAGTGCAAGAATGGGTTTTTCTGCCCTTTTTTCTTACCATATTATTATAGGTCAGCCCCTCATGCAAGTCAAGAATGCGCCGGATATTTGAAAACATTTTTCATTTACAAAGGATAAGTTTATGAAAAACGGCATAACCAGGGAAAAACTTCACCAAAACATCTTTTTTTCCTGTATAATAGAGAAGTGTTTTAATATTTGAAGGGATGGACATCCTATGAGTAAGGTATATACAGGAGGCTGATTTATGACGACGTTTGCAATACTGATAACAAAGCTAGCCGGGGCACTGCTGCATCTGATTCACCGTGGCGGATCGCTCCCTGGACAGATCGGACTGAAGTTGTGCCCGGATATAGTAAAAAGACTGCGTATTGATTGTCCGCTGATTCTGGTTACCGGGACCAACGGAAAAACTTCCACCAGCAACATGATTGCGGCGATGCTGGAGCAGGAGGGAAGAAGGGTTGTAAATAATCGTAAGGGAGACAACCTGAAGGAGGGAATCACAACCGCACTGTTACTGAACACCACATTGGGAAAAAGAGTACAGGCTGATGCAATCGTATTGGAAGTTGACGAGTTGAATATTCCCTTCATTATGAAAAATCTGAAAGCGGATGCACTGGTGGTGACAAATTTCTTCCGTGACCAGCTGGATCGTGCCAGAGAAATGGAGCAGCTTATTGTAAAAATTGAACAGGCGATATCTGATTTTGAGGGAACCCTGATTTTGAATGGCAATGATCCTAATGTTGTACGATTGAAGGATGCTGCACATAAGGCAAGCATGCTGAGCTTTGGTATGGAACGCTGTTCTTCCAGCAGTGAGACTACAAAGGAAGCAAGTGAAGGAAAATTCTGTCCGCGCTGCGGAAGCCGCCTGGACTATGATTTCTATCAGTATTCACATATCGGTGTATTTCATTGCAGCGGCTGTGATTTTCAGACACCGAAGCTGGATGCTGCCGGTTGTGTAATTAGTATTCCAGAGCGAACATTTGCTTATGACGGAAAGGAATTTAATGCACCGCAGGGTGGTCTGTACACAATGTATAACTGTATGGCAGTTCTTGCGGTCGCCAAGCTGCTGTCTGTAGATACAGCATATGCGGCAGCGGCCTTCTCACATATCAAGGTTCCGGATGGACGCAATGAGACCTTTACATATAAAGGAAGCAGCTGCATACTGAATCTGGTGAAAAATCCAACAGGGGCAAATGAGGTCATGAAGGTGATTGAAGAGGATGAGGATGAAAAAAGTATTCTGATCATACTGAATGACAATGCACAGGATGGTACAGATGTATCCTGGATTTATGACACCTTTTTTGAAAAGCTGATGAAGGATACCACAAAACGTATTATCGTCTCCGGAAGCCGTTGCTATGATATGGCGCTGCGTTTGAAGTATGGCGGGTATACACAGCATATAGAAGTGCAGGAACAAATGAAGGAGGCTGCGGCAGCTCTTATGGAAGCTAAAGAAACAAAATATGTCATTGCGACCTATACCGCGCTACAGCCGATACGTAATATATTGCTGAGTCTCGGTGTGCAGGAAAGCAAGGAAGGTGTGTAATATGAAGCTGAACGTATGCTGGATGTATCATGATATTATGGATCTATATGGTGATAAGGGAAATATGATGGTTCTGCAAAAGCGCTGTGAGGATCGTGGTATTTCAATAACGATTGACACCCTGACCATCGGTGATAAGAAAGACCTTTGTGCATATGATCTCCTCTTTTTAGGCGGAGGAGCGGATAAGGAACAAATGATGCTGATAGATGATCTGCTTTCCAGAAAAGAGAATATCCAAAGGGCGATGGAGCAGGGGACCTTTGTACTGCTGATCTGCGGAGGCTATCAGCTTTTCGGTCAATACTATATCAGTGCGGATAATGAAAAAATCGAAGGCTTGAAGTTCTTTGATTATTATACAGCAACCGGCAGCAACGGTACACGCTGTATCGGTAATATAGCAATTCGCTGTAATTTGGATGGCTATGAGTTTACAGCGGTTGGTTTTGAAAATCATGGTGGACAGACATGTAATGTCGCTGCTCCACTGGGTTCGGTCATCAGTGGTTATGGCAACAGCTTTGATGGCGGACAGGAGGGCTTTTATAACGGAAGCGTGCTGGGAACCTACATGCATGGTCCTCTGTTTCCGAAAAATCCTGAAATAGTAGATTTCGTGATTTACAAAAGCTTGAAAAAAAATTATCCGGATATCCGTCTGGAGGATTTAGCAAAGCTGGATGATACACTGGAGCATAAAGCGAAAGAAGCAATGCTGAAACGTCTTCAGGTGCAAGGATAGTTTCATTTAACGAAGAACAGTCAATTCTCACGGAAGTTGGCTGTTTTCTTTTCTTCAATGACCAATCAGACCTTTACACAAAACATTACATAATATACATTATGCGAAGTAATAACAATCATTGCATTTAATCTTCAGGTCATGATCGGCATAGTTTCTTTCATTTTCACTAAATATCTATTTCACTTTCACTAAGATTTTTCATTTGCAGTAAAAAATCCTTTTGGTTATCCTCCGCACTTTTTGTAGGATCCTGTTGTTCATATAACTCACATGGGAGTTCATGACAGTGACCACAATGCCTTAATTTTTTGCGCTGCTTACAACACATATAAATATCGCATACATCTATACCATCAACGTATTGTATCCAATACGGCATCCCCTTCACGTAATTGCATCCGCCACAGGTCTCAGGATAATGCTCACATAAATCGCATTGTACTCCACAAACACTTATTGTTCTTGTCTTTACTGCTTCCATTGCAATCTCTCCTCTCCTTTTCATGATAAACGATGTTATCTTTACAATCTAACCATAACATAAATTGGCTTATTTTACCAATCGTTCGTTTTTCATTCTCTCCATTCTTCATCCATTTTTAGGTGGTTCCTCAAAGAGCATACTACCTGACTTAGTTAATTTAGATATGATATATAAGATATTATTGGTCTGTCAATATTTCATCAGTTCATTAAAAAAGAATCCTCCAGGATTCTTTCATTAACTAATCATCATTTCTTCTTCCAAGCACAATCAGCAGTATACGCAGTATCTGTACGAGTGTAGAAAGCACAGCAGCAACATACGTGAAGGCTGCAGCCCGCAGCATCCCCTTTACATCGTAACGCTCACGATCGCTTATCATTCCATACATGGCAAGCTGTTTAACGGCTCGGGTGCTTGCATTGAATTCCACAGGCAGTGTGACGATTTGAAACAGCAGTATAATGCAGATCATAGCGATTCCTGCATAGAGAATCACCGGTGTGCTTGCGAACAGGAACAATCCCAGAACAAGAACAACCCATCCAAGCTGTGATGCAATATTCGCCATTGGTAACAGACGGTTTCTGAGTCCGATAGCACCATAATGCTCCTTATGCTGAATGGCATGGCCAACCTCATGCGCCGCCACACTAATCGAAGCGATAGAAGCATTGTAGTAGATATCTGGAGAAAGCCGTACAACATGATGCACAGGATCATAATGATCGGAAAGCATACCGCCCTTGGCAACCTCCACACGAATGTTTTGAAGATTATTCATATCCAGGATTCTGCGTGCAACCGTTTCTCCGGTAAGCCCGTGTTCATTGGGAATCTGTTTATATTTATGATAGGCTGCCTGTACACGGGATTGTGCAAGCATGACAACGGCAAACGCTAATATATACAAAATATACTGAGACATATAGGAGTTATTAAACATAAGTATCCTTCCTTTTCTACATATATGTGTTAGTTATTATATCACATCTATACAGGAATTATCAGCAGGAATGCAGAAAGTTTTCTGATAAGCATACATGAGCCTTACGCATGGTAAGAAAAAAAAGGATACCTGTATGATGATTCCAGATATCCGTTTTGAGCCTACTATTTTACTGCTTCCTTCAATGCTTTCGCAGCTTTGAATTTTGGCGCTTTTGAAGCGGCGATTTCAAGAGGTTCCTTAGTTGCAGGGTTGATTCCCATACGTGCAGGACGTTCGCTGATTTCAAATTTTCCAAAACCAGAGATATCAACTTTTCCGCCTTCAGATAAAGTCTTTGCGATTTCATCAAAAACGGTTTCAACTGCTACAGTTGCATCTTTCTTTGTCATTTCTAATTTCTCAGCAACGACTTCTACTAAAGCTTTTTTATTTAAAATTTCACTCATGTTCATTACCTCCAACATAGCTATATGATACCATCTGGAAGCTCATATTTCAACATTTTTCTCAAAAAAAGATAGTTTTAAATACCCTTTGTTTTTGCGGTTTTTCAAATGTCGGTAAAACTAGAGAACAATAGCAATGACGTTGCCTTTTCCCTTGTTTACCAGCTTCGTCAGGATGTCCTGAAGTCTTGCTCTTGCGGCTTCCGGTATCATGGACAGCTTGGCATTGAGACCGTCGCGAATCAGATCCGACAGCTTTCGCCCGAAGATATCACTATCCCAGATGCTCTGGTCATCACTGCCGTCATCGCGCAGCAGATAGCGGATCAGCTCCTCACTTTGCTCCCTACTTCCGATAATCGGCTCAAAGGTGCTTTCAACATCCACCTTGATCATATGGATGCTTGGTGCTATAGCTTTCAGCTTCACACCATACCGACTGCCCTGCTTGACGACCTCCGGCTTGCTTAGCTGAATATCCTGCAGGGATGCACTCGCAAAGCCATATCCCGTCTGCTTTACCATCTTTAATGCACTTTCCACAGCATCATACTCACGCTTTGCTTTACTGTAATCCTGCATCAGGGAAATCAGCTCGGCTTTATCCTTGATCTCATGACCGATAATTTCCTTGAGAATTTCGTTATATAGTCCCGGCTTCACCGTGATATCAACATTTACGATGCCCTGTCCGGTATCGATTGTCGCCAGATTGCTGCCATCAATATATTCATTTTCATTTAATACATCTGTGATGTTTTCAACCTCACGAAGCCGATCCACACTGGACATGCTTTCCTGAATCGTATCATGAAAGCTTTTCTTCAGCCAGTGATCATCACTCAATACGGCGATCCACTGCGGCATATTGATATTGATTTCAGATACCGGGAATTCATATAATGCCTCTCTTAAAATATCGTGCACATCTTCTTCACTCATATGGTTGACGGCAATAGCCAGAACCGGTACCTCATATTTTTCCTTCAGCTTATCCACTACCGCCTTACAGGCAGGGGCATTTACATCGGCGCTGTTGACGACAACGATAAACGGCTTTCCAATAGCCTTTAATTCATCAATGACCTCCGCCTCTGCTTCGATATATGCCTCTCTGGAAAGATCGGATATCGTTCCATCTGTCGTAACGACAATACCGATCGTGGAATGATCCTGAATAACCTTCTGTGTTCCTGTCTTGGCAGCTTCATTAAAAGGTACAGGCTCATCATTCCATGGTGTGCGTACCATACGGATACCATCTTCATCCTTATAGCCCTTTGCCTCCGGAATGACGTAGCCTACACAGTCCACCAGACGGACATTGACGGTAAACCCGTCATCAAATTCGATGGTTGCGGCATTATTCGGCACAAATTTCGGTTCGGTGGTCATAATTGTTTTACCGACTCCTGCCTGCGGCAGTTCGTCAATCATGCGTGATTTTTCAAATTCATCACTGACATATGGAATAACAGCCTTTTCCATAAACTCCTTGATGAACGTTGATTTGCCGACGCGTACAGGACCCACGATCCCTAAGTATATATCGCCACCGCATCTTTGTGCTATATTCTTTAAAATCTCTGTGGTATTCATTGTTTGTCCTCCCTTAGTCATTCTAAACTTATGATAAAAAGAAGCACTTTATGACTAAACAGACAAAAGAAGAAAAAGAAAAAACAGACGATTTCATCTGTTTCTCAGTAATTGATCAACAACGGATTCCAATACATCATTACAGGCTCCGCAAACAGTTCCTGCTCCGGTTGCATCCTGCACCTCCTGAAAGCTGTTCGCCCCTGCCTCAATCGCTGTTTTAATGTCCCGTACAGAAACACTCATACAGGTACATACGATATCTTCATCATGCATATAGTTACACCTCACTGTAACATAGCATACCCCGATGTATAAGGGGTTATACATTCTTTTAAAAGCAGGTGTATTCCATATACGAGCTCGGATGAGGATGCTTTACATAAAAAAATACGACAGCCAAACACAAACCAGAGCATACAGAACAGAATTATCGCATAATAATATCGCATAATAAAAGGAAGAACCGCTTCCTGTAAAGGCAGTTGTTCCTCCAATATGATTTTCAGCTTTTCTGTGTTGTGCTACAGCAGTTATTCCGCAGTTCCCACATCACTCAGGGTCAGTCCCTTATTCTGTTCCAGCGCCCATTTAATTCCCCAGTTATTCATGAATATAATCAGGTTTCTTCCCTTTAGGTCACGAACCCGCTTGGAATCACTGGTTAGATTGAGCGTATTAGGATCAATGCTTTGATCATCTATCCAGCGGACACATTGAAAGGGCAGAATTTCCAGCTTGATATCTACATTGTATTCACTCTTCAGGCGTTGCTCCAGTACATCAAACTGCAGGACACCGACACCGCCGACGATGATTTCCTCCATACCGATATTAATTTCCTGAAATACCTGAATCGCACCCTCCTGTGCAATCTGGGTGATTCCCTTTGTGAACTGCTTGCGCTTCATTGTGTCTCGTTGTGTAACTCTGGCAAAATGCTCCGGGGCAAAGGTTGGTATTTTTTTGAATTCAAATTTCATTGTAGGATCACACAGGGTATCACCGATCGAGAAGATACCGGGATCAAAAACACCAATGACATCGCCGGCATATGCCTCCTCGACGATTTCGCGATCCTGCGCCATGAACTGCTGTGGCTGTGACAGCTTGATTTTGCGGTTTTGCTGCATATGCATCACTTCCATCCCCTTCTCAAAGCGTCCGGAACAAATACGCATGAAGGCGATACGGTCACGATGTGCCTTGTTCATGTTTGCCTGGATTTTAAAGACAAAGGCAGAGAAGCGCTCATCCATTGGGTTGATTTCCCCCTGTGAGGATTCTCGTGGCAGCGGTGAGGTTGTCATATCGAGAAAATGAGAAAGGAACGGCTCTACACCGAAATTGGTTAAAGCACTTCCAAAGAATACCGGTGTCAGCTCTCCCTTTGAAACCAGCTCCTGATCAAATTCCGTACTGGCAATATCGAGCAGCTCACTATCCTCACGCAGCTGTTCAAAAAAATGATCTCCCAAAACCGTACGGAAGGTTTCATCCTGCAGTGTTCCCTCGCTTACCTCCGCAGCCTTTTGTCCGTGATCCCCGCCATGAAAGGCGATGATACGGTGATGATCTCGCTCATAAACACCCTTAAATTCCTTACCGGAACCGATGGGCCAGTTCATGGCATAGGTGGAAATACCCAATTCACTTTCAATATGCTCCAGCAGCTCAAAGGGATTCATGGCAGCACGATCCATTTTATTGATAAACGTAAATACCGGTATCTTACGCAGCAGGCAAACCTTGAACAGCTTCTTCGTCTGTGCTTCGACACCCTTGGATGCATCAATCACCATAACGGCAGAATCCGCAGCCATCAGAGTTCGATAGGTATCCTCGGAAAAGTCCTGATGGCCCGGAGTATCCAGAATATTGATACAGAAATCCTTGTATTCAAACTGCAGTACCGAGCTGGTAACTGAGATACCTCTTTGCTTTTCGATTTCCATCCAGTCGCTGACCGCATGCTTGTTTGCTTTCTTTCCCTTTACACTTCCTGCGGAAAGAATTGCGCCTCCATACAGCAGCAGCTTTTCCGTCAGCGTGGTTTTTCCGGCATCCGGATGTGATATGATGGCGAAGGTTCTCCGCCTTTGTATTTCATTGACATAATTCGTCATACAGCTTCCTCCTATGGTTCTATATTTGTAAATATACTTGTATCATTTTTATATAAAACATCCTCATCTACATGGTGATTCCTCCAATACGGTTAGATGACTAGCGTTTTTTATTATAGCATACCCCCTGCTTAAAATCCATAAAACCAAAAAAAATGACGCCTTTTGAGCATCATTCCTTCATTTCATGTTTTAAATCACGCAGCATCAGATCTCTTGCGGATTGCTGTGGATTTTTATCCTCATATAACACCCGGTAGATTTCCTCAATAATCGGCATGTCGATCTGCTTTTCTTTTGCGACCTCGTAAACTACCTTTGCCGTTCGTACACCTTCTACTGTCCTGGTGTTATTTTCCCAGAAATAGCGCGCACTGTTATGAGTGCCGATTTCATAACCGGCCTGAAAGTTGCGGGAGTGTACACTGGTGCAGGTGACAATAAGATCACCGATTCCGGTCAGCCCCATAAAGGTCTCCCTTCGTCCACCCATTGCGACACCATAGCGGATCATTTCCGCAAGGCCCCGTGTTATAAGGGCAGCCTTGGTATTATCACCATAACCGACACCGCTTAGAACACCGCTCGCAACAGCAATCGCATTTTTTAATGCTACGCCGATCTCGCTTCCAATTTCATCATCCTGCCGATATACGCGCAGGTATTCATTGGAAAACAGCTCTTGCACAATACCTGCAGCCGCTTCCGACAGAGATACAGCACAGATGGTTGTCAGCATCCGCAAAACAACCTCCTCCGCATGGCTGGGGCCGATTAAGGATACGACACTTTTCAGCTTATTGGCAGGCAGAAAGCGTCGAATGACATTGGACATACGCTCGTTCGTATCCGGGTGAAAGCCCTTTGAGGTATTGACGACAATCACCGGCTTTTCTACCAGCGCACCGATTTTCACACACATTTCTTCCACTGCTATGGTTGGTACGGATAATACAATCAGATCCGCATCCCGAACAGCCGTAAGGTCTGTTGTTGCCTTCAGTTGCTCATGCAGCGTCACCTTAGGAAAAAAACGGGAGTTTTGATGATGAAGATTGATATCGTCAATTTCCGCCGGATTCTTACCCCAAAGGATCACATCTCTTGCATTATCAATAAGTACCTGTGCAAGTGCAGTTCCCCAGCTTCCGCTTCCGATTACTACCGTTTTCAAGTTGATCACCTGCTTCTTTCTCTAGCCAGAATTCTCAATGTTGTACCGTTAAAGCCAAATGCTTCCCGCAATCTGTTTTCCAGATAACGCTTGTAGCTGAAATGCAGCAGCTCGGGATCATTCACAAACAGGACAAAGGTTGGCGGTGCCACTGACACCTGAGAGGCATAATAGATTTTCAGTCGCTGTCCCTTGTGTGTGGGCGGCGGTGTCATAAGCTGTGCATCCATAATGACCTCATTCAGCACGTTGGTCTGTATACGAAGCACGGAATAATCATGTACCTCGTCGATGACCGGTAAAATGGTGTGGATCCGCTGCTTCTTTAAAGCGGATACAAACAGAATCGGTGCATAGGACAGATACAAGAACTGTGCCCGGATTTCCTTTTCAATCGTATGCATGGTCTGCTCGTCCTTTTCCACGGTATCCCACTTGTTATATACGATAATAACACCCTTGCCGGCCTCATGTGCATAGCCTGCGACATGCTTGTCCTGTTCTCGGATTCCTTTTTCTCCATCGATAACAACCAGAACAACATCGCTGCGCTCAATCGCACTCATCGCACGCAGCACGGAGTATTTTTCAATGTTTTCATATACCTTGCCCCGTTTGCGGATTCCGGCGGTATCTATTACGACATATTCCTTGCCCTCACGCTTAAACGGCGTGTCTATGGCATCCCGTGTCGTTCCTTCAATATTGGAAACAATGACACGCTCCTGGTTCAAAACCGCATTGACAAGAGAGCTTTTTCCTACATTTGGACGACCGATGACGCAGAATTTCGTCATTCCATCATATTCGTCCTTTTCTTTTTTTGGCAGTGCATGAATAATGGCATCCAGAACATCCCCGATACCGATTCCATGCGCACCGGAAACAGCCAGCGGATCACCGAGACCCAGACTGTAAAATTCATAGATTGCATCATTCTGTGCAAAATCATCCACCTTGTTCACTGCCAGAATCACAGGCTTTTTCGTACGATGCAGCAGGCGTGCGACATATTCATCATCATGCGTCAATCCATCTTTGCCGCTGACGACAAACACAATGCAGTCAGCCTCATCGATTGCGATTTCCACCTGCATATTGATTTCCGTTTGAAAATCCTGGTTAGCCAGCTGAATTCCACCGGTATCAATTACGCGGAATTCCCTGGTCAGCCATTCAGCTTTTCCATAGATACGATCACGGGTTACTCCCGGCGTATCCTCTACAATACTTTTTCGTTCACCGATGATTCGGTTAAAAATTGTTGATTTACCGACATTCGGGCGACCAACAATGGCTACAATTCCATTTATCATATTTGAACTTCAGCTTGCGCTGAATTCACCTCCTATCATGAAAGGGTAGGAATATTCCTGCGTATTTCTTTTACAACCTCCTCGATACTCATATCGGACGTATCGATTTGAATTGCATCCTCCGCCTTACGCAGCGGCGAGGCTTCGCGGTTCATGTCCTGATAGTCCCGCTGTTCTATATCACGGTAGATTTCATCATAATCTGCTTTTACATTTTTTTCCAGATATTCCCTATATCTACGCTCAGCCCGTGCCTTTACACTTGCGACCATATAGATTTTCAGTTCTGCATCCGGAAGAACAACCGTGCCGATATCGCGTCCATCCATGATATAGCCCTTATCCTTTGCCATCTGCTGCTGTAAAGCAACCAGACGTTCTCTCACCTTAGAATGTGCAGAAACACTGCTCGCAAGCATGGAAATCTCATTTTCACGAATTTGTTTGGAAACATCCTCGCCGTTTATGTATACAGCTCCTGCAGAATCGAAGCTGATTTTAATATCCTCCAGCATAGCGACCAAAGCTGCTTCATCGCCTGCAGCAATACCGCGCTTTTGAGAAGCAAGCGCCGTACAGCGATACATCGCTCCGGTATCCAGATGGGAATATCCCAGCTCCTTGGCCAATATTTTGGCAATCGTACTCTTTCCAGCCGCACTCGGGCCATCAATCGCGATATTTATTTTCATTTTAGATTCCTCCTGCTTTCCATAATGAATAGGCAATAAAGCCAATAATGACAAGCAGCACCAGAATCAAAAAGCATAATACGAAATTCAACAGCTTATTCGTCTTTTCCACACCGTCAGAAAGATCAGTCAGCTCATCCTCATATTCATCCATCTGTACACGGAGCTGCTGTGTTTCCTCTAACAGCTTCTTATGTAAGACAGCCTGCTGCGGCGCATCCTTTTTCACAGCTGCAGGGGCTTCCTCCTCATCCACAGCATCCTCCATCATCATCGGCTGAATAACCTTTTTTGCGTTACGTACAGGAGGCTGTTCCTTTTGGATCTCCTGTACTTCCTTCGCTTCGGTTGTCTCCTGCGGCGCAAAGGCTTCAACGATTGGCTCCTCCTGTACACTTGCATACTTCGCATAGGATGTGTCTGTCGTTTCCTCCGTATATGCAGGAACCTGCGTGTCTGTTTCTTCTTCTGCCGGTGCAGCTGCCATTACAGGGGCTTCCTCCTCCTTTAGAAGATTCTGTACCTGCATTGCGATATCGTCCCGGCTCAGAATAGTTTTCTTTGGTTCTTCCGCTTCCGGCTCTTCCTGGATTTCCTGTATGTAATGCGAACGCTTCGCCCGATTTGCGGCATTCAGCTGATACAGAATATCAGCCTGCGTATTATCGCTTTCTCTGGTACCCTTGCGTATATTATATTCCCGCACTTCCTTAATGAAATCATCCAGATATTCATTGGTAAAGGTATCATCCACAGGCGGACGCTCGATCGAATCCTGTTCTTTCTTTTCCCGTACAGGAGTATATTCTTCATCACTGCTGATATTGACCCTTTTAAAAATAGACGAATCAAATTTCTTCAGCGTTTCCTCCTGCTCCTGCACACCGCCTTCCTCTGTGTGCAGGGTTTTATCTATATTATTATCAGTTTCAATGGATTTTCTCAATTCCGCATATTTTTTCACTCTTGATAGCTTTTCCATCTGATTACCTCCCAATCTAACAACCATTATAACAAAAATAAAGGTTCTTGGATATGCATATTCTTTAAGAAATCATACTTTTTAAGCCGTTTCACAAAAGAAAAGCTGCACTGGCAGCTTTTTAGTCTTTTGCTCTTCCGGAATATTTTCCATCCGATGTGTTTACAAGCACCATTTCATCCTGATTGATGAACAGCGGCACCTTGATTTCCAGGCCGGATTCCAGGGTTGCATTCTTGCTGGCGGAGGTAGCTGTATCACCCTTGACAGCAGGCTCGCATTCCACGATCTGCAGCGCCACCTTGTCTGGCAGAATTACACCGAGAATCTCACTTTCAAACATGGAGATATTGACGTTATCGTTTGGCTTCATGAAGTTCATTTCCCATTTCAGACGATCCTTTGGGATTTCAATCTGTTCATAGGTTTCATTGTCCATGAATACAAGAGCATCATCCGTATCATACAGATACTGCATTTCCTTTTTTTCGATATGAGCAGGTGTGATTTTATCTCCACCGCCCCATGATAATTCTACATTGGATCCCGTTCTCAGGTTTCTGACCTTAGCCTTTACCACCATTGCAGAACGAGCTGTTTTATTCTGACTCTGTTCCAGCACAACGAAGATTTCTCCATCCTGCTGAATTGTCATACCAGGTTTTAAATCATTGGAACTGATCATACGATATTCACCTTTCCTTTATTATTTTTTTATGTCCTATTCTATTTTATAGGATTTAACGCATTTGTCAAATTTTTTATGAAAAAAAGCCTGATTTTTTTCACATCAGGCTTTTGAAACGAATACTGTCCGCATACAGCATTAGGGATAAAAAGACCGCAAGATACAAATACCAGAAGGTTGTCAGATCAAACAGCTCCTGCCTTACTTCATAGCAGCCAAGAAAGACAACAACGAAACCAAGGGCTATGAGGAAATCTCTGACTTCCAGTGCCCTGCAATTTGCACTTCGGTAAAACAGTCGGGCAGGTAAGAGCAATACAGCATACAGCGGTACCAGCAGATAGGCTGATTCATTTACAATCAGCAGCAGATTGCCAAGGCCTGCAAATACCAGAAACATAAGGGTACTCAATAGGATTGTCAGCATGTAAAACCACCTCTTTCCTAGTGTGGTTCATCAGAGCCTAAATATACAACATCCAGTATGCTTCCATCCTCGCTGTCAAAGACCACCCGCATATGTACCTGCCCCTTGGGATGAGTGTAAGCAACATCGATTTGATTTTCGTGCCTTGTAAACTGAAAGACGGCATTGCGAAACAGCTGTTCCCATTGTGTTGGCAGCTTTTTTGCTTCCTGTATTTCCTCCTCCTGTTCCAGCTCCTCCGTGCTTATCTCTTTTTCCGCCTCCTGCTCTTGCTGCAGCTTATCCAGATACCTGCTGCAGGAGTGAATGGCGTACAGATCATAGCTTTCCTGCAGCTCATGCACACTGGAAAAGGCCGCAACGCGCTGCAGGAAGAAAGCTAAAAAGCATAAAAAGATCAAGAGAAGCAGTAGGGCATACAGGCTGATAAAGCCCTTATTATTCACATGCAAGCAGCGCCTCCTGGCGGTGCTTGTTCCGTGTCCATATAACATACATGCATTCCTTTCGCTTTTGAAACTGCAGGCTGTCCACATCCTGTAAAAAAATCTCATACCCATCCTTTCGTACCAGACGCCTTCGATCAAAAACCAGACGCTGCTCTTTTTTACGGTATGTAAAGACAAGTGCCTCCTCCTGTATGGACAGTGCTCTGCTTTGTACCAGCAGAACGCGCAGCTGTGCTATGGCAATACGGTCCTCATTGTAATACAGCGGCTTCTGCAGGCGCTGCAGGGTGGATACAAGGGGAACCAGAAGCAGACAGGAAATGCCGACACAGCTAAAGGCCACAAGCACCTCCACGAGGGTGAAGCCTTGCTTATTCCTGATAGACTTCTTCCACTGCATCATTTTCAAACTCCCCTGCATTCTGTTCCATCGTATGAGTCATCAGCGCACACTGCAGGCAGATCAATGCCAGTATACCGAGAATCATCAGCAGAAAGAGTGCTTCAGTCAGGACAATTCCGCGTCTATCGTACATCGAGACGCCCACTTCCCAGCTGTGCCACCAGTTGTATCGAGGAGGAGGCATTGTGGCAGTGCAGTGTAAATGCCTGAGATATCGTACCGTGTGGGGTGTAGTGAAAGCGAAACGTATCACAGCTTGTGGTTTTCTGCAGGGGATATTGTTTAGCGTCCTTATACACATTGCTGCCGCGAAGCTGTATCGTAACATTTCTATGAAGCTTCATCGCCTCTGCCTGCGCCTGTATACAGAGCTCCCGTATTTGCTGAGCATCCATACGCAAAAGAATTCCCTGCTGTCGGTTTAACAGCGGTGTCACCAGTAGGATAACGGATAGTAGAAGCAAAACAAGCAGCATTTCCACCAGCGTGAACCCCCTATCGCACAGCTGCCTGTCCATTGCTGATTTCAATTGTATCTCCATTCGGACAGCGGCGCTGTGTCTCCTTCAAATATCCCCTGCTGATTAAATCAGACATGCTTTTGGGCGGGCTCAGATTTTCCACCTCATACAGTACAATTTGCGCGTTGGCAACCTCAATCAATGCCTCACAGCCCTTACTGCGAATGATTTTTTCCTTCTGCTGGATGTTTGGCAGAGTCAGCAGAAATATAAGTGCGATGATGGACAATACGATCATCATTTCCAGAATGGTAAAGCCCTTGTTATTTTTCATAAAGCTCCTTTCTACAGCTGTTCCAGCATGGATAGCGGAATCAGCATGATTTGATAAACAAGTAATACAACTACGCCTACAAAGCCATAGGCAATGCATTGTACAATGACCGCAAAGCGCTTCAGCAGCCGTTCCCAGGCTCTTTCCTGCTGCTGCAGTCCACTTTGCAGCATAGTGCACAAAGAGCCGGTAGAGCTGCCAATGCGAAAGGACGTTTTGAAGGTGTCATTCAACAGCGGCTCCTGCTCGATGACACACAGCATATCCTCCCCATTCTGCAGCCGCAGCATCAAGTGCCTGTGCAATTCACAAAACAGCGTTTCCTTGCGAAGCTGTTCCAGATACTGCAGGGCAATTCTGGTCGGAATCCCCTGCTTGAGCAGCTCGATCATAAATCCGCTAAACAGATAGGATTCCACATGGGACGCCAGTGCACACAGATGCTTGTTCCTTAGAATCAGGGCATTGCGTATCCTTGGCTTATGCTTCAGATACAACAGCAGTATGGCGAAGCAGACACTGCACAGCGCAAGCATGCGGCAGCCGTTTTGTAAGAGTGCGACGCCAAACAGCAGTCCCCCAAAATCTTCTCCCTGTTCAAAGCTTTGCAGCATCTGGGGAATGATCGATGTAGTGAAAACCAGCAGCATCACATACGCAAACAGAAAAATCGCAAAGGGATAGGCTGTCTTTTTCAGAAATTTGGAAAGTAATGTATGTTCGAAATCATACAGACACAGGGCACTTTCTATTGCCTTGCTCAAGGAGGTGATCCGCAAAAAGAAGCCGAGATGCTCATAAAAGCGTCCACTTCCCTGCCTGCTTAAAATTTCTTCTATACTGCAGCCCTGCTCCAGCTCTTCTCTTATTTGTGTGCTATCCTTGCCAAGCAGCTGCAACGCTTCCAGATACGGATAGCCGTTGAGCAGCAGATCATGCAAATAACGCCAGTCGTCATTGCGCATACGGAAGGTCGATGACGGCTTCCTTCTGTGAAATGATTCCTTTTGAAACAGCAGCTTGAATTTCTTCAAAGATATCGTGATGCTCCTTAGGCACCTGTCCTTCATGGAAATAGGCATCCAGCTCTCTTTGTTCCAGAATTTCATAAATACACACCCTTTCATCCGTGCCGTTCTTCTTGTACAGACGCTGTGCACATACAGCACTCAATGTATGGTACAGCTCCTCATTGTGCAATCCAAACTCATTTAGTCGCTTGATTGCTTCCGTGCAGCATTTCGCATGAATCGTCGTAAAAATCAAATGGCCGCTCAATGCACAGCGCAGCAGCATGCGTGCAGTAACGGGATCACGTATTTCACCAATCATGATGACATCGGGATCATGACGCAGCAGTTCCTTGATTCCTTCTTCATAGGTAAAGCCTCCTGCTTCATTGATCTGAAGCTGCAGATAGCTGTCATCGAAGATTTCGATTGGATCCTCCAAAGAAACGACATGCAGCTTATTTTCCAAAGCAATCCGCTTTAAAATCGCATGCAAGGTCGTTGTCTTCCCACTGCCTGTAGGCCCGCTGAGGACAATCATTCCGCTTCTTGTTCTTGTCCAGTTCAAAAAGCTGTCTGTCTGTTTCTGGTTCATGCTCAGCTCCTCAAGCCGGATTTCTTCATGATTGTTCAGCACACGCAGAACTGCCGTCTGTTTTTCCAGCGTCGGCAGCAGCGAGAAACGAAAATACAACAGATTTCCGCGAAATTCGTATTGAAAATTACCACTCTGCGGCTGTAGGGTATTTCCAAGATCCAGATTGCTGATATACTTCAGATAACAGAACAGACCCTCATCAAATGCCCCGTTTTGAATGGTTTCCAGACCATTCCATCCGCGCACCTGTACATGCAGCTTATGATGCATCAGCGTCAGATGCACATCCGTCACTCGTTTGCGCTCCACCATGTGCAGCAGCTGTTCAAGCTTTTCCTTCATACTCTCACCTTCTTTCTTTATACATACTTCTATACGTTTTAAAACACCCAAAATCCTAAAATATCCCGAAAAAAGTAAAAAAAAACGGAAATATATCCGTTTTCATTAAAAATGTATCATTTTAACTTCTTTTTCATTGTTTTTACTGCGGTTTTATAGCCATGCTTTTCATAAAGCTTTTGCGCACTGCGGTTTTCCTGCAATACGTTTAATTCTACATATTCCAGCTCGCGTACCCTGGCCCAGTGCTCAACCTCCTGTAACAGCCGGTTACCGATTCCAAGTCCTCTGGCTTCCCTGCTGACAACAAGATCCATTAAGGTGGCATAGGCATGCGGAATCACATAGGAATCCGCCGGAGTCAGCTGCTTCATCACCAGTGCCAATCCGAAAATACAGGAATTTTCCATAGCCAGCAGAATATCACAATCCGGAAGCCGGATCATGGTCTTTAAAAATTCCTCATCCTGCATTCCTCTGCAGTAGCTGAAGGGCTGCAGCCGCGCCATGTCAGCATATAAAACCTCATACAGTCTCAGAATTTCCTGTATATGAGACTGCGTCGCCGTAATGATGGTCATAATCAGAGCTGCAGATATGGGTTGTAGCGAAACTCCATATCCAGCGTTGTATCAGGCCCGTGTCCCGGAAACACTTTCAAATCAGGAGACAGGGTTTCCCGGATCATGCGCAATGTCTGCATCATTTTTGTATTGCTGCCGGTAGGCAAATCTGTACGGCCGATGCTTCCCTGAAAAATCACATCTCCGCAAATTAGCTTATCATCCCATAGCAGCATGGTGCTTCCCTCACTGTGCCCCGGTGCATCAATGGCACGAAGCGTAAAAGCTCCGATTTCATTTTTTCCAGGCTTCAGCTTAGTTACTGGACTGTTGACAACAACAGGCGCCTGATAGGAGAAGTTCAGCATCGGATCCTGCAGCATCGCCATATCCAGCTCATTGATATACACCGGACAATGATATTTTTTTACAAGTGCATCCACTCCGGCAATATGATCAAAATGCCCGTGTGTCAGCACGATTGCATCGACAATACCATCCTGGGAATCAATCGTTTCCTGCAGCTTAGCCGATTTGCTGCCCGGATCAATGATCAGTACATGATGATCTTCCCAAAGCAGATAGGTATTTACCTGTACCATACCTAAAACAAATATATCCATCTTTTTCATGTCAGTCACCGAATAAAAAAGACCGTAGTCGGCCCTTCTTATTTTTTCTCCTTATGTAAAGTTTTCTTGTTACAACGTGGGCAATATTTCTGAATTTGCATACGTTCTGGATTTTTACGTTTATTACGTGTCCCGATGTAGTTTTCTTCGCCACATTCTGAACATTTGAACGTGATTCTATCTCTCATGTTGTCCCTCCTCGTACTTGCTTGAAAATTATATCATACTCTTTACAAAAAAGCTAATACTTTTTGAAAAACTCTTCTAAAACTTCTGGCATGATATTATAGGCGCAAAGGTTACCTGCAACACTTTGATCATTCGTCGCAGATTCCGGCACGGAACAGGCAAATGCAACCTTCGCTTTTTTATCGTATGGCGCATAGCCAATGAGTGAAGCGTTGGTATAATTACCAACCTCGGCAGTACCGGTTTTGGCTGCCACCTGTACATTTAATCTATTGATTGGATCTATCGCATGCTCTCCGGAAACAACCTGACGAAAGCCCATCTGAATCGTTTCCAGATCCTCTTTACTTCCCGGCAGAGCGGATAATACGTTTGTTTTATTCTCATAAACAGTGTAATCTGTATTTACCTCCGTAGCCGTATTGACCAGCTTCGGCTGCACCTTTTTACCACCATTGGCAATGGTAGCCGCATACTGCACAAGCTGAATCGGTGTGTAGCTGTCATACTGACCGATGGCATAGTCCATAAGCAAACCTGCCGCCTGTGTATTGCCTGTAAAGCCCTGTGCCTCATTGGGTACATCCAGACCGGTTTTCGTACCAAGACCAAACATGGAATAGTAATTCCGCATAAGCTTAAAGGTTTTCTGAGCCATGGCATCTGTGATTCCCAATGGCTGATCGTAGGCATATGTTCCTCCGGCCAGTTTGATGACCGACTTAAACATGTAGACGTTACTGGATACTGCCAGGGCACGAATCGAATTTACTGCGCCATAACGGTCAAATGATCCTTTGGTGTTTGTACCAGCAATTTTCATTGGCTCATCCACCTCGGTACTGTAAAGAGTTTGGACACCCTGATCCAGCATCATATAAACCGTCGCACCCTTTACAACAGAACCGGACGCAAAGACATCCAGATACGCACCACTGGAGTAATTCTGAATTTTTCCATCCTCATCCAGATATTTGCCGCTCATTGCATAGATTTCACCGGTTTGCGGATTCATTAACACAACAATCGCCTTTTTGAACTTTTCACGCCCTGTTGTCCCCGCATACTTTTTCAGTGTATCCTCCAGTATAGCATCCACCTTTTTTTGTAATTCCACATCAATGGTCAAATGCAGATCATATCCGTTTTTCCCGCTGCTGGTTTCATTCATAATCGCCGTACCATCGGAATCATAAGATATGTCACTGACCCTCGGTGTACCGCTGAGCAAGTCCTCATACTGCTTTTCCAAACCGCTCTGCCCGACGCGATCGGTTAAGGAATATCCCATCGCCTCATAATAGGAGCGAAGCTCGGAGGGTACTCCCTGCTTGGACGAGGTTATGCTTCCCAACACATCACGCAAGGTATCTTTATATGGGTACTCCCGTTTCCAGGAGCCCAGATTCACATCAAAGCCGCGGTATTTATCCTTGTTCTCCATCAGCTTTGCGACACTGTCACTATCCACATCCTCCAGAATCACCTTATTCTGGTTATTCGGCAGCTTGCGCATGGCAAGATACACATAAAATGCATCCTTGGTGTCATCATCAGCAAGCTCATCCACCATTTTCATCGTGATCCGGCTTCTGATTTTCTTTTCCTGTTCCTCAACTGTCAGTGTTTCCTTTTCCTTGGCACTCAGCAGATTTTGCCCGGAATCCTTGTTTCCTTTATCATCCGTATGTAAAAACATATACAAATCCTGATAATCGGAATTTGTCATGCCCTTATGATCCACCTTGAAGTCCCTGGCAAACGTCTGTGCCAGCTTCCACTGCTCCTCACTTGTCGCATCCTTTGGAGGAAAATAAACAATATTATGAGAGGAAACGGTTTTTGCGATCACCTTGCCGTTACGATCCAGCATTTCTCCGCGGGCAGTACTGTCCGTCTGCTTCTGGGAAGAATAATTTTCCAGCTTGGCAGCATAATCCTCCTGGCTTCTTATCTGCAAAAATACCAGACGTACCGATACAACTGAAAATATAAGACATATTATAATACCGAAAATAAAGATGCGCCTGTTTACGATTTTGAAGTAATCGTTCTGCGTCTTCAAAACATCGGAGCTTCTGCTTAATTTCTTTTGATCCAGATCTCGAAAAGGATTTCGTATCATACGCACACCTCCTGCCCATTAGTATACCATAAACAAAATAGTGATTCCATACATTTAAAGATTTGTAAGATTTTTGTAATGCACGCTGACTTCCGCATGAAAAGCAATACATAAGCACAGGCTTTATCAAATCTCCTGATATGTTCCCTGCTGCACATATCCTATAAAAATCAATCATATATATCTATACAATACCGCTACAATAAGCTATCTCACACATCCCATTTAAGCCTGTTCCAGAAAGGCTTGGATTGCTTTTCCTAAGGAACTTCTGCTATAATGAAAACATGAGGTGAAACCAATATGAAAAGAACAAATACAAGAAGCATACAGGTTCGCGATTTACAGATTGGCGGGCAAAACAGAGTTGTTATACAGTCCATGTGCAACACACGGACAAGTGATATAGAAGTTACGGTAGCACAGATTTTACAGCTGGAGCAGGTTGGCTGTGAGCTGGTACGCATGGCCGTGATAGATGAGAAGGATGCAGCCGCTATTACAGAAATCAAAAGGCGTACACATATCCCGCTCGTTGCGGATATTCATTATGATTACCGTATTGCTATTGCGGCCGTGAAGGCGGGTATTGATAAGATTCGTTTAAATCCGGGAAACATCGGAGGAAAAGAAAATGTAGAGGCTGTTGTCAAGGTATGCAAGGAGCATCACATTCCGATCCGCATCGGGATAAACAGCGGCTCTCTGGAAAAGGATATTCATGAAAAATACGGCAGACCGACAGCCGAGGGAATGATGGAAAGTGCCCGCCGCCATGTTCAGATTCTGGAGGAGCTTGATTTCCACGATATCTGTCTGTCCTTCAAATCCAGCGATCCACTGCTTTGTATAGATGCCTATCGCTTAGCAGCTACCACCTTTCCCTATCCGCTCCATCTTGGTGTGACAGAGGCAGGCACCTTTATCGGCAGTGCAATCAAAAGCAGTATGGCACTGGGGACGTTGTTAAATGAAGGCATTGGCGATACGATTCGGATCAGTGTCAATGGAGATCCGGTAAATGAAATCACGATTGTAAAGCAGCTGCTGAAATGCTGCGGGCTTTTAAAAAATACGCCGAATCTGATTGCCTGTCCGACCTGTGGCAGAACCGCATGGGATATGCAGCCGGTTGTAGATGAAATGGAGGCGTTCCTGCAGACGATTAACTGTGATGTAAATGTCGCCATTATGGGCTGTGCAGTAAACGGGCCGGGAGAAGCAAAGCATGCGGATATCGCTATAGCAGGAGGGCGCAATGAGGGGCTGCTTATAAAAAAGGGTACTGTCATCGAAAAGCTGCCTCAGGAACAAATCGTTGCACGGTTAAAGGAAGAAATTCTGGCATTTGAAAAGGAGAATCACAACGGAGCCCTTTAAATAGGGACACTGCTGCTTCATATTGTTATACACATATATCCTGTATAAGCTCCATTATGATTTTATAGTCTCATAGCTTTTAAAGGCACTGCTCACCGTGGTGCCTTTGTTTTTTTGTTTGATTTTTCTATATGCTGATGGATTTTACTGGAAAATAAAAAAAAGACCGCCTGTTTTACGGGCTTTGAAATGACTCCTTTCATTTGGTTGTCCAAACTTTGGTGGTTCACTTCATTCTTACTCGCTTTGCATAATGCTGTAAATGACGGCCAATCATTCTGTGCATTTCTGAGTAAGACCCGCTACATATCCGGTCTTTTTCCTTTGTTTTCAGAATTAGCTTTAATTCCTTTATTACCCTTGCAGTTCTTCTGCATTACATCCAGTATGATTACAAATAATAGCCCATTTCAATGCGGACGGCATGATTTTCTATATCCTGGTTGCTTTTGAAAGAAAGATCGCAGCCCAGTAATACGAAGCCGTTTCGCAGATAGCACTGTATTGCAGGGTCGTTGCAGGACTGTGTTTCCAGTACAATACAGCGAATCCTGCGCTCCTTCGCCAACTCCTTGACATGCTGTAACAAAAGCGTTGCACAGCCTCTGCCGCGATATGCAGGCGTTACATATATATTGGAAATGCGCAGTCTCTGCGTCCAGCTTTCCATACAAATTTCCATAAGAGCGATGACCTGTCCAGCCTCACGAACAGCAAACAGCTCAGGATTTTCCAGCCATTCACTGCCCCACACATCATCAAAACCGCACGCCAGCGGCTCAGTAAGCTTTGTGCGTTCAAACATCACACCGAAGCAGTCATCACCCTGTTTGGAAATTGCTTCATAAATATAGGAAGTAACATATCTGACCTGCAACGCCTTCTCCTTATAGTCCGCAATGTCCAGCCTGCATAGCTCCATCGTTAAACACCCGCCTTGATTTTTTCCATGATCTGCTCATCAAACACACCGCTTCGCAGCATTGCGATTTCCTGGCGGTATGGCGGATGATCCTCCACATACGGCGTTTCCAGAATTTTTACAACATCCTTCACACGCTCATTATGCACAATGGCATTCAGCTTATCAAAGCCGATTTCTCCGAAGCCGATATTCGCATGCCGATCCTTGCGTGCTCCCTGTACATTTTTAGAATCATTGATATGCATGCAGACCAGACGGTCAAGACCGATCACTTTGTCAAATTCATCCAGAATTTGATCAAAATCCGATAAATCATACCCTGCATCATGGATATGGCAGGTATCCAGACATACACGCAGACGGTCACCATAGGCTGCATGATCCATCAGATACCGGATATGGGCAAAGGAATATCCGATTTCACTGCCCTTGCCGGCCATTGTTTCGATTGCAATCTGTACATCCTGTACGTCCGTCATCGCCTGATCCAGACCCTCGACAATCTTTTTCAGACCTTCCTCTTCTCCGGCCTTTACATGACTGCCCGGATGCAGAACCAGTACGGTTGCACGCAATGCCTGTACACGGGCAATCTCCTTTTGTAAAAACTCCACACCCAGCGTAAAGGTTTCCTCACGAACACAGTTAGCCAGATTGATGATATATGGTGCATGAACGATCATACTGCTTTCTTCGATCCCGTGCTCCTTCATAAGCGTGTGTGCTTCTTCAATTTTCAACTCGCTCATTGCCTTGCGCCGTGTATTTTGCGGTGCTCCGGTATACAGCATAAACGCATTGGCACCATAGCTGATTGCTTCCTTTACCGACCCCAGCACATAATCCGGTGCAGACATGGAAACATGACATCCTAGCTTCATTCCTGGCCTCCCCGTTTTTCCATAACCTTCTGCTTCGCACGCTCCTTTTTCTGACGCTGGATATCCTCCTGAATCATCTGACGGCGTGCCTTGCGTTTCAGCTTTTCCACTTCCTGCTTTCGTTTTACCTTATATCCCGGCTTTACTTTTTTCTTTTTCTTTGAGACGATTTTAGAAATCTCCTTTTCTAGCGGATCATCCTTTTTCACCTTTTTGCGATGCAGCGGCTCCAAATCGCTCCAGGTACCGTTTTTCAAATTGCGATGCTTAAAGCCGATTCCCTTTATCTCCAGAGAACGTATCATCGCATCATCCTGCTTCTTATACAGGGCATAACAGATTCCATCCCTGCCGGCACGTCCGGTACGCCCGCTGCGATGAATATAATAATCCAGCTCTCTTGGAAAGCCCAGAGAAATAACGTGAGAAATTCCTTCGATATCAATACCGCGCGCTGCGATATCCGTTGCCACGACATAGGATTTCTGAATATTCACCAAATCCTTCATAGCCTTTGTACGCTCTCTTGGTGTCAAATCCCCATGCAGCTCAATGATGCCATATCCCGTATCCCGCATCATAGCGGCTACACTTGCGGCCTGGGTTCTTGTATTTGCGAAAATCAGACATACATAAGGTGTAAAGGTCGCTAACAGCTCTAACAGCTTTTCCTCATAGCTCTTTTCCTGACACGGAATCAGCACATGCTCGATTTTTGGATGAAAATCGCTTTGTTCCTGAATATGTACGGTACTCGGATTATCCATATATTTCTTTAAAAACTGCTGCAGAGCGACCGGAATTGTAGCGGAGAAGCTCATCATTTGTAAATTCTTTTTCATTTTTCCGGCAATAGCATCCACATCCTCCAGAAAGCCGAATTCCAGCGTCATATCCGCCTCATCGACAACCATGATATCCGCAGTATCCACACGCAGCGTCTGTTCCTTCAGGAACAAATCCCTGATACGTCCCGGCGTTCCTACAACGATATGCGGCTGTACCTTTAATTGCTCATTCATCCTTGATTTTTCCATACCGCCCGTAATCAAACGGATTCTAAGCATTGGATCTGCCTCGCTCATTTTGTCACAGCGATTGAAAATCTGTAAGGCCAGCTCTCTGGTCGGCGCAGTAATCACCGCCTGAATCCCTGATTGACTGCTATCCACCTTTTCCATAATCGGAATCAGAAAGGAATGTGTTTTTCCGGTACCTGTATCTGAGATTCCGATGATATCTCTCCCCTTACAGGCAAGCGGAATTACAGCCTGCTGAATAGGAGTTGGCTCTTTGAAGCCCTCCAGGTTTATAAATTTTTTCGTGGCTTCACGAAAGTTGTAATCTGTATATTTGCTCATAAAATACCTCCTTATACGAATAAGCAGCCTCTTTATTATACAGGAAATCTCAAAGTTGTAAAACAATTTCTTTTTCCCTGCTATTTACCTACAATTCTGATACAACGCTTATCACATATATGCTTATTATGGCATAATCAGCGGCAAAATTCTATGCATCTGCGTTTCTTTTCCTGTATAATGGAGAGGAGGTGAAGATAATGGAAGTTATAAAGGTCGTTCCCCGTGGATATTGCAAGGGTGTTATCAATGCCATACAGCTAGCGAAAAAAACAGCGCAGCTGCATCCGAATACACCGATTTATGTACTGGGTATGCTGGTGCATAATTCCTATGTTATGCGGGCATTGAAGGAGCTGCATATTTATCCCGTTGATGATAAAGCAAAAACAAGACTGGAGCTGCTGGATGAAATCGATGAAGGTATCGTTATTTTCACAGCGCATGGCATATCGCCTGCAGTTAAGGAAAAGGCAGCACAAAAGGGACTGCAATGTGTGGATGCCAGCTGTCCTGATGTAATGAAAACACAGGACATTGTGACAGAGCAGCTGAAAAAGGGCTGTGATGTATTGTATATTGGAAAGCCGCATCATCCGGAGGCAGAGGCCGTTGTTTCTCTGAGTACGAAGGTGCATCTGATCAGCACAGAAAAGGATGTAGAGCAGCTGCCTGCTATGGAGCATGTATTTGTTACAAATCAGACAACTATGTCAATTTTTGATATAGAAGCGCTGTTTGAAGCCATCCGCAAACGCTATCCCAATGCGGTATTCTGTGAGGAAATCTGCAATGCCACACGGATTCGGCAGCAGGCAGTTGCGGATTTGAAGGATAAGCAGATTGATGTTCTTTATGTTGTCGGTGATAAATATTCCAACAATTCCAACCGCCTTGCCCAAATTGCTCGTGATCAGGGCATACAGCAGGTATATCTCATCGATGATGTTCAGGATGTACGAGAGGAGCATTTACAGGATGTACAGCGTGTGGCAGTTACTTCCGGTGCCAGTACACCAACCTATCTGACAGCACAGGTGATCGAGTATCTGGAAGCTTACACCCCCGGCAAACCGAAGCCTGAAATCAGACTATCTGAAATATTGTAGGCATATTGTAGAAAAGCCAGTGATTCCCCGCAGATGTAACTGCAGCAGAGATCACTGGCTCTTTTATGCATTAGCTCTTTTCAAAATACTGAGCAAGCTGATTCTTTATTTCATGATACCAGAGCTGAATCGGATGTGTGATAAGATGCAGCCGCATCATTTCCTCAAATGTCAACTGATCAACAAGCATGGCGTCTATGGTTTCTTGTTCCTGCAGCTGCAGCTTGTCAAGCTCCACAGGATATTGCAGCAGATAATGATCATAAATCCCCTGTCCCTTGCGTTTTCTTTTCAATTTGTGCAGCTGATCCAGTGTACATTCAATACCGGTTTCCTCATACAGCTCACGCTGTGCGCCTTCGATCGAGCTTTCCCCATGCAAAACAGAGCCGCCGGTGACCTCCCACAAGAGTCCACCTGGCTTACAGGCATCACGCTTTGTCAGCAGCAATCTGCCATCAAAGGTGAAGGTCCAAATAAATACAACGATATGATACAAGCCCTCCGGAATTGGTTTCCCTCGTATTTGCAATTTATTAACGGGCTGCTCCTGTGCATCATACAAATCCCAAAGCTCCATAATCATCACTTCTTTCCAGTTAGTATTATACCAGAAAGTATACAGATATGACAGTCCTGATCTGTATGGTTAAATTCATAAAGTATATCGCAAAAGCAAAGCAGTACGCAGCAAGCAGCCACAAGATTGTTAAGTGCTTTTCTATATCCCACTTTAAAATTGAAATATGGTGATTCAATATGACAAATCAATAACAAGATATGGCTTCTTGTTATATCGAAATGATATGCTTCACTTATTACTGATCGTATTGCGTTTTCTTTCTATAATGAATAGTACCCCTGCTCTCACACAAGCCTGTGCAATTATAGCGTTTTTGTATAAGCCGAGAAAAGAAAAAGGAACGGTTAATCAGTCCAGTTCCTTCAGCTTTTTTTCGATTTTTTCTATTTTCCCGGCAGCAGCTGCATAGCCTTCATGGTGCGGCTTTGTACCCGCTATAATTTTTTTCTGCTTATCCAGAATATATGTCCAGTATTCTTTAAACAGCGGATGCTGATCCAGATGTATACCGAACAGGTATTGCTCCTCACGCATTGTGCAGGGTGCCTTATGTACCGACAGAAGCTGGTAATAATGATGATCCTTTACCAGCTCCTCAGCATCGATCGTAAAGCCGTTTTCATGCAGCCAGCGCCGCATATCCTCCATACGGGAGTTGCATTGCAGGATGATTTGCTTATAATGTTCCACCTTGTCCATACCCTGTGTCAGAATATGACATATCGTATCAAAGCCCATGCCGGCAATGATTACAACCTCCACATCATCGCCAAGTCCCTGCAGACCGTCGCACAGCCTTGTCGTGATAGCATTCTGCAGACCGCATTGGGCTATCGCCTCCTGTGCACGGGACAAAGGACCCTTACGCACATCACAGGCATAGACATGCGAACACTTTCCTGCCTGTATAAGAGCAATCGGCAACAGACCGTGATCACAGCCGATATCCGCTGCGATACAGTTATCCTGCACCATATCAAAAATCGTATGTAAACGGGTGCTCAGCTTCATTACGGTTTATCAACAAAATCCTTCAGTCTTTTGGAGCGGGTAGGATGCTTCAACTTACGCAGTGCCTTCGCTTCAATCTGACGGATACGCTCACGGGTTACATTAAATTCCTTGCCGACTTCCTCCAGTGTGCGGGTTCTGCCGTCATATAGTCCAAAACGCAGACGCAAAACCTTTTCCTCACGCTCGGTAAGTCCCTGCAGCACAGTATTGATTTCATCCTTTAACAGCTGATTATTGGCATATTCATCCGGTGACAATGCTTCCTTGTCTTCGATGAAATCTCCCAGATGGGAATCATCCTCTTCCCCGATCGGTGTTTCCAAAGAAACAGGCTCCAGCGCAATTTTTTGAATCTCACGCACCTTTTCCGGAGAGATATTTTTCATTTTCGCTGCAATTTCCTCAGCAGACGGATCCCTGCCCAGATCCTGTACAAGCTGACGCTGAATACGTGTCAGCTTATTGATGGTTTCCACCATATGTACCGGAATACGAATCGTTCTTGCCTGATCCGCAATCGCACGCGTAATAGCCTGACGAATCCACCATGTCGCATAGGTGGAAAATTTAAAGCCCTTCGTGTAATCGAATTTTTCCACTGCCTTTACCAGACCCATATTTCCTTCCTGAATCAAATCCAGGAACAGCATTCCACGTCCGACGTACTTCTTCGCAATGGAAACAACCAGTCGCAGGTTGGCGGAAATCAGCTTTTTCTTGGCTTCCTCATCCCCATCCTGAATGCGCTGCGCAATCTCTGGTTCCTCCTTTGGATCCAGCAGCTCTACGCGTCCGATTTCCTTCAGATACATTTTTACAGGATCGTTAATTTTGGTATGGGAAGAATTTGCAAAGGACTGCTCCAGATTTTCAATATCGGCTGCCAGAGTATCCTCTTCATCCGTATCATCATCCAGAAAATCAATATCGTCATCGTCCGCTGTGGCAAGCGCATCATCATCCAGCAGATCGACGTCATCATCCTCGTTCTTTACTTCAATATCATTATCGGCAAACCATTGGAACAGATCATCAAAATCGGTATCTGTCATCGCCAGGTGTTCCACGGCATCCATAACATCCTTCTGGTAAAGGGCATCATTTTGCTTGTATTCCTCCAGGAACTCCTGCTTGATATCATCCAGTGTCTTGTATTCCTGCAAAACAGCTTTTTTCTTGGTGTTCTTCATATCCTTACTTCCTTCCCGCGCTGCGCCATTCCTCACGCTCTTTGATCAACTGATTTTTCTCCATGGCAAGTCTGGCTTTTTCCATAGGATCATTCACGGATCGTATTTTTTTATTCAACAGCTGTATCTTATCATCCAGAAAGCAGGATTTTTCCTTGGCGATTGCTTCCTGCAGTACAGCCATATCCACATCCTCACGGGCAAGCTCCCAGTTTGCGATTTCCAGCAGAAGGGATTTCACATCCTCCTCGCGAATCACATCCAGCAGCTCTGCCACTGCAAGTGTGGTGTGTGTTCGATAATAATCAATGATATACATTGCAAGCTTATTGCTGATATCATCCTTCAAAAAGCCCAGCTCTTCCTTAAACAGATTACTGGCCGCAATGCCGCACAGCATCTGTGACAGAATTTCATGCTCGGCATGGCTTCTGCCGCTTTTGGGAAATGTCAGAAAGCTCTGCCGCATCGGCTGTTGCTGCTGTACAGTCCTTCGTTCTTCCTTGGGCTGCTCCACCTGCATATCAAATTCTGTCAGCTCCCGCAGCCGAATGAAATAGCTCTGCTTTTCATAATCATCCTGCAAGGCCTGAATTTCCTGTGCCATTTCCTGTGCAAATTCCTTCTTCTGGGAATAATTCTCCAAATTGTATCTGCCAAGCAGATACACAAAGAGAAAATCAATCCAGGATATGGTTTTTTCAACCAGTGCCTTCAGCTCATCCTTCCCGTATACATCGATAACCTCATCCGGATCCAGTCCATATTTGTTGTCTACGATTTCAAAGGGAAGCTGTGCTTCTCTGGCCATTTTCCCGAATTTATAGGTTGCATTGCGTCCGGCCTTATCTCCGTCATAGCAGACAACGATCGGCACATGCAGCAGCTGCAGCAGCCGCAGCTGTTCCTTTGTCATGGCAGTTCCCAGCGTGGCAACCGCATTGTGCAGCTCCACCTTTTCCAGAGCCAGCACATCCATAGCCCCCTCCACCAGATAGGCCTTTTTCGCCTTTCTGGCTTCCGGCTTGGCTCTATGATAATTGAAGATCAGATCTCCCTTTTTATAGATATCTGTCTCTGTCGTGTTGATGTATTTCGCTTCCTCATTCTCCGCAACACGCCGGGCGGTAAAGCCAACCGGTTCACCATAGGCATCGTGAATGGGAATCATAATACGGTGGGCGAACACATCCTTCATACCGATTGAGGTTACCCGTGCCAGACCTGCCGCCACAATATCCTCATCCGTATGCTTCTTGGCATGCAGAAACCGATACAGGGCATCATCCATGGGATTATATCCGATTTCAAAGCGCCTGATGATTTCTTCTGTGATATTGCGTTTCAGAAGATATTCCTTGACGTTTTTCGCATCCAGCGTATCCAGCTGATAGTGTGTAAATTCAATAGCCTCCCGACACGCCTTATGCAGTGCCAGTAAATGAGGATCCTTTATACGGGGGGCGATATCAAGAGTATGCTCCAAAGTGACTCCGGCATACTCGGCAACCTTGTAAACAGCCTCAATAAAGGATATTTTTTCATAATTCTGTACAAACGTGAATACATTGCCGCCAGCTCCGCATACAAAGCATTTGTAAATCTGTTTATCTGCAGCTATGGACATGGACGGATCATGATCGTCATGAAACGGGCAGACGCATTTATAGCTCTTTCCCTTTCTGGTCAGTGGCACATAGCGGCCGATAACATCTACAATATCAGCCTTTGCGCGAATCTGGCTGATTTCCTGCTCACTCAATCGAGCCAAGAGCATCACTCCCTGCTGCTTTACAGCTTGATACGTTCTTCAATATAAGCGCTCAGCTCATCCAGACTGACACGCTCCTGTTCCATGCTGTCACGATGACGCACAGTTACACAGTTATCGTTCTCTGTTTCAAAATCGACGGTGATGCAGAATGGTGTTCCTACAGCATCCTGACGGCGATACCGTTTACCAATACTTCCCGCCTCATCGTAGTCACAGTTTCCAATCGGTGCAATCATGGAGAAGACCTCCATTGCCTTGCTGCTCAGCTTCTTAGAAAGCGGCATGACGCATGCTTTGATTGGAGCCAGGAACGGATGCAGATGCATGACGATACGGGTATCGTTTTCCAATTCTTCCTCATCATAGGCATCACACATAAACGCCAGCATCAGACGTTCCACGCCGACTGCCGGTTCCACACAGTATGCTAGATATTTTTCATTCGTTGCCGGATCCAGGTATTCCAGCGACTTCTTGCTGGCCTCCTGATGCTGCTTCAGGTCATAATCGGTACGGTCCGCAATTCCCCAAAGCTCACCCCAGCCAATCTGGGAATGGAAATTATATTCGATATCACAGGTTCCCTTGGAATAGAAGGCAAGCTCCTCCGGTGTGTGATCACGGAAGCGCAGATGCTCATTGTTAATCCCCAGATTCGTCAAAAAGCTCATACAGAAATCCTTATAATACTGGTACCATTCCATATCCGTACCCGGCTGACAGAAAAATTCCAGCTCCATCTGCTCAAACTCTCTGGTACGGAAAATAAAGTTTCCTGGTGTGATTTCATTTCGGAAGCTCTTACCAATCTGTCCGATTCCAAAAGGCAGCTTCTTACGCATGGAGCGCTGTACGTTTTTAAAGTTGACAAACATTCCCTGTGCTGTTTCCGGACGCAGATAGATTGCACTCTTGGCATCCTCCACAACCCCCTGGAAGGTTTTGAACATCAGATTAAACTGACGGATATCTGTAAAATTGTGTGCGCCGCATTTTGGACATTTGAGCTGATGCTCTTCGATATAGCTCATCATCGCTTCATTGCTCCAGCCCTCAACACTGACCTCGCCGTTTGTGGCATCCTCAATCAGCTGGTCGGCACGAAATCTTGACTTACATTCCTTACAGTCCATCAGCGGGTCGGAAAAGCCGCCGACATGTCCGCTGGCAACCCAAACTGCCGGATTCATCAGAATTGCAGACTGGATTCCTGTATTATATGGAGATTCCTGAATAAATTTACGCCACCAGGCTTTTTTTACATTCTCCTTCAGTTCAACTCCCAAAGGGCCAAAATCCCACGTATTGGATAGACCGCCGTAAATTTCAGATCCCTGAAACACAAAACCACTGTTTTTCGCATGGGCTACTACTGTATCAAATAAATTCTCGTTGTTCATGTTTATGCCCCTTTCAAAAAAAATTCACCCGCCGGTGATGCTCATGAAACTATGAAAATAGTTACAAGAATACACTATAATATAACACTTTTTTAAAGGAAATGTCAATGCGTTTTCCCCATTTAGAATAACAAAGTAAAAAATAAATTTCAGAACTTCCTGCAATGAGAAAAAGGAAGAAAGCAAAAAGCTTTTCAGAACGGTGATTTCTTCGTTTATCCGTACATCAACAGCTTTTATATACTGCCTTTACAGCATTTACGGCATCAGTATGTATGGTACCAATCTGTGCCAGAAGTCCCAACGTATATTATATATACGGTGATCGTTATCCATAGTATTTTAATAGTTATTTTAATTTGTTTTAGTAATTATTCCTCTTTATTTCATATGTATATAAATAGTGCTGCCGATGATACACACAATAGCTTTTATACCCTTGAATGATCGTGCAGCTATCCGCAGGCTGATGATGCCCACATAAGCTGTAACAATACCCGTGTTTAGAAAGCAAGCAGCTGAAACGTACTATTTGATAATCGCCTATGAAAAAGGAGAATCCATTAAGAACTCTCCTCCATAGCAAACAGCGTTCGTAGAAACCGGATACTCTTTAATCCGATACCTCCGTAATCCTCAAAAAAACCATATAATTCTTCAAAATTCTCACTTGTGAACGGCTCCAGCCTTTCCAGCAGCTCATAATGCTTCAGCTCCGCCTTACATAGTAAGCGAAATGTTTTTAAATCATTACGGCTGATTATATGATCCCCACTGCGCAGACAATGCTTGCATACAAACCCGCCATCTCTGCGGGATACTGCTTGAATATCCTGCATATTCTGACACCGGACACAGCCATCTACATACGGTTCAATACCATGCATACGATTCATAATAGCCTGAAACAGGCACAGAAGCTGCAGCGGATGTTCTGCATCCTGCAAAATATCCAGACTTTGCTTTAACAGTTCATATACATTATCCTCGAATCCACTTCTGTGAATGCATTCGCAAAAATAAGCGGCAATGCTCTGCTTCATCAAATCCTCACGGATTTTTCGATAGCTGTTTATGATTTCTGCCCGTCGCAAGGATTGCATAGAAGAAGTCTCCTGATAATTGAGCTGCAGACGGGCCAGTGTAAAGAGCTGTACCGCAGGGGCATTCTTACTGGTGACCTTGCGTACACCGCGGGCGCTCAGACTCATGAGGGAGCCATCCTCGCACAGCACCTTCAGCAGTGCATCATGTTCCCGATATTCCCGCACATCCACTAAAATGCCGCACACCTCCTCCTGCATTATTTACCTTCTTCCAGCTCCAGATAGCCAAGCTGATGCAGCTTGCTGCTGCGATTGCGCCAGTTTTTCTCAACGCGCACATACAGCTCCAGCTCCACCTTTTTATTGAACTTCTCCTTCAGCTCCTTCTGTGCAGCCAAGCGGATTCCGCGAATCATCGCTCCCTGCTTACCGATCAGAATGCTTTTCTGGGAAGACCGCTCCACAACAATCAGGGCAGATAAATCGATCCGCGCATCGCTTTCTTCCTTTTTCTCAACGATGACAGCAACGGAATGCGGTACCTCCTCATTTGTTTTATAGAGCACCTTTTCCCGAATGATTTCCGCAATCTGAAAATTCTCCCCGTGATCGCTGATCATATCATCCGGAAAATATTTCACACCCTCCTGCAGATACTGCTTTGTTACCTCCAGTAGATGCTCTATGTTTTCACGTTTTAATGCAGATACAGGAAAAATTTCCGCAAACTGCATACGGCTCTGCCATTTGGTGAGGGTCGTCAGCACAGCCTCCTTATCCAGTAAATCAATTTTGTTAAGGATCAGAAACACTGGAATGTGTGCCCCCTTCATTTTCTCAAGAATGAATTCATCCCCGCTGCCAAAGGGCTGCGTGGCATCCACCATCCAGTAATTCACATCTGCTTCGGCAATCGCCGTATAAGCATTCCGATTCAGTGTTCTGCCCAGCTCATGCTTCGGCTTGTGAATTCCCGGCGTGTCCACAAAGACAAACTGTGCATCCTCTCTTGTAAGAATACCGGAAATGTTATTTCGCGTCGTTTGCGGCTTTGGCGTTGTTATTGCCACCTTTTCCTGTAAGATTGCATTTAACAATGTACTTTTCCCGGCATTCGGGCGTCCGATGATTGATATAAATCCGGATTTATAACTCATAATACATCCTCACTTGTAAAGGACATCGGCAAAAGCTCTGCGATATTGGTAAGTTTGCTTTCCCGTCCATTGCTTAATATGATCGGTGTATTCTGCAGCAGCAGCTCCACCAGCACCTGACGGCAGGCACCGCAGGGAGCAGCCAGCTTCTCACCGTCGCTGACAATCGCAATCGCTTCGATATCCTCTTTCCGGTAACCTAAGGAATACGCCGCAAACACCGCACTCCGTTCGGCACAATTCGTCAGACCGTAGGAAGCATTTTCAATATTTACACCCGGAATCAGCTTTCCGTCCTTTGTCTTCACACATGCTCCTACATGATAACGGGAGTATGGTGCATATGCATGCTTCATGGCATCAAATGCCACATCTAATATTTCCTGATATTGTTCGTTCATAAAAACAGCTTACCTCCTATAATAATAATTCCTACCGCTGCCGCTGCCAGTGACATGACAAGCACTGCCGCCGCAGCATAATCCTTTGCTTTTTTTGCTCCTTCACTGTACTGGGGAGACACCATATCCACAATCGTTTCCAGAGCGGAATTGATATATTCCAACGCGATTACCGCACCGATTACAATCAGTATGCAGCACCATTCCATCGCTGTTAGCTGTAAAGCGATACACACAGCAAGCACAAGGGCACCAAGTGCCGCCTGCAGGGCGATGCTGTGATCATGGCACAATCCATGCGCAAGACCGGCGAATGCATACCTGAATTTATTTACGTATTTTTTTAGGAACGATATCATCCAGTATCACATCCTGTAGCTGAAACATCACAGCTTCTTCTTCCGGTGTCATATGGTCATAGCCCAAAAGATGCAAAAGACCGTGAGTAAACAGAAAGCAGACCTCACGCCGCAGCGTATGTCCATAGTCCGCAGCCTGTGAGACCACCGCTTCTGTATTGATGAAAATATCACCCAGCTCCTCCCCGCCTTCCATAACCTCATAGCTGTCCTCACTATCCTTGAGCGCAAAGCTGATTACGTCCGTAGGGCGGTCGATTTTACGATACTCCCGGTTGATTTCATGGATGGCATCCTTTGTCACAAATATCACGGATGCACTGTGCTCCTGCTCCAGCTTCAAAACCTCGTTCGCTTTCTCGCTGATCGTAACAAAGTCTTTTTTATAGCGTGACCAGCGCTTTTCACTGCTTTGATTAAATACACTGATTTCCATAAGTCACCTCTGTCTTTTACAGTATATCCCCATATTCCCATGGCATATAACAAGGTACGGGAACGATGACGGTTTTACGATATACCTCAACATGTATTATTATAACATGAGGAGCAATCCTTGGATACGAAAAAAAAGGCGGATGTGTCAAATGATGGATGCAGTGCTCTGGAAGGGTTTTCTGCATGGAATTTATAAAAACGACTTTCAATTTATATACAGAATGTAAAAATTCTGTTAAAATTATCTTGCTACCATGTAATTTTTGAGCTTTTTTGGGAGGAATCTTATGTTACATATTGCAGCTTCCGCCATGACACCGGCAAATATCAGCTGGGACTTCATCATTGGAGGTCTGGCACTCTTTTTGTTCGGAATCCAGTTCATGGGAGATGGTCTCAAGAGCATTGCGGGAGAAAAATTAAGAGAGTATATCGACCGTTACACCAACAAGCCCTGGAAAGGTATCCTTGTAGGGAGTATCATTACCGTATTTATTCAATCAAGCAGCGCCACCAGCGCCATTGCCATCGGCTTTGTCCGTGCCGGACTGATGAGTCTGGAGCAATCCATCGGTATCATCATCGGCGCCAACATCGGTACGACAGTCACCGCCTTTCTGATTGGTTTGAAGGTGGAGACGCTGGCCCTGTATTTTGTATTCCTCGGTGTGCTGATCACACTGTTTGCCAAGCGCAAAAAGCAGACCTATATGGGACAGATCGTTCTTGGCTTCGGTCTATTGTTTTTCGGTCTAAGACTGATGGGCGATGAGCTCAGCAAGCTGGGACAGATGGATTTCTTTACGACCCTGGCAACCACCATGCAGAATCAGCCGATTTTAGGCTTTGTCTGCGGTACCCTGATGACCGCCGTCGTGCAGTCCAGCTCTGCCGTTGTCGGTATCATTCAGAAAATTTATGATTCCGGTGCCATGACACTGACAGCTGCACTGCCGTTTGTTTTCGGCTCCAATATCGGAACCACCGTAACTGCTGTATTTGCATCCATCGGTGGAAGCACCTCCGCCAAGCGGGCCGCCGCCGTCAACGTTTTATTCAATGTCATCGGTTCTGTCATTTTCATGTTCCTGCTGACGCCGTATGTGGATTTTATCACATTCCTGTCAAACAAATATGCGATTTCGCCAATGATGCAGATTGCGATGGCACACATTCTCAGAACGATCGTTATTTCCATCCTTGCCTACCCTTGCATCAATCTGATGGTCAGCGTGATTAAAAAAATCATACCGGGAGAAGAGGAACGCATCGAGGTGGATTTGGAAGGTCTGGATCCAAAGCTGGCTGCATCCCTTCCTGCCGGTGCCCTGGGTGTTTCCAAGCAGGTGACGGTAAAAATGGGGGAGCTTGCCTCTGACTGCATCCGTGCCAGCAAGGAATATTTCAACAAGAAAAGCGGCAAATACCGGGGAATGTCCAGTCAGTATGAGGATGCGATCAATTCTCTGGATTCCAAAATTACGGAGTATCTGATGACGATCGCCCATAACAGTCTGAGTGAGCACGATACGGATGAATTCATCAACAATCTGCAGATTATCAAAAACATTGAGCGTGTCGGTGATTTGACGATGAACCTGAATGAGTTCTACGAGCTGACCTATGAAGATAAGGGTGCCTTTACGGATGAAGCCATTCAGGATGTCAATGAAATGTACGAAACCGTTCTGGAAATGAACGAGATTGCATTGAATTACTTCTCAACACGTGAAGAACATTATATTCAAATGATCAATGATAAAGAGAATTATCTGGATTTGGTAGAGGAAAAAGCCAGACAGCGCCATTTTAAGCGAATGGCAGGAGAGGTCTGCGGAAGTGGTGTCGCAGCAAGTATCTTTGTGGATATCCTCGGTACATTGGAGCGTATCGGTGACCATATCTGGAATATTGTAAAGGAAGGTAATGAAGAAGCCATGACAATGGATCTTCGTGCAAATGAAACGGATGATTAACATAACAAAGCCCTGCAATTAACGTGCAGAGCTTTTTTTATTCGTACTCACTGACACTCTATGCCAAGTATGATAAAGCCTCATGAAAGCTAGCGGGAAGCTGCTTCCTGCATATATATTGCAGGGATAATTCCAAATCATCCCTTATAACCTTACAGCAGCCTGCTGCTTAGTGTATATCTATACGCAGATATCATTATTTAGGGCAGTCTGCTTATCCAAAATCATAATGCTGTCCCTTGATCATGTATATGATATGCTCACATATGTTTTTTGTATGATCCCCTGCCCGTTCAATGTTGCGAAGCATGGAGGATATTTCAAAGATATGCTCCACAAGATAGCTGGAATCATCCCGTTTGATTTTTTCCTTCAGCTCCTTATACAGCACATTGATTTCCTTATCCTTTTCGGGTATTTCAAATGCTGTATCAATGTCGCGGTGTTCGTAGCATTCCATGGTTTCCTGCAGCATGGTGATAAAGCCCTTTTCCATTGCCTGTGCATACTCCAGTATGGAAGCATCCATATCATCATGCTTGATTAGAAAAATGGAAATATTCTTCGCATAATCGCCAATACGCTCCAGCTCGGAAGCGATTTTTATATCAGCGACCACCTTGCGCAGATCACTCGCTACCGGAGATAACAACGCAAGGGAGCGTACTGCCTGGTCATTGATTTCTTCCTCCAGATGATTGATGATATCATCCGATTGTACTATATCTAGCTCAATTTCCTTGTTTGGTGCATTCAATGCCCGTACGACCTTTTCATGCATACGAACGACCTTCTGTCCCATCTTCAGCACATTTTCCTCAATGCCATCCAGCTCCTTATCAATTTTGATCATCGTAGTTTCCTCCTATCCGAATCTGCCTGTTATATAATCTTCCGTCCGCTTGTCCATGGGCTGCTGGAAAACCTTGCTTGTCTTATTGAATTCCACAACCTCTCCCAAAAGAAAGAAGGCGGTATAATCGCTCACACGGGATGCCTGCTGCATGGAATGCGTAACGATAACAATCGTATAGTCCTTTTTCAGCTCCTCCATCAGATCCTCGATTTTATTGGTCGCAATCGGATCCAGCGCACTGGTCGGCTCATCCATCAATATGACCTCCGGCTCCATGGCGATCGCCCTTGCTATGCACAAGCGCTGCTGCTGTCCTCCGGACAAGCCGAATGCAGAATCGTTCAGACGATCCTTCACCTCATCCCAAAGCGCCGCTTTCTTTAAGGACTGTTCCACGATTGCATCCAGCGTCTTACGCTGTTTAATGCCCTGACACTTGGGACCATAGGTGATATTGTCATAAATGGACATCGGAAACGGATTCGGTTTTTGAAATACCATGCCAACCTGTGTGCGTAAATCGACAACGTTCATGGCGGAACCATAGGCGTCCACACCATTTAATTGAATCGTACCGTCAATACGGCAGCCTTCAATCAGATCATTCATCCGGTTTAAACAGCGCAGAAAGGTAGACTTACCGCAGCCGCTGGGCCCGATCAGAGCTGTTATCTTATTCTGTTCGATATCCATACCGACATCCTTCAGGGCATGCTTGTCACCATAAAACAGATTCAGATGCTCTACATGGAAAACGGGTTCCTTTTTCATATTCTTATTCCTCCTCTAATACCAGGATTTATTGAGCCTTTTGCTCAACAGCTTCACACAGATGTTTAATATTAGTACAAACACCAGAATGACAATGGAAATTGCACTTGCAAGCTCAAAGTTTGGCTGTTCACTGCTCATGATATTATAGATATGCACTGCAAGGCTGGTTCCCTGTGACATGAGCGTTGGTGTATCGTTAACGTAGGTTCCCATAGTATAAATCAGTGCTGCACTTTCCCCGATCACGCGGCCGATGCTTAACAGAACCCCGGTTAGGATACCCGGCACCGCACAGGGCAGTACAATTTTGAAAATCGTCTGTGACTGATTCGCGCCTACTGATAGCGATGCATCCCGCAGTGACTGCGGTACCACGATCAGTGCCTCCTCTGTGGAACGGATGATCGTTGGCAGCAGGATGATGGACATCGTGAAGCTGCCAAGTAAAATGTTGGTCGTGGTTGCCCCGAACATCTGCGTGATGGGAAACAGAACGGCAACGCCCATCAGACCGAAGATGATGCTCGGTACTCCTGTCAGCATTTCGATGGCGCTGCGAATCAGTGAGGTCAGACGGTTTGGCTTTGCATATTCATGCAGATAGATTGCTGAAGCAGCGGCAAGGCAATCAGCAAAGATATCAGTATCAGATACAGGGTGGATATAATTGAGCCGCGGATACCGCCTCCCGGTGTTTTATAATAAACCTTCGTAATGCTCTGTGCGGAGGAATCCAGCGCCTGTGCCACCTCTGCCGCATTCTGTGACATGATATTTCCGGCAATCATGGAGGCTCCGCTGCTTGTCTTATAGCCAAGATTTTCTACCTGAAAGCCAACCTCGGTAGACAGAGCTGCTTCCCTGTCTTTTACACTTTCATCCTTCAGATAGGCAAAGGGTGATGCTTCATCAATATATTCCACCAGAACGATATCATCCCCGTTTTGGTCCCTGGTATCCACAAAGGCAATACCCCATTTTTCAGAGAAGGCTGCCTCCTCAGACAGAGACGCTAGCCGCTCAAAGCTTCCCGGATGATTTTTTGAGACCTCCACACTGGTCAGATAATTCTTCGACCAGTAATTCCCCTTCAACAGATCGATTCCCAATGAGGAAAATCCTTTCGAAAAGATAAAGACGAAGATTGCCAGCAGGACGACCACACTCAATCCGCTGGACAGATAGGTAACACCGTTGCACAGTCCGTCAAACAAACGGCGTTTTTTCTTTTGATTGGAGGGTGTCTGTATCATTTCATATTCCCCACTTTCTTCTTCATCAGGTTCAGTAACAGATTGGATAGCAGAATGACCGCCATCAGCACCAGACCTGCGGAGAATCGTATATCATAATCCAGTCCGGTCGTTTCCTTTAATCCGGCCAGCATCGTTGTCGTCAGCGTCCTGGTTGTATCGAATATGTTGAAGGTCGGTCCAAACATTTTATTTCCAGCAACCATGGCAACCGCAGTCGCTTCCCCGAAGGCACGGCCGATGCCAAGAATCGCACCGGCAAAAATTCCGGATTTGGCGCTGGTCAGGATCACCTTAAAATTCGTCTGTGTTCGCGTGGCGCCAAGTGCAAGACTGCCAAGCTCCACCTCCTTGTCCACAGAGCGGATCGCTGTTATGGACAACGATGTGATGGTTGGAAATATCATGATTGCCAGCAGCAGGATAACCGCTAATAAGGAGCTTCCTCCTGCAGTTACAAAACCAAGAGATGCCGCAAGCGAGCTGACCAGCACAGTAATCGTACCGGAGGCAAATACACCATAGACAACCGATGGAATACTGGCCAGCAGCTCCACAACCGTCGTCATGACCTCTGCCACATGCTTCGGTGCAATTTTCGCAATAAACAATGCAGTCAGTACTGACAGCGGAAAGGAAATCAGCAGTGCTCCAAATGCGGACACCAGTGTATTGATAATGATAAAGCCGACTCCATAGACTCCCTGATCCTTACGCCACAGCGTGCCGGTCAGAAAGGAAACGATATCCTGCTGTCCATAGGTATAGCCGCTCAGAAAGGGGGATATCCCCTTAATGCTGATAAAAATAATGATAATAGCAATCGCACTGGAGGATAACAGTGCCGCCAGTAGAAAGACTGCCTTCATCCTCTGATCTTTTTTCAGCTTTTTTCGATTTTTCTCTGTACTGATACTGTCTCGTACATAACGTTTCATTCTTCACCAATCCTTATCATCAGCAAGCAGCCCGGATTCCCAGGCTGCCGTATGTGCTTTCTATTGCTTTTCGCTTATTTGATATCTTCCCATTTCAGCGTTTCTCCGGTAAAGATACTTTTGAGTTGCGCCTGTGTCAGATTTGTTACACCGGTATTGTCCTTGTTGACAACTGCCACTACGGCATCGATGCAGTACTGACCGCTTTCCATCGCTTTGGAAATATCCTCAGAGCCGTCATCCTTAAATGCACGGGAAGCAAATCCGATATCCCCTTTATTCGGTCCGTCCTTTTCTTTTCCAAGAACTCTTGGTACAGCATCCCCGCTGCCGGACTGGTTCATCGTAAATTTAAAGTTTCCTGCCATAGGAGAGAATGCCTCCAGGGAAGCCTTTAATGTTTTTTCTACTGAGGTAGAACCACAGGTTGTAATTGTAATGCTAGAATTATCCTTTCCTAATACTGCTTCGTATTTCTTGGAAAGCTCATCCCATGGCGTTGCCTTGCTTTCATCAACCTCGCCGCCGTTTTTCTTAACGATTGCCATACCCTCGGTTGAATTCTGCATGAAGTCCAAAAATGCCTGAACCAGCTGTTCCTTGTCATCACTTCCGTAATCCCCCGCTGCCCGGGTCACATACATGAACGGACGCTGCAACTTGTAGCTTCCATCGAGTACTGTTTCACTGCTTGCCGCAACCCCTTCATACTGCAGTGCTGTTACACCGTTTTTCTCAAAATCAGTAGACAGGGATGTGTAACCAATTCCATTTTTATCAGCTCCGACCTTAGCTGCCATATCATCATTGCTTGATACCTCAATGGCATTTTTTGTCAGGCTCCCTTCAAAGTCAACCCCCTTTTCAAAGGCTTCCCTTGTGCCGCTCGATGAATCGCGCGTATATACCTTGATGTCACCGCTGACACTCGCTGTTTTACTCTCATCGCTGGATCCGCAGGCTGCCAATGAGAATGTCATCAGGCAGGCCACTGTCGCCGTCATAGTTTTTTTCCACATATTCATTTTTCATATTCCTCCTTGAATACGGCTCTATCATACGACACCTTTGTTAACGGATAATGAAAAGTTTGTTAAGCGTGCGTTAAAATATAAAAAATTTTATGCTATACTATACATAAAGGGATGATGAATATGAAAAAAGGGTTAAAAGGCTGTTTTCTTATGGCAGGCTTTTTGCTGCTGGGAAGTGGATGTACAGGAATACCGCCAGCGGATGAGGCGATGAGCAAAGCCTTACAGGACAAGGATGTCACATACCGCATTTCCGCACTTGATGACAGCTCGTATTATCTTACGGTTGAGAGTAAGGATTTATGGTTTGATTTTCTAATGGAGACAGACAGCAAAAAGGAAGCCGGCAGATATTATCTTATGGAGATTACAATCAAGGAACATGATCCTATAGCATTCAAATGGATACAGGCGGATGCTTACCATAATGCTACCTTAAAGAAAATCGAAAACAAAGACTGTGATGTTATGATGGAGGATTCCATTGGTGCCTTTCAGTCCAACAAATTCTGCAGCGGAGATTCTCTGAAGGAGGCAAAGACCTATGAAAAAGAAATCAGAAAACGTCTTGCCGCTTATGGAATCACCCCGCAGGAAGCATTCTCCTACGGGCAGCGGTATTTGCAGGATAACAAAAATGTAGCTTTGATCAATCTTGATCTAATAACACGCCTAGAGAAATTCATGCCGGATAACAGTTAAATACATAGTAAAAGCCAGATATTTTCGCTTCTGGGCGCTACTCGCTTAAAGGTACAAGGAAGGGATACAAAAGGATGGATGCCCATCAATGCTTTTGTATTTCACGTTTCTCATGTATCCTAAGACGGGAAAGCACCTGCAGCTGATGATATCCGTTTTTTTACTGGCTGCTGGCTGTACATGGCTGTAAAAAAAACGCGCCCTACATATTAAGGATATTGAAATCAGCAGCTAACCACTTTTATCTTAGCTTATTCAATTCCCAGAAAGAACGCAAATGATTTTGCATAGGCTGATGTATAGGCAGCTTATACTTCATAGTAATCACAGCTATAGCTAATTATTACTATCCTGCCCTGTAACTGCCTAAAATGACAGCTGCATCACACGATACCTACCAGTAAAATCATATCCGTCCCGATTGCATTTCGAATTGTTTCGCGGTATGATTATGTGCAGGAGCTGAAAGAAAATAACGGAGGAACGCCATGACATTAAAGGAAATATTCAAAAAAGCGGTTATTGCCGGAGCCGATCCGCTGTCAATCACGGAGCTTGGCTTTGCCTATCTGAATGATATCGGAACCTGGAATATCAATATCAATTCCCAGAATACCAACTGTATCAACAAAACCATCACGGTGGAACAGCTGCTCGATATCTTCGAGCATCATTGTACCTGCTTTAAGACGCAGAAGGATTGCTTTGAGGTAAAGCGCAATGAAATGATGCAGCTGTTAAGAGAACAGGATCCAAAGACTGTTATTGATTTTAATTGAAAGAGCATTGCTTCACAGAGCCGGTACTTCCGTTCCATGAAACAATGCTCTTTTCTATGTATGCTTGCTTTGCAGCAGCTCAATCAGTGCAGTCTCACGTTCGTAAAGCTCGTTGCGGCTTTCACGCAGGAAGGCATGCAGTCCTTCCGGTTCGCACATATCCCACATAATGACTTGAACAAACTGTTCATGTGCATCTAAAAGCTTTTCAAATGCCGCACATGCAGCCTTTTCTATAAACGGTTTGTTCTGCCGGAAATACGACTGACATTCTGTAAGCCGCTCATTCACTGTGTCAATCAGCTGTGAGGTTATCATACTATTATTTTCCAGATAATCATCACAAATCTGATAAACGCAATGGTATACGTCATAGTACCTCCACAGGTTTTCAAGAATCCCCTGCTCTTGTGTCTGGACGGACGTCTGTTCCTCAACCGCTTTTCCCCTTCTGTTTACCATCCATCGATAAACGGCAAAAAGCATGCCGGCACTTCCGATAACAGGAGCTGCCGTTTTGAGAAATCGCCTTGTGTTGTGTGTTAATTCCATTCTATTACCTCCTTACGATTTCCCCTTGTTTTTTCTTCCCATCTGTATCTTACTATGTCGAATATGCGGATTTTGTGATATTTTGTCGAATGCGATGCGATATCTTAGAAATTTCTCGGAATTTGTCATATGGTATTATTGTTATGAGCAAGAAAATCATTTGTTTAACAGCCAAAATCAATGGCAGAGCTCCCTGATTTGCCGTATTTCTTTTGACAGACGCGCAAACCAGGGAACCGAACAGCTATGCAATATTTCGCACAAGCACAGGTACATGGAAGGATTGCGGATCATGCGTTATCGCTAAAAAGAAAGCATATCCGCGACTGTTTTACTGCAATACGAGTTTTTAATTGCTGCCTTATGCAAAGGGGACAGTGTATACAGCACCCCTTTATCACCTCAGCAGTCATGCCTTGAACCTCCCGTTACAATGGATGATTTTTTTATGAAATATACATTTTTTCTATTGCGTTTTAAAAAAAATAATGCTATAATAACCGAGCAAACAAAACATGTCGCGTTCGGCAAGCGGTCAAGCCACAGCCCTCTCAAGGCTGTATCACGGGTTCGAATCCCGTACGCGATACCATAGAAAGATACAGCTCTCGTAAGAGGGCTTTTTTCTTTTTCGAAAACAGACAGTATGCTCTGCAGCCTTCGTCACTGACCTCTCCTACATAGGAAACATGAATCTGCAGTCACCGTCATATCACATAAATAAACAAACGACATCCACGCTCAGCTGAATGTATCAATTCTTCAGTCTGACCGTAAATGTCGTACCCTTGTTAAATTCACTGTCTACCTTCAGCTCTCCATGATGTGCCTCCACGATAGACTTCACGATAGAAAGCCCAAGTCCGGAGCCTCCGCTGCTGCGTGCACGATCATCATCCACCCGGTAAAAGCGCTCGAATATCTTTTCCAGATCCGGCTTTGAAATACCATGTCCCTCATCCGCAACCTCCAGCACATACCAGGAGCCCTCCTGCCTTGTCCGCAGCGTAATTGTTCCGGTATCACTGTATTTGATCGCATTTGACAGCAGATTCAACACCACCTGGCTCATTTTCAAAGGATCGCAGAACACCAAATCATGGCTCTGATATTCCTTCACAATGGAAAGCCCCTTCTTCTCCGCTTTTTTCTCCAGCGATTTCACCGCCTTGTCGATAACCTGACACAGGTCGGTTTTCTCCCGTTCCAGCAATACCGTAGACAGACTGAGCCGAGACAGCTGCAGCAAATCCTTCACCAGAATATCCAGCCGGTTGATTTCCTGCTCGATTTGTTCCATAAATTCGCTGCGTGTTTCCTCATCATCGAAATCCTCGCGGTTGAGAATTTCCACCATGCCCTTGATCACGGCAATCGGCGTCTTTAATTCATGCGATGCATCGGCAATAAAACGCTTCTGCATCTTCTCCCCCTCCAGGGTTTTGGAAATATCCTGAAACAGTACCAGACAGCCGCTGTACTTTTTCTTTGCCGTTACCGGTACACTGATGGACTGATATTCCACACCATTGATATCAATAATTTTATCCATCGGCTTTTCCAGAATAAAGGCATCCTTGATAAATTCCCGTACCGGATGCAGATAGGCGTTGCTCATATAGGTCATATGCTCACCGATCGATTCATCCTCGCACAGCTCACTGACATTGTTATGCATGACGATATTCCCAAACTGATCCACCAGCAGCATTGGAAACGGTATGCTGGTAACGACCGTCAGCAGCTGTTTGTTTTTTAAATGAGCATCCTTGGCAGTGGATTTGATTTCCTCCTGCAGCTCTATATTCTCCCGGCGGTGCAGATTGAGATTTTTCTGATCCAGAAACTCCCAGAGCAGTGCGATTGCGACCACGACAAGCAGCAGCAGAACATACTCATTCAAATGGTAGTTGTACTGTATTACCGCAATGCAGGTCAGAATCAGTCCCAGATAAATATATTTATTGCGCTTCATGCACTTCCTCCAGCAGATAGCCGACACCGCGGGATGATTTGATATGCACACGGGAAGCGTTCAGCTTATTTCTCAGCTTGAATACATGAACATCCACGATTCTGGTATCTCCGTCATAATCAAAGCCCCAGATATCATTCAGGATACTGTCACGGGACAGCACGATATCCTTGTTCTGTATAAAATATTCCAGCAGATCAAATTCCTTCTTCGTCAGCGTCATCATATGATCTCCGATATATGCCTCTCTGCGCTTCATATCCATGGACAGATCACCAACTGCAAGGCGCTTTTCCTGCTTACGGCTCTGCCGCTTCAAATGGGCGTTTACCCGGGCAAGCAGCTCTCTTGGAGAAAACGGCTTTGTAATATAATCATCCACGCCCTGCTCAAAGGCATACAGGATATCCGTTTCATCATCCCGTGCCGTCAGCATGATAAAAATAGCGTCAATATGCTCACTGCGCAGCTTCTTCACGATATCGATCCCGCTGACATGCGGCAGCATCCAGTCAATGATCAAAACGTCAAAGTCTTCCTTCATTGCCAGCTCCACAGCTGTTTTTCCATCGGCACACTCCACGATATCAAAATCGGCTTTTTTCAGATCATATGCAATGATCTTGCGTATGTTGTCTTCATCTTCAATCAATAAAATCCTTGCCATATCGTTCTTCCTCCTGCTCATATCGTTCAATGATCTTTTGAACCAACGGATTACGAACTACATCGAGACTGGTAAGCTCCACAAAGGAGATTCCCTCTATACCGGACAGCAGATGCTTGGCATTCAACAGACCGGAATCCCGTTTTTTGATCAGATCGATCTGCGTCACATCCCCGGTAATGACGATACGGGAATGAAATCCCATTCTCGTTAGAAACATCTTCATCTGTGCCCTTGTTGTATTCTGCGCCTCATCCAGAATAATAAACGCATTATCCAGCGTACGACCGCGCATGTAAGCCAGCGGCGCGATTTCAATGACTTCCTTCTCCAGCAGCTTCTCCACCTGCTCCTGTCCCAGCGTATCATACAGGGCATCATACAGCGGCCGCAGATACGGATCCACCTTTTCCTTTAAATCGCCCGGCAGAAAGCCCAGATTCTCTCCAGCCTCCACAGCGGGCCGGGTCAAAATAATCTTGCGGATATCCCCCTTTTTCAACAAATCGGCGGCATACACAACAGCCAGGTAGGTCTTCCCCGTACCGGCAACTCCAGTCGCAAAGACGATCTCACTGTTGCACATGCATTTAAACAGATGCCGCTGTCCGATCGTTTTCGGATAGATCAGCTTTCCGTTCACTGTTTTGCCGATCGCTTTCTGATAGGTGGTGGAAAGCTCCTGCAGGCGGTTCAGCTTTGCCAGACGGCAGGCGTATTCAATATCGCGTCCGCTGACATCGATATGTGCCTCCATCATATCAAACAGTGCCTTTACCACCTGTTCGATGCTGTGAAAGGTAACGGCATCCTCACTGAGAATGCGCAATTCATTATCCCGCATGATAATATCACAGGAAAAGGCATTTCTTATCAGCTCCAGATGCTTATCCTGTGCCCCGCATAATTTTACGATCCATTCCATCGGGTAATCTTCTAATGCAATACGAAATTGTTCACTCATAGGCGCTCCTTATCGTTATGGTGTGGTGATATCCTTGATCAGGGTGTAATGAATCACCATCTTTATTTTACCCATATCCGTAGAGAATTGCAAAATATTTTCCTTGTAAATGCGATCGTCCTTATGAAAGTCCTCACTAACCTTGCGTCTGGCATCAAACAGCAGCTGAAAATATTGAAAGGCCTTCGGCTCCTTTGTCTTATCCATCGTCACAGTGATATCCTTCCATACATAGGCAAAGACACGTCCCTTGACATAGACCTCTTGCTTGCCGCCCTTGGAATCATCCAGCACATTGCTGACCAGAACATCCCCCTTATGCACAAACTCATTGACCTTATGCAGCTTGTTTCCATGCTGTATGTCAAAGCGCTCGATCATACCATCCTCCCTCGCTATCAGCTCGGTATGACCCAGCTGGGATAGTGAGGCAAATTCCTTTGGTGTATAGGTGATCAGATACCGGCTTCCCAGCTTTTCTATTTCCAGCCAGGCAATATCGTTTTCCAGCTTCTTTTTCAGCTGCGTCTTTAGCTGTGCGACATCATGGCTTTTAAAGGGCGGGACGATATCCATCTTCTTTAAGGTATCCGAAATCAGCTTCCGGCTTTCGTCCTTTTCCCCTCTGATTTCAATATCAAACACCATGGAGGAAAGTCCATACCACAAAAGTACCGATAGCACAATAGCAATGATACGGGAAGGCTTTTTTAAACTGCGCAGCGCATAGCCCAGCATCCCCGTGGTTGTGACAAGATCGACAGCTTCAAAGCAGCGGTAAATTTTCGGGCGCTGCAGGATGGAGGCATAAAACTGAATATAGTTTCGATGTAGGGTAATATCATATAGTTCCAGTCAATGTCATTTTGTTCGTGGTAAGTAATTTTGTTATCCATAAAAACTCCTCGCAAGAGGTCTGCACTTTCCATCGATCAAGACCAATCCCTTTTCTATTTTTCATATGCGAACGCCAGATTCTGCACGCTTCCCTCCAGCAGGATCTCATCCTTTCCCAGTGCCAGCACATGCAGCTGCTCCCCGTCAATCGTAATACGGTAGGCCTTCATCGTCACCTGTATTCTCGTTTCACTTACCAGGGTCAGCTCCCTGTAATGTTCTATCATGACCTGATTCTTATCTATGGAAAGCATACTCTCACCTCTATACAAAATACGTTTGTAGGCGGGGTTTTATGCCTGTGAATGCTATCCTCCTTCGCTTTCATTATAAAGAAAAGAGCAGTCCGATTTGTTATGTTTTTGTTAAAAGTAAAGAAATTGTATAGTTTTCTTTGCTTGTATGCACTTTCATGTAAAATTTTAGATATTCTTCTGTTCACTTTTTCGCAAGCTCCTTCCTTCTGGATGAACAAAAGCAGCGGCTACATGCAAAAAAAGGATATCCGATACCGCAGCATCAAAATATCCCGTAATAAACAAATTACAATTATAAAGACAAATCCCTGCGCAGAAAGCTCTGTCTAGCAGCGATCAGACAGATAACAGCGATAAGCAGCAAGGCACCTAAACGCCCCCATGCCTGCGCCTCATTGGCAATCAGCCCTGCTGTATCAAAGAGCGTTAAAATCGTTGCATATTGCAGAATCTCCAGATCACCCTTCATATTGGCAAGCATCTGAATCAGGATAAAGACAATACCGATGCCAGCACCGGCTAATGCGGCATGCCGATATTCATTTAACAGGGAGGATGCCAGAAAGCAAATGGCAGCAAGCGCCGTCTGCACCAGCAGACAGCCCAGATTCAAACGGAGAAAGGCAGTGATGTCCAGATCACCTGGAAACATGATGGCGCTGCATACAATACCGAGCACAACGCAATATGCAATCAGCAGAAACAGGGCACTCAGCAGCACACACAGCTGGCTCAGCCATACGCGGCTTCGCTTTTCTCCGCTGCATAGCAGATATGCCATACTGCCGTTATCCACCTTTTTCACAAGCAGCCGCAGCGAGAGAATGACAGAGAACAGAAACGGAAACATAATCATAATCATTCCATACAGATAGGTGGAGAAAAAGTCCACAAGCGTCGCACCAGAGCCACTCATTCCAACCGCAGCCATCATCTCGGGCATGAGCTTTTCAAACTCTGCCAGCGCAGAACCGAGTGCAGGATCAAACATCGTCAGCATAATCGTAAAATACATGGTCAGGATCGCAAGAAAGATCAAAAGCAGCTTCCATGTGTATTTCCATTCCATACGAAACAGGGTTTTATTCATGATGCTCTCCTTTCTCTCCGTAATACTGCAGGAAGATATCCTCCAGGCTCTGGGTTGCCACATTCAGATCCTGAAGCTCATAGGATGCCAAAGCATGCAGCAGGTGCATGAGATCATCACGCACATAGACATGCACACACAGCTCGCTGACCTGCTTCATTTGCAGCTTTTCCTTCAAAAAGCGCTGTGTCTGGTTTGGATCCGTAAAGGTGAGAATATAGGTCTTTATCTTATTTTTCTGCAATGTGGCGGTATCTTCAATGGCAGCCATATGCCCCTGCCGTATGATACCGATCCGATCACAGGTCTTTTCCACCTCTTCAAACATATGTGAAGACATCAGAATCGTTTTTCCTCTTTTCTTCTCCTCCTGAATCAGCTCCACAAATGCATTTTGCATCAGTGGGTCCAGTCCGCTGGTAGGCTCATCCAGAATCAGCACCTTGGGATCGTGCATAAAGGCAGCCACAATGCCCAGCTTCTGCTTCATTCCCTTGGACATGCGCCGTATGGAGCCAGTTGGCGTCAGCTCAAAGCGCTCCAGCAGCTCCTGTGTCCGTCCACTGCCCTTCATATTCCGGTAGCGTGCCATAAATTTCAGAAATTCATCTCCGCTCATTTCATTCAACAGATTGATTTCACCAGGAATATAGCCAAGCTCCTTCGTAATCACATCTGCCTGCTTCCAGCAATCCCTGCCAAATATACGGGCCTCTCCCTGCTTTGCCTTCAGAAAGCCAAGCAGATGTCGGATTGTCGTTGTCTTCCCTGCTCCATTTGGCCCCAGGAAGCCGAAAACCTCGCCCTCAGCGATGGAAAAGGAAATATCGAAGATTCCCCTACCCTCTCCATAATCGCGGCTGAGACGCTCTATTTCAATGATTTGCATACTATATACCTCCATTGAAACATGGATTTCTCCATCTTTCATGCTGATTATAACAGATTGACTCGTTTGCACAACCCCGGCTCAGCGTTTTTTTTTGTTTTGATCAGCCAATTATTATACAGGGACACGGCACCGGCAAACAGAAGGGTGTATTGTATCATATAGCTCCACCTTCTGCTTTCAGCGCAGCTTGTAAGACTCTATCTGCTCTATGCTATAGAAACACCATTTTGTATGACACGCATCCTTCCGTTTATAACATTATGATTCTGTTAATCGGTATATATTTTACGTATACCCTGATGTTACATGTTCCATCCTATTCCCATGCACACAATCTATATCAGCCAATAAATAAAAAAAGAAGCCAGAGGGCCTCTTCTATTTTCCACGACGTGCTTTACGCGCAGCTTCTGACTTTAATTTACGACGAACGCCAGGTTTTACGTAAAACTCTCTTTTGCGAGCTTCAGCAAGGGTTCCATTTCTTGACACTTGACGTTTGAATCTACGTAAAGCATCATCAAGAACTTCGTTTTCTTTAAGTACTACTTTCGGCATGATTTACCCTCCCTTCTGATGCAAGCAATATTATTATACTGAAAAACATATGAAAATGCAACATAAATATGATCATTTTCTATAAATTCATACAGAAATTTTTTTAATGGATATTTTATACAAGTCTAATGTTCTTCGTCTTCCATTCCAAGACTGTATTTGCGGATACAGTGACGGGCGACGTTATGATCCCCCATCCACGGCTCCCGGCCGAATTCACGATACATGAAAACCTCATCCCCCTTGCCGAGAATCAGCACGGTGTCCTTCATATTGGCGCTTTCGATAGCCTGTCGTATTGCCGCATAGCGATCCTCGATAAAGATGTTGTTCGTATCACTGATACCGCTTTTGATCTCATTGGCGATTTCACGGGGATCCTCATCCCGGGGATCATCCTCCGTCAGAATAATGCTGTCACAATAGCGGCTGGCGATTTCACCGAACACCTTCCGCTTTTTCGTATCGCGCTTTCCGGCAGAGCCAAACACGGCAATAATGCTGTGTCCTTCCTCGGTAATATCCTTTGCATACTCAAAAACCTTTTCCATACCATCCGGTGTATGGGCAAAATCAACGATGACATTGAACAGCTGTCCCTCATCAATTCGTTCCATGCGTCCTTCAATCTGCCGGATTTCATTCAGATACGGCAGCTGTTTGGCAATCGGAATCCCGCTTTCTGCCATTGCCGCAACCGCACCCAGAAGGTTATAAATATTATACAGCGCAACCAGATTGGTCACGACCTCATAGTGTTCCCCATCATGTACCAGGGTAAAGCGGGAGCCTGTTTTCTCAATCCGTATATTTTCCGCCTGATAGCTCGCATGATGATCTATGCCATACGTCACCACCCTGGCATCGGTTGCATCTGCCAGCTGATCCACATAGGCATCATCCGCATTCAAAACCGCAACTCCGTCCTTTTTCAGATTGGTGAACAGCTTTTTCTTCGCTTCAAAATAATGCTCGATCGTTCCATGAAAATCCAGATGGTCATACGTAAGGTTACTGAAAACCGCAACATCAAAATCCACGCTCTGCACGCGTCCCAGCTCCAAGCCATGGGAACTGACCTCCAGGGCTACCGCCTGCATTCCGGCATCCACCATATCCTTCATCGTTTTGTGAATTAAAATAGCATCCGGGGTCGTTAAAGACGGCGGCAGGGTCACCTCTCCATAGCTGATGGAAATCGTACCGATATAGCCGCATGGCGCAAAATGGGAATACACATCCTTGATAATGCTGGTAATGGTACTTTTCCCATTGGTTCCGGTTACACCGAACACCTTCATGTTCCGGCTCGGATGTCCATAAAACAAGGAAGCGACCCGATTCAGTGTGCGATTGACATTTTCCACCTGAATATAGGCAATCCCCTTTTTCATATGCTCAACAGGCTTGGAATGCACGATGCATTTAGCCCCCTTCGCTATGACATCCTCAATAAATTCATGTCCGTCATGTACCATCCCCTCCATGCAGAAATACATGTCATTCGCCTTCGCACAGCGGGAATCGATGCACAGCCCTGCTATCTCGATATCCGGGGCATTTTCAAATATTTGGGACAGCTTCATAAGACTCCTCCTTTATAACGGAACTCCACACAGCACATCCCCCTTTAGTGAAGTGATACGTACGGTATGCATTTCGTGCAGCCAGCAAGTTGGCACCGCAGCCTCCACTTCAAGATATTCACTGCTGTGTCCGATCAGCTTTCCATCCTTTTCCTTCTCAAAAATGACAGAAACTTCCTTTCCGATAAACTTTTGTTTATAAGCAGTATATAACTGTTTGGAAAGATGCGCAAGTCTTGCGGCGCGTTCTTTCTTAATTTTATTGTCCAGATGTCCGCTCATGTCAGCAGCAGCGGTATGATCTCTGCGCGAATAGGGAAACACGTGCAGGAAGCTGAACTGCATCTGTTTTAGATTGTGCATCGTATCCTGAAACTCCTCCTCACGCTCCTGCGGAAAGCCGGTAATGACATCCGTGGAAATGGAAATATCCGGCATCAGGGAGCGGATATAGTCCAGGCGTTCCATGAACCAGGCAACGGTATAAGGACGGCGCATATTCTTCAATACCGTAGTATTGGCAGACTGCACCGGAATATGCAGATGGCGCGCTATTTTTTCTTCCCCCTGCATAAATTCCAGCAATTCATCCGTAATCTCATTCATCTCTATAGAGGAAATCCGAATCCTTTTCAATGCGGGAAGCTCGTTCACCATACGCTTCATCAGCTGGCACAAAGAGCTGTTGATGCCGTTTCCATAACGTCCGGTGTGAATACCGCTCAATACGATTTCCCGATGACCCCCAGCGGTCAGATTCCGTGCGATAGCAAGCACCTCATCCTCTGACAGAGAACGCTCCGCTCCGCGTGCATAGGGAATGATACAGTAGCTGCAAAACTGATTACAGCCATCCTGAATTTTCAGAAAGGCTCTGGTCTGATGCGCAAAGCGCTGGATCGGCAATGCCTCAAATACATTGACCTTGCGTACATCGTGAATGAGCTTCTGCGGCCGCTTCTGCTTCAGCCCCTCCTCGATCATATCCGCAAGTCGGCTTTTCCCATCACTTCCCAGCAGAATGTCGATGGATGGATCCTGTTCCAGCTGCTCGCTGTAGGTCTGCGCATAACAGCCGACAACCGCGATCAGGGCATCCGGATTCAATGCGGCAGCCGCATGAATCTTCTGACGTGATTTGCTGCCTGCCGTATTGGTCACGGCACATGTATTGATAATATAAACATCCGCACGCTCCTTAAAGGATACCTGCTCATAGCCCTTTTCCAGCAGAGCGCTCTCATAGCCCTGTGATTCATATGTATTAACCTTACAGCCCAGTGTTGCTATTGCAAAAGTTGTCATGCCCTCACTCCTTGTTCGCATTCTTTTCCTGCTTTTTCTTTCTTTTTCTCAGCACCTTTTCCAGCTTTCTGCCTACCCGTTTTTTCACTAGAGCATGCTCTAGCAGACAGGCTGTCAGCGCCTCATCCTCACCGCTCAGCAGATGCAGTGCGATTTCCTTCTTACAATCCTCCTGTACCTCCTGCTTTTGATCCACAGATACGGTATTTTTTAACCCAGATTCGTCATACAGATACCAGCGGTGCATCGCCGCATGATAGACAACATAGCCTGCCTCTGCTTCCGCAACCAGCTCACAGCTGGAAAAGCCATGCTGAAACGGCAGTGCGCCATAGCGTGAACGCTGCATCTGATCGGCACATTCACGGATAAAGCGGTGATACTGCTTTAAATCCAGCAACACGATTTCCGTATGATACAAATGATTAAAGCCGGGCGCAAAGGCCGGCATATAAATGGTCTCACCCTCTGCCTCAAAATGTCGCAGCTCTGATACAAAGCGGTCGATATCCACATTCATCTGTGCCTTGCGCTCCAGATAATTCAAATCATACCAGTAATCATACATTTTCACATACGTATCAAAAAACACATCCTCAAACTGCCGTTTCACCATGAGTGACTCATACAGAATTTCACACTGGATGACATCATCATCACGCTTTCCATCATGGGGAACCTGATATTCCTCCAGCAGCTCGCAAACCTTACGGTGATGCTGTCTGACCTCCTTGAGGTCGAGCAGTGTTTTATCATAGGCCTTGTTGAGTATATCATAAACTGTTTTCATTATTTTTCACCCGCCATGTCATAGTAAAACTCGATCGAATTCAACAGCGACAGTGCTGCCGTTTCCGCACGCAGGATGCGTCCCCCCAAAGACACCCGGTGAAACCCGCAGGAAACAAGCTCTGCGACCTCCTCTGCAGAAAAGCCGCCTTCACTTCCCACCACCATCAGCACACGCCGTATGGAAGGATGTGCACGTAATACATCACATAGCCTTTCACTGCATTGATCCGCATCCTCATAGGCAATCAGCCGCAGATCGGCCGGTATCTCTTTTAAGTCAGAGAACGCGCAGGGCTCCTTTAGCTGCACCAGCGTGGAGCGCTTGCACTGCTCACAGGCTTCACATAAAATTTTATTCCAACGGGCTGTTTTCTTTTCTGTTTTGTCATCCTTTATTTTTACAACGCAGCGGCTGGATACAAAGGGAATAATTTCCGCAGCACCCAGCTCTGCACTTTTCTGCAGCAGATAATCCCATTTCTCTCCCTTTATCATGCCCTGGGCGAGAACCAGCTCCACACTGGTTTTGGAATGGTCACACAGTTCTTTCAGGATATGCGCCTGTACACCGTCTTTTTGAAATTCAACCTCAGCCAGCATAATCTGTCCGCTGTTATCAGCCACACGAATGACATCCCCCTGCTGCATACGCATTACCCGGCGGATGTGATGTGCCTGTTCACTCGTCATTGCTATTGTCTCTCCTGGCTGTGCCAGTGTATTCACAAAATATTGCTGCATAAAAATCACCGCGTTAATCATACATCATTTTTGCTGTTTCTTCAACAAAAGATTGCATCCCGAGGCTGCAGCAGTGCCGCATGCAGTGTAAATACCCTTTCGCTTATGTTTTGCATTCCATGAACTGCCATCCTTTTGAATCCCTTCGACCTCCTTGCTGTATCCTTATCGAAAACACAAAGCGTATGTAGTCCTAACCTGAATGCCATAGGGTTTAAGCTGTACCATGTACGTAAACGTTGCCCTCCTCATCCGATTCATCCGTCAATATCCTGTTAATTGATTTTTTTGATTCATGCATTGTTTCGTACTGTTTTACACATTAACATTGCTCATACCGGATTCCCTGCATTGTCCCTATATATCACATACCTGCAGGCCCGCACAGAGGAGTCGTAGGACAGTTTAACACATACCATCCTAAGGCATAAATTTCTATCCCAATCGCCTTACAGCTGTACGGCGCTTTTGGTTGAGCAACATAAAAAAATAGGAAGAAGGTATCATGATCGGTTCATGAATTCCATCTTCCTGCTTCTATACGGTAGTGAGCTAGCGCTGCTTCATTTCACCCTTCTGGGCCAGACTGCGCAGCTGTTTTACCTCAAAGGGCTTCAGCACCCGGTATTCCCCCTGCCGCAGATCACTGCAATGCAAAAAGGCAAGCTTGCTTCTGTGCAGACGGCGCACCTCATAGCCCAGTGCTTCCATCATACGCTTGATCTGGCGGTTTCTTCCCTCGACAATCGTCAAATCAAAGCTGCACTGATTTTTCTGTGGATCCTTTTCTGTGATACGATACTTTGCAGGCAGCGTTTTGATACCATCATCCAATACAATACCTGATTTGATCTTCTTCATATCCTCACTGGTAAGAATACCGTTGATCGTCAAATTGTATACCTTGGGGATATGATAGCGCGGATGAATGATCTCATTCGCAAAATCCCCGTCATTGGTAAGAATAATAAGACCGCTAGTATCATAATCCAAACGTCCCACAGTAAAAATTCGCTGTTCGCAATCAATCAGATCCACAACAGTCTGCCGTCCAAACTCATCCTCGCTAGTACACATGGTGCGTTTCGGCTTATTCATCAGAAAGTACACCTTGTCTTCCTTTGCGATCGGCTTTCCATCCACCTCGATCAGATCCCCGCGCTTCACCTTATATCCAAGCTCTGTAACGGTTTTCCCGTTCACAGCGACTCTTCCTTCGCTGATCAGAACCTCAGCCTTTCTTCTTGACGTGATTCCGGCAGCCGCAATCACCTTTTGTAATCGTTCCATATACTATACACCTCACATGGGTATTGTACATGAAATACACCGCTTTGAAAAGCAAAATCGACTAATTCTGAAATTCCTGAATCTGATAGCCGTCCGGCAGATAGACAAGAATGTTTTCACTCATCTCCTGAATCCATACCTGCATCGGATATGCAACACCCTTCATGAAGTCACGAATTCTGCGGGCACATTCCTCATCGCATGCCGTAATATCCAGCAAAACAAGAAAATTCTTTTTCAATGCCTCCCCGACGGCTTCCACATCATCGAAGCTGTCAAGACGAAACACACAGACCACATGACCGTCTTTTTCTGCTTCCACATGCGGCTTTTCCTCATTCACTGCCAGCATTGTCTTCAATCTGTTTTTTACATCGTTCATATCTGCCATAAGTAGCTCCTCCTGTTATTTTTTGTTTCAAGACCGTTACGCAAACACATACAGCGCCAGCAAAATTGCCATGGTGATTCCTGCCACATCCGCCAGCAATCCAATCGCCAGTGCGTTTTTTATTTTCCGAATTCCGACACTGGAAAAATACAGCGTGATAACATACACCGTTGTATCTGTAGACCCCTGAATGATGCTCGCCATATTTCCCGCCAGGGAATCCACGCCGCACACCTGGAAGATATCGACCAGCACTGCCAGCGAGGCACTCCCGGAAATCGGGCGGAAGATCACCATTGGCCAGATTTCCTTTGGAATATGCGCGATATGGCGTGCCAGTCCACTGCACAGGATATCCATCAGACCGCTTTGACGAAGCAGAGCAATAGCGCACATCATGGCAAGCAGGGCAGGATAGATATCCAGAAACAGCTGCATTCCATCCTTCACCCCGGTGGTAAAGGAATGATAGGCATTGACACGGCGAAGCAGGGCAACTCCCACAATGATGAGCACCAGTACGGGCAGGATATATTCCGTGTTAATCACGGTAATTCCACCAGCGGTCTATGCTCAGTCCGACAATGGAGGCAAACAGTGTCGAGACGATCGCATAGGGCATAAAGCCGGTCACGTTTAGGGAATGAAAGGAGGCCCGCAAAGCGATCAGAGTTGTGGATAGCAGAGTTACCCCCGCCGTATTCAGCACAAGAAAGGTAATCATGGAACGGGAGGCTGTCTGTTTATCGGGATTGTGCCGCTGCATCCCCTTCATCGCCTGCAGCCCCACCGGTGTGGCCGCAGAGCCCAGACCGACCATATTCACAACCACATTGGTGGCAACATAGCCAAGGGTTTCCTCATCATCCTTCAGATCAGGAAACAGCCGCTTCAGTATCGGATGAAACAGCCGCTCCAGTGCATGAATGATGCCGGCATCCCGTGCGATGTAAAGAATACCGTTCCAGAAGCAGGTGACACACAGCAGCGGGATGACAAAATCAAGCGTTTCCTTGCCGACATTTAAAAACACGTCGTTGATAATGGTCACGTTTCCGGTTATCAGACAATATACAATGGTGACAAATACAATAATCAGCCATACGATATTCACGAGAACAGACCTCCTCCCCTTGCCCTTTTGCTTGCGAAGCTGTATACACTTACATCCTTGTTCTTCTGTACCTCAACGACAAAATCCTTATGATCATAATGCGTTTTCACACGCAGCTTGTCACTGCCATCCTTATGCAGGGTGACCTTCACCGTTTCCGGTACCTGGAAGGTTCTGCCATTTACCGTATAGGACCCCTTTTTCATAATCGTAACCACATCCAGCTTCTGAAACACCTCGGTATGCTTTTGTTCATGGAAGGCAAAATCATCCCCCTCGCGCAGTGTTACGACAATGCTTTCCACCCCGTCATGCTCTGCCGCCGTCACCAGCGTCCGCCCTGCTTTTTTTGTAAATCCGGTTTTCCCTCCAATGGTAAAGGGATAATCAAACAGCAGGCGGTTTTTATTTTTCCAGCGCATATTCCAGTCCGTCGTATAATATTTACTTCCGGTAATGGTACGAAATTCCTTGTTCTTCATCGCATAGCTCATAAGAATTGCCATATCGTTGGCCGTGGAAATATTCCCGCCATCCTCCTCATCCAGTCCGCTCGGATTGGAAAAGGTGGTGTTGCTCATACCGATCTCGGCAGCCTTTTGGTTCATCGCTTCCACAAAGGCTTCCTGTGAGCCGGACACATGCTTTGCGATTTCCACCGCCGCATCGTTTCCACTGCGCAGCATTAACGCATACAGCAGATCGCGCAGCGTTACCGTTTGCCCCTGCTTCAGATAAACACTGCTTCCATAGGCCTTGTTGATTTCCTCGTCAACCGTAAACGCTTCATCCAGCTTCCCATGCTCTATGGCAATCACGGCTGTCATAATCTTGGATATGGAGGCTACACTCTGCTTATCGTCCTTATTTTTTTCTTCTACGATCGTATTGTCCGCTCCGCTCATAACGACATAGCTTTCCGCATGAATCCAGCTGAGCTGTGATAGAATACACAGCAGAATACAAAGACTTCGTTTCATTCACATCACCTACGAAAGTATATGTACACACGCAAAAAAAGAGAACGCCTTTTCCTGCGTTCTCCCTTTTCTATATACGTGAATCTCCAGATACTACCCGTTTCCTGACTTCCTTAATTCTCATACGCTGTTCGTACTTATAAGTCTCATCAGTTTCGTAATCTGGGATCCACAACCATGAGCTTACTCTTTCATGTTCCCTACCTTCACAGCATTCGTCGTTCCGGCGTTCCTCGCACTTTTTCGATTTCTGCATGCTTTCGTTCCCATTTCCAAGCATCCTTTCAGAATACCTTTTTCCTGACTTCCTTAACTCTCATACGTTCTTCGTATTTATAAGTTTCATCAGTTTTCTTCCGTTTGGATTCTCATGGCCTTTACAGGTGTCTACCTACTTGCTGACCAGTGCACGGGTTCACGTTGTTCTTATTATATCGTTCCCGTATCTATCCAGTGTTCTGTAGTACCATCCTGTATATAAGCTGTTTTGAGTACCTTTCCTTGGTACACCCATAGTATAGCTTCTCCACAGCGATGCGTAAAGCGTTGTGGAAAAATATGCTGATAAATGGAAAAATTGGAAGTTTTCCACATTTTTTATGCATTATACTGTGGAATTCTCTACACTTTTCCACAAAACAAAAAAAGAGCTATTCCTCAAACAGCTCCTCTTCCATCGTATCCTTAAACTCCGGCAGCTCCGGCAGCTCCTTCAGGCTTACCAGCTTGAAGGTGTCCATAAATTCCTCTGTCACCTCATAAAGAAACGGTCTGCCTGGTGCATCGCTTCGTCCGCATTCCTTAATCAGATTTCTGGCGAGCAGCTTGCGCACCATCATATCACAGCTGACACCACGGATTTCCTCAATCTCCCCGCGTGTGATCGGCTGCTTGTAAGCGACAATAGCCAGGGTTTCCAAAGCCGCATTGGACAGCGTTGCCACCTTTGTGGAGCTGAACAGCTTCTGCGCATATGGATGAATGCTCTCCTTGGAAACAAACTTATAAATGCCACCAAAGCGAACCAGCTCAATTCCATGTACATCCGCAAGATAATCCTGCATCAGCTCATCCAGCACTGTCTCAATTTCCTTTTTGTTCAGCTCTTCAACACAGCCGTTCAGCTGCTCGACGCTCAGTCCTTCATCACCGCTCAGAAACAGCAGCCCCTCCAGAACCCTTTTTTCTACCTCATGCATATATCTGTTCACCTCGAATGATCCATATGGTTTCTTCTTCATCTATGTGGAAAGTAATTTCCTTATGCTTGATCAAATCCAGAACGGAAAGGAAGGTCACAATAATCATATGAAGATCCACGCAGTCACTGCAAAGCTCCTCAAAGCTCATCTTCCCTACCCAGTTTTTCAGGCGTTTTTTTATTTGTATAACACGCTCATCGAGGGATAGCTCCTTGACCGTCATTCTGGTTTCATAAGGATGTGTCAGCGCCGCTCTGCGCAGCACTCGGTTCATCGCCTTGATGAGATCATAGGGATTTCCGACAAACTCCCCTTCCACTGTTGTATTCAGCCATTTCTGTGTTTCCTCACTCATCGGCTTACTCATCAGCAGCTGACGTTCCTCATATTTCTGTTCAAACTGCTCACTGACTTCCTTATAACGCTGATACTCCAGCAATCTGCGAACCAGCTTTTCCCGCTGATCTTCCTCATATTCTTCCTCAATTACAACCTTTTCTCTTGGCAGCAGCTTTCTGCTCTTATACTCAATCAGACCTGCCAGCTCTGCCAGATACTCGCTTGCTATTTCCAGATGCATGGATTCCATGGCATTCAGATACTGCAAATACTGATCCGTCAGCACATCCATATCCAGCTCAAACAGCTCCAGCTTATTATCCTTGATCAGATGCAGCATTAAATCAAGCGGCCCCTCAAATTGATCGATCGTCACTGTAAATGCCATTGAAATCACCTCGCATTTTCTTATTATAGCAAAAAAACGCCGGATAATGTAGAAAAATTTTCATGCATGCTTTATTTTCAGCCAATTTGTTACAGATTCCACGAATTTTTTTAAAGATTTCTTTGTTTATTCAAATATTCCGCGTGAATTTGTAATGGGAACAGCTCATCCCCACCCGTTTATAAAAGGCATGCGCACCTTTCCTTGCGCAGCTGCTGGACAGCTCCAGCTGCACACAGCCCTGCGCCTGTGCATATTGAACAGCGTAGTCCATCATCGCTCTCCCCCATCCGTTTCCTCTTGCATTTCTGCATATATAGAGCTCCTCAATGACGGCAATACGGGCACAGTGATGCAAATGATACAGCGTCCGGATACTCATATAGCCGCATGGCTGCTTCTCATGCTCCAGCACAAGCATAGATAAGGAAGCATCCGCAAGCTGTCGTTTATAGCCTGCTTCAAAGACCTTGCAATCCAGTGTGCAATCCTCCAGATTACATAGACAGGCGTACACAAAGGAAGTATCCTGTGTATCTGCGTTTCGTATCATAGTATCCTCCTTTAACTATTATATCAGTTGATATCTCTAAGCTCCTACTCATCAGCTTATATTAAAACGTATAGAAAAACAAGAAGAAAATGCCACGGTCAAGCTCTCTATCATATAATCCTGTACAGTACAGGAAACGGTATTGAAAGACATCGAAAATAGTATGCTTCCTCTCGTGATAGTACAGAGTATAGCGATAAGCTCCCTGTTTGTTTAATATTATTATCCATGGTAGCGATTCTGCGATAAATGAAAAAAGAACAGCAATTTTCATCTGTTCTTTGCATGAGATAGAGACGCTTTGCGGTTATGATGAGGTTACGTTTCCTGTTTCAGGATACGTTTCTGCTTGGACATAACGACGTATCCGCATGACTTTATCCTTTCATTGATTGTCTGATGCACCCTGCGCCTTTTCAGAAGTCTTTCCACCGACTCTGATTGGTGCTCCAAATAAAATCCGTCTGCATTCCTTATAGGAAAACGGTATGAGCGGATACAGGTATGGAAATTTAATCGTTCTGGTAGATAACAGCACAACGACATGCAGTAAAACACCTGCACAAAAGCCGCTCATTCCAAATAGCAGTGCTAATAGTCCGATAAAGATACGAAATACCTTATTCGCAAGGGACAGCTCATAGCTTGGTGTCAGAAGATTGCCGATATTGACCAGTGCCACCATGATGAGAACCTCCTTTGTATAGGCTCCCAGCTCGATTGCCATATCCCCCAGCAGGAATACCGCCACAAAGCTCATGATGCTGGAAAGGATGGTTGGTGTATGGATAAGTGACTGCCGAATCCATTCCACAATGATATCAGCAAGAATTACCTGAAAGCCAAACTGGTATACATTGACATGCTGAATCGGAATATTGAGCAGTGTCGGATTCTGATCGATGACAAGTGCAATCCAAAGCGGAAGCAGATACAGGGAAAACACGATTCCGATCAGCCGCAGCACACGGGTAAAGGTCGCAACCAGTGTCGTCTGCGTATACTCCTCGATCTGCTTGGTCTGTTCAAAAAAGGTCGTCGGCAGTATGACCCCTGTCGGTGAATTATCAACCAGGGCAATCAAATACCCCTGCAGCAGATGGATTGCACAAATATCCGGACGCTCACAATAACGCACATGCGGATAGGGATTCCATGTCTTTCCATACAGCAGCTCCACCAGATTTCGCTCGCTCAAAATTTCAGCCTCCGGCAGCGTACGCATACGGCTTTCAAAATCGTCCAGGACATCCACATCCACCAGACCGTCTATATACAAGTAGGCAACATCGGTACGCGTTTTAATCCCTTCCTTGTTCATAGTGACAACCAGACGTGGATCACGGATTCTGCGCCGGATAAGGCCGACATTGAGAATCACATTTTCCACGAAACCGTCATGCGCCCCGCGAACACTTTTCTCAACATTCGGTTCCGCTGTTGATCTTGCCGGATAATGGCGTGTTTCTATACAGTAATATGCATCACTGTTATCCATCAGCACTAGACACTGCCCGCTGAGCATATTCGTGACAGCCTTTTTCTGATCAGTTACCTTATCAACCGCACCTGGATAAAAGGTGATGTGGAGATCATTACCGGCAGTAATGACAAAGCCCTCTACCAAGGAGGCAATCAATTCACTGTCCGACAAAGAGGAAAGAAAAATCAGCCATGCCTGGGTATCCTGTATGATGACATGGCGGTATACGATATCAAAGGATGAGGAAAGGACACTGCGGATATCCTCAAGACGCTTTGTTAAATCTTCCATCAGGATTTTGCCCGAAATACAAGCGCTGCCAGAAAGGCAAACAGAATCGCACTGGTAATGCCTGCCGCAGTCAGATCAAACATCCCCAGCAGAATTCCCAGAATGCCCTCACTCTGCGCCTTCGCAAGAGCACCATGGATCAGGGAATGTCCAAAGCTGGTGATGGGAAGGGATGCTCCCATTCCAGCGATATCCAAAAGCCTGTCATACCAGCCAAAGGTATCCAGTGCTGCACCGATAACGACAAAGATTGACGTGATATGTCCCGCTGTCAGCTTGGTGTTATCATAAATCAGCTGACCTGCCAAACAGATGCCTCCACACACCACAAAGGCGCTCACAAACGTCATCATTCTGCATCACTCCTTTCGTATACGATGGCATGGGCGATACATGGAATCGTACCCTTTTGTGCCACTGCCACCGGTGACAGCAGGGCGCCGGTCGCCACAACCATGATCCTTTTGCACTCTCCATCCTCCAGCTTTTTCAACAGCTTCGCCATGGATACACACATACTGCACGCACAGCCACTGCCTCCGCAGAAAATATCCTGATGCTCAAAATCATAAATCATCAGTCCGCAGTCATGCAGCCGGTGATCGATGGTATGCCCCTCCTGATTCATCAGATCAACCAGAAATGAGAAACCGATTTTTGATAAATCTCCGGTAACGATCATGTCATAGTCGCTTATCTCACGATGCAGATCCGACAGATTCTGCGTAATGGTATCATAGGCAGCCGGCGCCATTGCCAGCCCCATATCATTGGCATCCTTATGATCCCAGTCAACGATTCTTCCCGGTGTAAAGGCGCTTACCCGGATGCGGCTCTTCTTTCTGGAAAGCAGCGCAGCACCTGCTCCGGTCACCGTTGAGGTAGTCGTTTCCTTCTTCTGAATACCGTATTCATTGGGAAAGCGAAACTGTCGCTCGGCTGTTGCCACATGGGAGCTGGTAAATGCCAGTACCGTATCCGCAAGCTGATGCTCCACCCATACCGCTCCGGTTCCAATAACCAGAGAGGACGTTGAGCAGGCACCATACATTCCAAGAAACGGAACCTCCAGATCCTTTGCGAAGTAATGCGAGCTGGTCAGCTGATTGATCAGGTCACCGCCGATTAGAAGATCGATATCCTTTACCCCCTTGCCTGCCTTGCGCAGTGTCAGATCCACGGCATCCCCCAGCAATACGCGCTCTGCCTTTTCGAAGCTGGATTCTCCGCAGTAATTATCCGTATAGCTCTTATCGAACAGACTGCCCAGCGGCCCTTCCTTTTCCAATGGCCCGACAACCGCAGCACGTGCCTGTACATAGACATTTTTAAATGTAACCGTACGCATAATCAGGCTCCAAACAGCAGGTAGCGAATTGTACCGAATACAAACGCTGCTGCGATACCATAGGTCAGTACAGAGCCTGCCAGCTTAAACATATTGCTTCCTATCCCGAATATCGGCCCCTCCGTTCTGCCTTCCATCGCACACGATGTCAGACAGTTCGCAAATCCGCTGATTGGTATAAATAATCCGGCACCGCACTTCTGTGCTGCCTTGTCATAAATACCAAAGCCGGTCAACAGCGCCGTGATCAGAATCACAGTGACGACCGTTACCGATACCGCTGTATCCTGCTTCCATCCAAACATATCCATGCACAGCATCATAAACAGCTGTGCTACAACAGCAAGAGCTCCCCCGCTGATGAATGCAATCAGTGCATTTCTGCCCTTGTGCTGAGCAGGTACATGCTTCTTTGCTGTATCCTGCAATGTTTTCTTATCCATCTAAAATCACTCCTTCATGGCTAGTATGCACATGTTTTAAGGAGTTATAAAACGAGTTCAGAAAAACATCACAAAACAAACAAATGCGAAACAGATGCTTCCCTGATAATAGGACGTGTAAAAGGAAGTGGTGAAATGAGAACAATACGAAGACGGCTGCGGCTGTTTATCCTGTTTGCCATGATTGGTGCATTATCCGCAGCTGGTATTCATGCATATGAATGGATCAGTGATAAAACAGCAACCAGTACGTTACAAGTAGAGGCAGCATCCTATGAGACAACATCAATCATCGTACTGGATGCAGGACATGGAGGCTATGATACCGGCAGCGTTTCCTATGACGGAGTTTATGAAAAGGATATCACGCTTGCCATTACACAGAAAACTGGAGAGCTGCTGCAGGAGGCAGGCTACAGCGTTGTGTATACACGAATTGATGATGAGGTCAGCTGGTCAGATGACAATAAGGATGATCTGCGTACCCGTGTTGCTATCGCAGAGGAAGCAGCTGCGGATTATTATATTTCCATACATACCAATGCCAGTGAATACGGAGATGGTGCCAGCGGCTTTGAAGCCTATCTCAATTATGAAAATGAAACGATAGCCGCCATGGCATCCTCTATTGAAAGCAATCTGATGGAGCTGCAGTATACACAAAGCCGCGGCTTGAAAAGCACAGAGGATACCTCTTTGTATGTGATTGACAGCAACAGCGTTCCTGCCATGCTGCTGGAGCTTGGCTTTATCACAGACAGTGTGGATGCCGCCTATATGAGCAGTGAGGACGGACAGAATGCCATCGCACAAAGCATTGCACAGGGAATCATGGAGCACCTATAGCAATTACCTTCGGATTCCGCTATAATAAGGGCACGAGGTGAATAACATGCAGAAAAAAATATCTTCAAAGCAGGTATATGAAGGAACCATATTTCATATGACCAGAGACGAAGTGGAAATCAAGGGATCGATTTATCCCCGTGATGTCATCCATCATGATGGCGGCGTCGGTGTTCTTGCCATAAAGGATGGCAAAATTTTGCTGGTAAAGCAATACCGCTATGCGATACAGAAGGAAACGCTGGAAGTGCCTGCCGGAAAGCTGGAAAAGGGTGAAGACCCTTATCTTTGCGGACTGCGTGAGCTGGAGGAAGAAAGCGGTTATACAAGTGAGAAGCTGGAAACCCTGTGTTCCATGTACTCCACGCCGGGCTTTTGCAGTGAGAAAATCTATCTGTACTGGACAAAGAAGCTGCAGCCGGTCAAGCATCCACGTCCCATGGATGAGGATGAGGAAATTGAAACTCTCTGGGTGGATATTCGTAAGGCAGCTGCAATGGTCAATGATGGAACCATTGCGGATGCAAAAACGATTATCGCCGTTCAATATGCAAATCTGTACCTGGTTTAATTAAAAAACAGCCTGCCGGTATTCTATACAATGAAACCGACAGACTTCTTTTTTATACCAAAAGGAAGCTGATTTCTGATTTTTGTTTCCGTATGTATATCATAACGAAATACATACATTCAGGCATGTAATCATTTGCAAAGAGCATGCATATGATCTCCGTACAAAAGGATATGCAGATTGCCTGTTTCCTTTCTTATACAATATGATGCATCTCCGTTTTAAACGCAGGCTTCCTCTGTATACCATTTTCATATGCTGCAGCTGCCCTTATATACTTCTATCTGTGTTTTGCTTCAGCTGTAGAAATTCATCCTTCAATATCCGCATCATCACAAAATCATAATATTGATAATGATAATAATAGCCATCCTCTTGAATTCCTTCTTTGCGAAAACCGTTTTTCTCATAAAAATGAAGTGCAGATGTATTGAAGCCTACGACACCGATTGCCAGTCTGTGAAATCCCAGATCACCAAAGGCATAATCCATCATAAGTTGAATTGCCTCCGTACCATAGCCCTTACCCTGATGTCTTTCCTGTGGAATAATGATTGTCAAATCACTTGTCTGCCATGCTGGAAACATCCGTAGCAGACCAATTTCACCTATGATTTCATTGTGTTCACAGGTCACAACAGCCAGCCATATACTGTCACTGCTGTTGCGTTGGGCATATTGCAGAGCCTGTGCGTTCGTCGTCGGCTGCGGCGCTGCAATCTTTGCTCGTGTTTCAGGGTCATTGTACCAAATCTCAAAAAATGATGCGTCCGCTTCAGTAAACGGACGCAGATATACCTTCTTTCCTCTTAAAAATATAGTCTCCATTACAAATCCCTCCTGTTTCTATTCGGATCAATGCTTTATAATTTTCTGAATTATTTTTATTACATCCTTTTCCCTTTGAGCATTTCCCATAAATATATACAACAGCATATACAAACGCACAAATAAAAAATTGTATTAACATACAGGATAAGCAGTATATGCCTACCTGGCGACAGGATGCTACAAATATATAATATTATTGGATATCTGTATCGTATTCGCTGTTATCATCAGCTTTTATTTCCTTCCTCACTTTACTTTTCTTCCAGATAATAGGTTGCTTCCATATCTGCTGTACTCAAGGCAAACGCAAGCGGATACATTTCAAAGGCTGCGCCGACATTGCGTACCTCTTCACTGCCGCTAAACCCCATATGATAACGGATGGCAAATGCTTCCTCTCTGCTCAGACGCATAAAGCCCGTAATGATATAAACACTCTTTTCTCCATGACCATATGGCAGTCTGTCATCAAACTCATAAAAAGGAACCTGTACCCATTGTCCGTTTACCTTCTGATTCCGCATACTTTCCTTATAACAGTTGATTTTACAAATATCGTGCAATAGCGCTACGATTGCAATCGTTTCCTCATTGTAATTCATATGATAGCATTCCTTTACACGCGTACGATCCAGGTAATCCTTTAAGCAGTCATATACATTGAGACTATGCTCCAGCAGACCCTGTGCATGGGAACCGTGAAACCGCGTACTGGCAGGTGCCCGAAAAAAATCACTATGCTCCGACAGCAGATATTCCAGCAGCTTCTCACTGCCCTCCCGATGGATATGCTCCCTGTAAATTGATAAAAACCGTTCCTTGTTATCCATAATACTATCCTCCATCATTCTGATACTATTATAACAGGAATAGCAGGGTGTGAAAATAAAAAAACAGATGATTGCCATCATCTGCTTTTCAGTGTCCAGGAGGAGAGATCTTTCCCTGTAAATACAGGTGGGTCTCCTGTGTAATTTTTTAGGATCCCTGTAGTCTTACCTAGGATGTACAGGTGTTCAACACCAAAATACAACATCCGGAGTCCCTTATCTCTAAGTGTAGGAAAAATTTATACCTCACTGGACATCTATAGTATATCATGGATACATGAAAATAATACTCTTGACTTTATTTTTTTTGTTGTTCCATTTTCCAATGCGCTCCTCTATAACCTGTAGTCCTTTTTAATCGGCTATTTTATCAAAATTGCGTACAAAATGCAAATCCTTGGTTTTCCTTATTTCATGTATAGCTTTTATCGGTTATTCACAATCTAAGAGTGAGGTGATCAATATGGCAGTTGCACATAAGGGAGCGATATCCTTCGGACTGGTACATATCCCGATTCAGATGTACCGTACAACCAGAGATGTGGATATTTCCTTTAATCAGCTTTGCAGGAAAACGCATGAGCGCGTCCATTATAAAAAATACTGCGGACATTGCGATAAGGAATTAAAAGCAGCCGATATTGTCAAGGGCTATCAGTATGAAAAGGATAAATACGTTATTATGGATAATGAAGAAATTGATGCTTTGAAAGCAGAAAAAGATCGTACCATCACCATCCTGCAATTCACTGAGCTGGATGAAATCGATGATATCTATTATGAAAAGAATTACTATGCCGTTCCGGAAAAGCATGCGGAAAAGGCATATGAGCTGCTGCGGGATGCCATGGCGAAGCTGCACGTTGTAGCTGTTGCTAAAACGGTAATCGGTACAAAGGAAACACTGCTGGCTCTGTGTCCCAGCGATGATGGTATTTTGGTGAAGACACTATTTTATGCGGAGGAGATAGCGGATAATCCCAAAGCCTTTGCACATCCCAAGCTGGTAAAGGCGGAAAGCGATATGGCAAAGCAGCTCATTCAGTCCATGACAAAGCCCTTTGATCCGGAAGATTATCACGATGAATTTCAGGAGCGCCTGCGCAGTGCCATAGAGGAAAAAATCAGCGGGCAGCACATCGTCCATGCAAGCGACCGCAAGCAGGATAATGCAACACCTGTGGATCTGATGGAAGCACTACAGCAGTCTTTGTCTGAAATGAAGCCTAAGGGCAGACGCAGGAGTGTAAAGCACTGATGGATTTCTTTGCACGGGACGCTTCCCCAATGCTCATCGGTATTGAAGATGCACCATTCAATGATGAACACTATATATATGAGTGGAAGCTGGATGGTGTCCGCTGTCTGATGTATCTCGATACAGAATATACAGAGCTAAGAAATAAACGGAATCTGAAGCTCAATGATAAGTTTCCGGAGCTCACACAGCTGCACAGGCAGGCAAGAGTTCGCTGTATACTGGATGGTGAGCTGTATATCTTTCATGATGGGGAGCCGGATTTTTTCCAGGTACAAAGACGCACTTTGACATCCGATCCCTTTAAAATCCGTCTGCATTCCCGACAGCTGCCTGCCAGCTTTACTGCCTTTGATATTCTTTATTACAAGGATGCCTTTGTCACGGATCAGCCGCTGATGAAACGAAAGAAGCTGTTAAGCAAAGCTGTAAAGGAAAATGACAGACTTTCCATATCTCGCTATATCGAAACAAACGGTATCGAGCTGTTTGCATTGACCAAGGAGCGGGGTCTGGAGGGAATCGTCGCCAAGCGCAAGGACAGCCGCTATGCTTGCGGAAAGCGGACAAAGGATTGGATCAAATGTAAGAATCTGCTGGATGATGATTTTATCGTCTGTGGCTATATCGTAAAGGAAAAAGGAATTATCTCTCTTGTTCTGGCACAGTACGATGAACAAAACCGCATCGTGTATAAGGGACATGTTACGATGGGGGCCTCCCTGCCATATCTCATGGAGCATAGTAAAAAAACAGATACCAGCCTGTTCCCCGCTATCCCTGCCGGGAATGAAGAAGCTGTATGGATCACACCGCCACTTGTGGGAACGGTGAAATTCATGCAGTATACAGAGCAGGGTGGATTGCGGCAGCCGGTATTCAAAGGCTTTCGCGAGGATAAAACACCAGAAGAATGCAGATGCAAAAGCCTGTAAGGTCTATTCCTAACCTACTTATAATCAGTTGTTTCAGACGACTGATTTTTTTTGTATGCAGGTTCACTATGCAGCTTAAATACGGATTTCTGCCACTTAGCCCCGACTTTATGCCGCTTACCCGCTGCCCTCTTGCTGACTATGTAAGAATATTGTAAGGTTATGAAGCGAGGAGGAATTTATTATGCATATTATTGAGGTATCACATCTGAAAAAAACGTATGGAGCCTTTAACGCTGTTGATGATATCAGCTTTCATGTGGAGAAGGGTGAAATATTCGGTTATCTGGGAATCAACGGCGCTGGTAAATCTACCACCATTCATATGTTGACAACACTATTTCCGCCGAATGCAGGCTCTGTAACAATATGCGGACATACACTGGGCCGGCAAAATCAGGAAATCAGAAAATGTATTGGTGTCGTTCAGCAGTCCAACAGTCTGGATGACAAGCTGACAGTAAAGGAAAATCTGCTTGTCCGCGGCGCCTTATACGAGCATTCCCGTACAGCCCTGCAGCAGCAGCTGGCACATGTGAGTGAACTTCTCGGTCTGAAGGATATGGAAGCCAAACGCTATGCGCATTTATCCGGTGGACAGAAGCGGCGTTGTGAGATAGCGGCTGCCCTGATGCATGAGCCGGACATCCTGTTTTTTGACGAGCCGACAACCGGCCTTGATCCGGCTACACGCCAGACGGTATGGAAATGCATTGAACATTTGCAAAGGGATCGAAATATGACGGTATTTCTTACGACCCATTATATGGAGGAAGCCGCCAAGGCTGCCCATATCGCTGTCATAGATCAGGGCAGACTGATGGAGTATGGAACCCCCTATCAGCTAAAGGATCGGCATGCCAAGGATCGCCTGCTTCTGCTCGCGAAGGATCATGAACGAGTGCAAGCACTGTTAAACAGCCTGCACATATCCTATCACCAGCAGCAACAGCACTTTCACATCACATTGGATAATACGCTGCAGGCGCTCCCTATTCTAAACACGGTGCAGCCCTATGTGGAGGGCTTTGAAGTGCTGCAGGGAACCATGGATGATGTGTTTTTAAATATCACCGGCAAAGCACTGCCTGAGGAGGAAACAAAATGACAGCCTTAGTAACCTTAACCAAGCGGCATATCCTGTTGTATATCCGTGATCGTTCCGCAATTTTCTTTTCCATGCTGTCCGTTCTCATCGTTTTGCTTATGATGCTTGTCTTTCTGAAGGATATGAACAGGGATGAGCTGATACAGCTTATTCAGAATGCGAACGGCACCATTAACCAACAAGACGCAAGTCACCTGATCACGATGTGGACGATTGCCGGAATTCTTGTTGTCAATGCGTTTACCGTTCCCATCACGATGATCGGTATGCTCATACAGGACAAGGAACAGAAACGGCTGGAAAGCTTTTACTGCTCCTGTGTTCCCCGCCATATTCTGATGCTCTCCTATCTGCTGTCCGCAGTACTGATGGGATTTGCGATGTGTATGCTGCTTATGCTGCTTTCTTACTGTTATGTGAGCCTGAACGGCTTTGCCTTCCTGACACTCTTTCAATTTCTGCAGGCGTCTTTTCTTCTTCTGCTTTGCACCTTTGTTTCAAGCTCTTTAACAGCGCTGATTGCCCACTGGGTGAACAGTGAGCACGCATGGGGCGCCTTTTCCACTCTTGCCGGAACATTGATTGGTTTTCTGGGAGGCATCTACCTGCCGGTGGGAATGCTGCCAGCAGCAGTACAGGGCGTTTTGAAGGGACTTCCGTTTCTCCATGAAGCAGCCCTTATGCGCAATATTCTTACCGCATCTTCGCTGTCTCAGCTGTTTGACGGTCTGCCTGCCTCCCTTACCCATACGTATCGTGAGGTAATGGGAATTACCATCACAGTAAACAAGCAAGCCCTTTCCACAGAATTCCAGATTCTTACGCTGTTGCTTTGTGGTATAATAACGTTAAGCTTAACCGTTTATCTGCTGAACCGGCATACCGCATTTGACAAATAGGAGGGTTGCACTTGAAAATCATCATCGAAGACAAAGTATCAAAGGAGGAAGAGGATACCATCATCGTCCGATGTGGCACGCTGAATGATTCTCTACTCAAACTGCTTCGCCAGCTAAAGAGCGGTGATGAATGTATCACCTGTACGCAAAATGGAAAAATTGCCAGAATTAGGCCGGATGATGTTTATTATTTTGAATCGGTCGATAGTAAAACGTTTCTCTATACGGAAACAGAGGTGTTTGAAATACGACAGAAGCTCTATGAGATTGAAGATCACTATGCAGGCTTTGACTTCTTTCGCTCGTCAAAATCCACGATTATCAACCTGCGTAAGATTCGTTATCTTTCCCCTGTCCTTGGCAGCCGCCTGGAGGCCACCTTGCACAACGATGAGAAAATCATGATTTCAAGACAGTATGTTGCAGCTTTGAAGGCGCTGCTCAGCATTTAGGGAGGCGATCAATCATGCGCAAATTAAAGGAACTGGCTTTTACCTTCTCTACGATTACCACCTGCACGATCATAGCGGCTACGGTGTTCATCAGCATCTTCTGGAAAGAAACAACGATTGATACGTCAATTCTCTGGCAGATTCTGGTTTGCAGCTTCTTTTGCACGCTTGGAAATCTTCTGTATACAAAAGAAGAAAAAAGCAAGCAGCAGTTTTATGCTCTGCTCGTATTGCATTATTTGTATATCAATGCCGTTGTACTGCTCAGCGGTCTGTTCTTTCAATGGTTTTATGCAGATAATCCCATTATGGTGCTCACCATGATTACGATTATCGCAATCGTCTTTTCATTTGTTTACATCATGCTTCAAATCCGCTCAAAGCGCGATGCTGCTGTGATGAATGAACGGTTGAAGGCATATATCAAAAAAAGAAATGTAGATTGATGAAAAGCATTGTGACAGCCTTTTATGAAAGCTGTGATACCTATACAAGCACTCTTTCCTTGTGAAACAGGGATACGCTTTGTATGCTTACGATTCAGATATGATAAAACAACGCCCCAATCATATGTAGATCATGGGCGTTGTTTTTCTTATTCTTCTTCCCTAACGGCAATGTGCAGCTCTTCCAGCTGTGCATCATCAACCGGCGTTGGAGCATCACTCATCGGGCATTTTGCATTTGCATTTTTCGGGAAAGCAATCACATCACGAATAGAATCACTCTCTGAAAGAATCATAGCGATACGGTCAAGCCCAAAGGCCAGTCCGCCATGCGGCGGTGTTCCATATTTCAGGGCATCCACAAACCAGCCAAAGTTTTCCTGAATCTTTTCCTCTGTAAAGCCGAGAACCTCAAACATTTTATCCTGCATAGCTCCATCATAAATACGCAAGGAGCCTCCGCCAAGCTCATAACCGTTCAATACGACATCATATGCGATGGCATGAACCTTGCCCGGATCGGTATCAATATATTGCATATCCTCATCTCTTGGACGTGTAAACGGATGATGCATCGCATACCAGCGACCATCCTCCTCGCTATATTCAAACATAGGGAAATCCGTTACCCACAGATAAGAAAATTCATTCGTTTTCTTTAAACCAAGCTCAGCACCGAAATGATTTCGCAGCACACCAAGAACCTCACACGTCGTTCTCCATGCGTCCGAAACAATCAGCACAAGATCATGATCCTTTAATTCCAGACGCTGTGTAAGGGAATGTATTTCCTCCTCGGAAAGAAATTTCACGATTGGCCCGCTCAGCGTTCCCTCCAGATATTTCAATGTCACAAGACCCTTAGCACCGTTTTTCTTAGCCAGATCCGTGATTTTATCAATTTCCTTTCTGGTCATGCCTGCTTTTCCAGGCACGACAACTGCCTTTATACTGCCCTTAGCGGCAATACAGTCCGCAAACACCTTGAAGCCGCAATGTTCAAACAGCTCCGTGATATCCTGCAGCTCCAGATCAAAACGGTTATCCGGCTTATCGCTGCCATAGCGGTTCATTGCCTCTGTCCAGGTTAAACGCGGAAACGGAATGCTGATATCCATTCCCTTGACATCCTTCATCAGCTTCTGCAGCATTTCTTCCATCATGGTCTGAATCTCCACATCGCTTAAAAAGCTGGTTTCCAGATCGACCTGTGTAAAATCCGTCTGGCGGTCAGCACGCAAATCCTCATCGCGGAAGCAGCGGGCAAACTGGTAATAGCGCTCAAATCCGGATACCATCAACAGCTGCTTATACAGCTGCGGAGACTGTGGCAACGCATAAAAGCTTCCCGGATGTACACGGCTTGGCACCAGATAATCCCGTGCGCCCTCCGGTGTGCTTCTTCCCAGCATTGGTGTTTCTATCTCTATGAATGCCTTGCTGTCCAGATATTCACGCATACTGTGTGTGATTTTATGACGCAGGATCAGCTTCTGCTGCATCTGTGGTCTGCGCAAATCCAGATAGCGGTATTTCAAACGGGTATCCTCAAGGGCATCTGTCTCATCCGCTACAATGATCGGTGTCGTTTCCGCACGGTTAATGATCGTCACCTGCTGTACCTGGACCTCAATATCTCCGGTAGCCAGCTTAGGATTCTTGTCCTTACGCTCCATAACGATTCCCTTTGCCTCCAGGATATATTCGTTTCGTACATCCCGTATCGCATCGGAAAGCTGTTCATCGAAAACGAGCTGTGTAATACCCGTGCGGTCACGCAGATCAATAAATACAAGCGCTCCGAAGTTTCTTCTTTTTGCGACCCAGCCGATCAACGTTACCTCTTTGCCTGCATCACTTACACGCAGCTCTCCATTTGTATGTGTTCTATTCATATTCGTACTCCTATTCCTCATGGTTGCAGGTGCAGTGTTCTTCTCCACACGTACACACATGCGCATCCTCTGTTTCATGAAACATGGCATCCATCGTATCAACCACTACATCGAGTGCCACTGTTAATTTTTCCTGTGTTTCGATTTCCTTCATATTCACGGTTCCGTTTTGTACTTCCGTTTCACCGATCATGATGGCAACCTTTGCCTTTTTACGGTCAACCGTCTTAAACTGCGCCTTAAAGGAACGATTCAGATAATCCATATCCGAACGATAGCCGGCTGCACGAAGCTCTGTGACAACCTGCAACGCAGTTGTTGCGGCCTCAGGGGACAGGCAAAGGACATAGGCATCCAGACCCTCCTCATCCGCCAGGGAAATTCCTTCTGCCTCCAAAGCAATCAGCAGTCGTTCCAGACCCATAGCCCAGCCGATACCGCTCATACCCTGCGGCCCGCCGAAGTATTCCACCAGACCATCATAGCGTCCACCTGCAAATACTGTGGACTGTGCGCCCATTTCCTTATTGACGGATACAACCTCAAATACGGTATGTGTATAGTAATCCAAACCACGCACCAGCTTATCATCCACCTCATATGGAATACCGAGCGCATCCAGACCCTCCAGCACCTGCTTAAAATATGCCTTGCTTTTCTCATTCAGATAATCCGCCATTTTCGGAACATTCTTCATGATTGGCAGCTCATGATCCACCTTACAGTCCAGAATACGCAGAGGATTCTGTTCATAACGGCGCTGACAATCAGCACACATATGACTGATATCGTTTTTAAAATGCTCCTTCAAAGCCTTTCGATATGCTGCACGCGATTCATCATCCCCCAGCGTATTGATCAGCACCTTCATATCCTTTAAGCCCAGCGCGGAAATAAAAGACCAGCCCAAAGCAATTGTTTCCACATCCAGCAACGGACTCTTTGCGCCAATCACCTCAACACCGAACTGATTAAAAATACGCATTCTTCCCTTCTGCGGACGCTCATGACGGCACTGCGGCCCGACATAATACATTTTTATGGGAAGATCGGCATAGCCGTACATCTTATGCTCGACAAATGCTCTGGCAACACCCGCTGTACATTCCGGACGCAGCGTCAGTGAGGTAGAGCTGTTTTCCAGCTGAAAGGTATACATTTCCTTATTCACCATATCACTGGAGTCATTTCCTCTTTTAAATACATTCGTATGCTCAAAAATCGGCGTACGGATTTCCTGATAATTATAAACGTATGTAAACTGTCGAATCAGCTCCTCCAGACGATGCCATTTGCCGATTTCCTCCGGCAGAATATCCTGTGTTCCTCTTGGTACCTGATAGTTCATTTCGTTTCCTCCTATACATGTATGCTTCCACCCGCATCGGGCTGGAATAAAATAAAAACGCGTCACCAACAAAGGACGTCGGGAACGCGGTACCACCTTATTTCACTCCTACAGAGTGCAGCTTATCCTTTAACGCAGGCTACGATTATCCATTTCCTGATAATTCCTCCAAAGTGTCCAATTATGCTACTTATAGTAGAAACTTTCACCAGACGTTTCCTCTCTGCACTACATTTCACAAAATCTCTCTTTTTCATCGGATGTACTTATAGTGTACTCATTTCATCTTTTTTTGTCAATAGGAAATTTACGTTCTTAAAAAGGCGTTCGCATTACCGTATACTTCACAAGGAACATAAAGGGGCTTATGGAAAGACGTACTTTATCAAAGAAGCCTCCCCTTATGATATGACAGCAACAGCCGAGTTATTGCTATCGTGCACACAAGGCAATATAACAGCTTTTACATCTGCCTATACCTAATAGAGCCTGCAATAGCTCTGATACCGGCTACAAGGCATGCAGTACAAATGCGGATTTCGTTTTTTATATACCGGGAATCAAAAAAAGGCAATGCCTGCGCATTACCGTTTTCTTTTTCTATTCTGCACTATCGTTGATATTACGGACGTTGTGATATACCTGCTGTACATCATCTACCTCATTCAACAGATTTACAAGACGCTGAAACAGCATCAGCTCTTCCCCCTGCAGCTCAACATATTCGTTTGGAAGCATGGTATCCTCCAGAATATCGAATGTTACCTCAGGAATCAGTTCTTCAATGGCATCCTTTGCCTTGTTTAGTTCTGTCGGCTCAACCGTAATCGTCATTTGACCATCTTCAACCTCAATGTCCTTCAGATCTACCTCGGCCATGATCAATGCATCCATCATCGCTTCTTCATCATCAAACTTAATAGAAATCAGTCCGACATGCTCGTAGTTAAAGGAAACACAGCCACTGACACCGATTTTTGCATGAGATTTATTAAAGCATCCACGCAGATCAGCGATAGTACGGTTTGCATTATCTGTCAGACAGTCGATGATAATCGTTGCCTGTCCGCCGGCACCAAAGCCTTCATATGTAGCCGCAGAGTAGTTTTCATTGGTACCACCCTTGGCCTTGTCAATCGCACGCTTGATGACATCCGCAGGAACCTGGTTCGCCTTGGCACGTTCAATTACTTTTTTCAAAGAAGCATTCATGTCAGGGTCAGGTACACCGGCTTTTGCAGCCATCAGTATTTCTTTTCCATAACGGGAATATAGTTTTGCTTTTACCGCTGCAGTTTTTGCCATGGAAGCGGCACGCACTTCAAAATGTCTACCCATTGTTTAATCACCTTCCAAATTTCCTTTACCATTATATCAGAATTTATATATCGTGACAATAAAATATCAAAAAGATGCAGGATTGAAGCCTTTTAAATGTTTTTGTTCAGAGAAAGCAGGGGCATTACGGCTCATCATGAGGGAATAGCGATTATGACATTGTATATCAGCTAGTAACTCATAGCTTTGATCAGCTCCCCCTTCCCCTACTGGAATGTAAAGTAAAGCACACGTATTGTGAAAGCTATAGATATCCAGTTTTTATCCATGCTTCAAAAGAAATGCTAGTTTAGAAAGGAAGTAATATAGGAGGGTGTCCCAACACATATATCTCCTGCTTTTCGCCTGCTTTAAAGCTATCTGTTCAGAACAAGCAGTATTTAGGATTGTGTCCTGTCTTGAAGCTCGTCTGCTTTTACAGGGGAAGAACAGGATACCTTTTCTTTATATGCAGTACAGCAAGAGAGGCAGCGTGTGTAAAGCACAGCACACATAGCACCTTTCCAATAGCCAGGAACAGAGAATCAATGTGCGGAAACCAGAGCTCTACAAACAGGATCATCAGCGGATGAATGAGATAATAATATTTTGATACTGCCCGTAAGGGTATCTTGTGCAGTCTGGATACATCAATATTTGTATATAGCAGACAGGAAAACAGATAATAGACCAGTGGTACACAGGCCAACAGAATATTGCTATCAAGGCGCTGGGTTGTCTGCAGCAGCAGACCCTCTGCGATCAGTGCCACAATGCTGAGCAGCAGCTTCAAAAAGCATAAGGAAGAAACCGGCTGCTCCTTTGTACCGATCCAATAGCCCAGTGTGACATAAAATAAAGCAAAGAATAGAAAATTACGTGTTGTGAAAAAGATTGCGTAATAATAATGAAGCAGACTTTGAAAGAAGTTCCCACAAAAGCCGTAGTAGGTTTCCGTAGCACCAAACAGCAGAAGAACAAATGACACGGCAAGCAGTACCTTCAGGGTATGCTTTTTTTTCCAGTATTGCAAGACGAGCATTGACAGCAGAAGCGCCGGAAAATACCAGAGATGATAATATACGCCGGAATACAGCAAGGCGATCAAAATCACCAAAGGGATGAGCAGAAACAGCAGCAATATCTGAATGACACCGGGTATTCCCATTCCCTTTAGCACCTGCAAGCCCTGTTCAATATAAGGGGCTGCCAGTGAAAAGGAGCTAGGCAGATACACTGCACTCCATACCAGATATACCGGTATCATGGAACGAATATAGGAACGTATGTAATCCGGCTTCTTCTGCTCCTGTCTTGCGGCAAAAAATCCGCTGACCAGAAAGAAAAAAGGAACACAAATTCTGCCAATGATGTTATTGATTGCTATATCCGCCTGCGCGGAAATATTAAAGAATGGGCGCACATGCAAAATAATGATAATGATCGAGGACAAAAAACGAAATACATCGAGATTCTCATATTGCAGCTTCTGCAGTCCTGCATTGTATGTCATATGTGTTTCCGCCCGCATGATAAACAGCGAACCAGCACCGGCAAGCAGAATAAGAAGCAGTGGCTGTACCATAAAATTTTTATTTTGTAAGATATTCGTCATGTATAACAGCAGGATCATCATGCTCATACAGCCGATAATGATGTTTCTTTTCATCCAGGTCATAGTGCGTCCTCCTTCTTTCTACATCGTTTCCTATTTACATACCCTTATATAACACTGTATTGCTTATTGTATTAGTTAACTAGTACAATAATACATAAGAATATGAAAACTGTCAAGAGAAACCTGTATTTATATGCAGAAAAGGCTACTATTCCAACGGCTGTTGATAAAAGGTGCCGTAAAACTGCTCTGTTTTCATAACATTTATAAGTGCCTCCGGATCTGTTTTCCTCACCAGCTGGACGATATCATATACCTCATAAGAGGATACCACTGTCTGCAGTAAATAGATGCGGTTATGATGATAGCCGCCATATGCAGGAATGATGGTGATGCCATGCTTATATCGGTGGATATAGGCATCGCTTACCGCCCTTCTGTTTCTCGTCATGATTTCTATTGTCAAACGTTCATAGCGGTGATAAAACATTTCAATCGTCCTTGTTGTAATATACTGAAACAAAATGGAATAGCCTGCATACAGCCAGCCAAACAGCAGGCCGGATACACAAAGCAGCAGTGTGTTTCCAAGGAACACATAGCCCCAGATAGATTTTCCCAGGCGGTTGGATACATATAACGCAATGAAATCAGTGCCCCCAGTGGACGCATTGCCACGTAGTGCAATAACTGCACTGAAGCCGTATAGAAAGCCTCCAAAAATTACCTGCAGAAAAAGATCATGAACGAGCGGCTGAAAATGAAAAAGCTGTAAAAATATACTCGACGAAAGAAACTGGATGCTGGAATATAATGTGAAACGCTTGCTGAGACGCCGATAGCAAAGCAGTGCCAGTGGGATATTCAGCATAAGGATTCCTGCTGAAACAGAAAAGGGAAAGCCGATAACACCGGCGATGCGGTCCAGCAGAATAGCCAGACCGGTAAACCCGCCGGACAACAGTCCTGTCGGCTGCATCATGGTCTGAATGACATAGGTTTGTAAAAGAGCGGATAGCAGTACGCTGCCGATTGTTACCAGGGCTTGTGAATGCGGCGTTTTCAGTTTTTGCATAGCAATACCTCCCATATCTGCGAAGCAGTTCTCCTCTCTAGTATTCCTGTGTATCATGCTTCTATGTGAGATATGGTCGTTTTCTGATTCCAAAACAGCAATGCCATCATATGAAAATACCTATTCTCCTGTTCGTTTAAACACCAATCACTGTTCTAAAAAAGCCTTCTTCTTCCTGGTAACGAAAAGCTCACAGGTAGTTTCTTTTCATATGTTACACGATTTGAAATAAACAGGATCAATGAAAATTTGCGTCCGCTGGATAAAAGAAAAGCCGAAGCGCATTCCCTGATGAATACATTTCGGCTTTTATGACTGTATGAAGCCTATATGAGCTATGCTAAAACACTTTTCCTATAACGCTTTTATACGTGGTTGCTATATTACAAAGCCTGTCCTAATTGGCAACGATATTGACAACCTTGCCCTTTACGACAATAATCTTGCGTACTGTTTTTCCCTCGATCTGTGCCGCAATCGCACTGTTTCCAGAGCCTGCTTTTTCAATGCTTCCACATTGTTGGCTGCAGCTGTCGTAAATTTCCCGTGCAGCTTGCCATTAACCTGTACAAACTACATTTATTTTATAACAAATATTAAATCACCTAGTCTTGCTCTTTTATTATCCTTCTGATTCATTTGCGTTAGGTAATTCTTGAAATAATAAATTACCATCATAACCAACATAATAATATTCATCCTCATTAGGATCACTCCCTTGATTCCACAATATAATGGATTCATCATTTCTATCATCTATATATCCTAAACTAGGTATTTTTACCAATTTTTCTCCCTTTGGATTTATTAAAAATATACCTTGTCCGTCTAAACTCACAATTGCTTTACCATCTTCAAAACAAAGTATGGAATTATACATATCTTCTAAAAATTTACCTTTAACTGGTTCAAAAAGTTGTTCACCTTTTTTGTTTATAACAGTTATAAAACTCACATTATTTGGATTCATAAATTCAATAGCTGCATAGCCATTCATAAAATATGGAGAAATCCCTCCCCAAATATTATAATTAGACATATCAACCAACAAATTTCCCGTTTGGTCATAAAACCCTTTTCTATTATTTCCTTCAACGTAAACAGCAGCATCAGAATATAAACCAATTTTATTGCCTTTCCCGAAAGTAATCACCTCCTGTAGATCTCTGTTAACCAACATTTCTCCATCATCTGATTCAAATGATGATATCTTTTCTCTACTAAAATCGATGTGTGTAGATTTTTTATTGCGATTTGTACTACGTAAATTTAATTTAAAAGTTTTATCATTCTTGTAATCTAGCACAAATGGTGAATTATTTAGCTCATAAACTCCATCGCCCACAACATAAAAATTAGCAAGAGGTTCTTTAGGGAAATTTTCTCCTTTCTCAAATGAATATATGAGATTTCCTTCACTATCCCTAATTCTAACATTCTCACAGTGTTCATTAGCCGTATCTACTATTTGTTCAGTCCAAATTTCTCCCTTTCCATCCATATTGAAATATGCTTGTATAATTTCATTTTCCTCTAAATTTGGTACCGTATATTCATTACCGCTTTTATCTATTAAGTAATAACCATTTTGACCCAAAATACCAGCCAAACCATCTACATACGAAGTTTGGGGTACACTTCCTATATCTAATGTAAACATCACCTCTCCTTTTTTATTTATACATTTCCATACTTCGTCTTTTGTTAATACAAAAGCTAAACCTTCTTCAAATAATCTGGCTTGTTTAATTTTTTCTTTCAGGACAACAGGAGAAGATTTACTTTCATTTATATTTGGTGTTTCCACATTCTCCTGACTTGGTTGTTTTGAAGTACAACCACTAATTAAAATAACGACAAATAAACATAGTACAATCTTTTTCATACACTTACCTCTCTCATCTTTATGTATATAAAGGAATACTCCCGTCACACTAATATCATAGTACAAATATTTACTAAAATCAATAGTAAATATCTGTACTATGATATATTGAAAACAGGTGAAGACATGAATGATAATATATTGATCAAAAGAATGAGAAGTTTAAGAGAAGATCATGATTTAACACAACAATATATTGCTAAAAAATTGCATACATCTCAAACAATGTATGCTCGTTATGAACGTGGTGCAAATGAACTGCCAATACGCCATCTTATAACCTTGTGTAAATTTTATAATGTCTCAAGCGATTATCTGTTAGGGCTAAGTAATAGAAAATAAATTATGATAATAATTATTAAATATATATAGCAAAAACACTACAGTGTTCTCCATGCAAATATAAAGTAATCTTTTTCAAATTTGTAATTTATATCCTTTCTCACTACAATTTGTATTTTTCATAAAAAAAGCCAGAGCTTTTTTATAAATATCTCTGACTTTTTTTACATCTTTTTATTTAAAATTCTTATTCTCAGTAAATCTTGGTCTAATTGGCAACGATATTGACAACCTTGCCCTTTACGACAATAATCTTGCGTACTGTTTTTCCCTCAATCTGTGCCGCAACCGCACTGATTTCCAGAGCCTGCTTTTTCAATGCTTCCTCATCGCTGGCTGCTGCTGTCGTAAATTTCCCGCGCAGCTTGCCATTAACCTGTACGATAACCTCAATTTCATCCTCAATCAGCTTGGATTCATCATATACCGGCCAAGGCTCATAGGTGATCGTTCCGTTTCCGCCAAACACACGGCTCCAGATTTCTTCTCCCATATGCGGTGCGAAGCAGGCAAACATCTTGGCAAAGCCCTTTGCATATTCCACATAAATGCTTTCTGCCTTATAGCATTCATTGATAAAAATCATCATTTGTGAAATCGCAGTATTCAGATTCAGTGTTTCCACATCATTGGTTACCTTTTTGACCGTCGCATGGTATACCTTGTCCAGCTTTCCGTCGTTTGTTTCCGTGAACTTATCATACTCCGTGTACAATCTCCATACACGATCCAGCCATCTTCTGGCCCCGTCCAGCCCCGTTGTACTCCAAGGCAGTGCTGCTTCCAGCGGTCCCATGAACATTTCATAAACTCGCAGTGCATCTGCCCCGTGGCTTTCCACGATATCATCCGGATTTACCACATTTCCTCTGGATTTGGACATTTTTTCATTATTTTCACCCAGAATCATTCCCTGGTGGAACAGTCTCTGGAACGGCTCCTTTGTAGGTACAACACCACAGTCATACAGCACCTTGTGCCAGAAGCGCGCATACAGCAGATGCAATACGGCATGCTCTGCACCACCGACATACAGATCAACCGGCAGCCAGTGCTTTAACAGCTCATCTGCCGCGATTGCATCATTGTTTTTCGGATCAATATAGCGCAGGTAATACCAGCAGGAGCCTGCCCACTGCGGCATCGTATTCGTTTCACGCTTTCCCTTCACACCGTCGATTTCGACATTCAGCCAGTCCTCACAGTGTGCAAGCGGAGATTCTCCGGAACCGCTCGGCTTGAAATTTTTTGTCTCCGGCAGCTCCAGCGGCAGCTCATCAATATCCACCGTACGTGTGGTTCCATCCTCCATATGGATAATCGGAATCGGCTCCCCCCAGTAACGCTGTCTGGAGAACAGCCAGTCTCTCAGCTTGTATGTCGTTTTCGCACAGCCGCAGTTATGCTCCTGTAGCCAGGCGATCATCGTATCGATTGCCTCCTGCTTTCCCATACCGTCCAGGAATTCGGAATTGATATGTACACCGTCTTCTGTATAGGCTTCCTTTGTTACATCGCCGCCTTCCAACACCGGAATGATGGCAATGTCAAATTTTTTGGCAAATTCCCAGTCACGGGTGTCATGTGCCGGTACGGCCATGATTGCTCCGGTACCATAGCTTGCCAATACATAATCGGAAATCCAGATTGGTACCTCTTTTCCGTTTACCGGATTGATCGCATAGGCTCCCGTGAATACACCGGTCTTCTCCTTATTCAGCTCTGTACGCTCCAGATCGGATTTTGTCGCACAGGACTTCTTATAAGCCTCAACAGCTTCCTTCTGTTCCTTTGTTGTGATTTCATCCACATAAGGATGCTCCGGTGCCATAACGCAGTAGGTAGCCCCAAACAGCGTATCACAGCGCGTGGTAAACACGGTAAATTCCTTACTGGTATCCTTGATTTTGAAGATGACATTTGCGCCCTTGGATTTTCCGATCCAGTTGATCTGCATTTCCTTGGTGGAAGTCGGCCAGTCACAAAGCTCCAAATCCTCCAGCAAACGCTCCGCATACTCCGTGATTTTCAATACCCACTGACGCATCGGCTTACGGATAACCGGAAAGCCTCCACGCTCACTCTTACCGTCGATTACTTCCTCATTGGCAAGTACGGTACCAAGCTCCGGACACCAGTTGACAGGGATTTCATCCACATAGGCCAGCCCTTTATCATACAGCTTCAGGAATATCCACTGTGTCCATTTATAATAATTCGGATCTGTCGTGGAAATCTCGCGATCCCAGTCATAGGAAAAGCCAAGTGCACGAATCTGTTCACGGAAATGATCGATGTTCATTTTTGTAAACTGTGCAGGATGATTTCCCGTAGTGATAGCAAACTGCTCTGCCGGCAGACCAAACGCATCCCAGCCCATTGGATGCAGGACATTGTGCCCCTGCATACGCTTCATACGGCAGACAATATCGGTTGCGGTATACCCCTCCGGGTGTCCGACATGAAGTCCGTTGCCGCTTGGATATGGGAACATATCCAGCACATAGCACTTCGGCTTATCAAAATCCCATGCATCACATGCAAAGGTTTTATTGTTCAGCCAGTAGCTCTGCCACTTTTTTTCTACTTCCTGATGGTTGTAATTCATAACTGCATTCTCCTTTACGTATCAAATAAAAAACGCCCTTATTTCTAAGGACGTCATAATTAACGCGGTACCACCTTAGTTCACTTGTACAAGTGCCCTTCATTTCTTCTTAACGCGAAGTTTACGGATAGTTGCCTATCAGCTCCTTAACAAGTTCCGCATGCTTTCATGTATCGATTCTCAGCAACATCGACTCTCTGTGACACTTCCACAAGGTACTACTTTAATTCTCAGCTTTTATACCATATAAGTATATCCAATTCCGCTATCCTTTGTCAATCGTTCTCTGCCATTTTCTAGGTAAAAAACAGCAGATAGCTGATGATAATCAGGACAGCCGCAGTGAAAAGTGCAGGTTTTTTGATATCCTGTCCGTTCTTTTTCATTTCCCTGATCTGAATATAATTGACCAGCGCATAAATAAGCAGTGCCCCGGCCTTTGCAAACAACTGCAGTGCAGGCACCAGCAAGGACAGCACAAACATGATAACGATTCCTGCCACACCGCCAATTATGAGTTTACTTCTTTTGGATTTCATAGCATCACCTGAAATTAGAATAGCAGAAATCGGAAATAAATGCAATCGTTTATGGACAACGAAAAAGGACGCGCATCACCACGTCCCTTTTCATTAGGTTATCGAAAGGAAATCGATATGAATAAAAGTAATTGAAATCGTGTAGTTTACAATAAAAGGAAGGAATGTAAAGAATACACAACTTTCAAGGTTATCACAATAGAGCCAGTATCATGATAACAGAAATAAGGTACTTATTTCCTGCCTATATAATAACATTTTTTGTGCCGATTGTAAACCCTTCCACAAATTTTCTTTCGCTTTCCTCAAAAGTGAGTAAGAAAGACAGGGCTGTCTGTCCAAATACGCGAATCGCATGCTTCATCCAGGCAGAAAGGACAACCCTTCCCTTACTCTGTGATGGTATCCTTACATGTCCGAAATAGTATGTTGGTAACTATGCCCTGTCTGTTTTATGCTTTCTATTTTTTCTGAATATACTCGTCGATAGCTGCAGCAGCCGTTTTTCCTGCACCCATGGCAAGGATAACCGTTGCCGCACCAGTGACAGCATCTCCTCCGGCAAACACACCATCGCGCGTGGTTGCTCCATTATCATCCGCAACAAGGCAGCCCTTACGGTTGGTTTCCAGACCCTTAGTGGTTGAACGGATCAGCGGATTCGGTGATGTGCCGATGGCCATGATCATACAGTCAACATCTAACACAAAATTGCTGTCCTTGATCTCCACAGGACGCCTTCTTCCACTTTCATCCGGCTCTCCCAGTTCCATGGATACGCATTCCATACCGCATACCCAGCCATCCTCATTCCCCAGTACACGTACCGGGTTAGTCAGCAGCTTGAAGATAATGCCTTCCTCCATGGCATGCTCCACTTCCTCCTTACGGGCAGGAAGCTCCTCCATGCTTCTGCGGTATACGATGGTGACCTCTTCCACACCAAGTCGCTTTGCACAGCGGGCCGCATCCATTGCGACATTGCCGCCACCGACAATGACAGCACGTTTTGGATGCTGAATCGGTGTATCCACACCCTCTTTATAAGCCTTCATCAGATTACAGCGGGTCAGAAATTCGTTTGCGGAATACACACCCTTCAGGTTTTCACCCGGCATATTCATAAAGCTTGGCAGTCCGGCACCACTTCCGATAAAGACAGACTCATATCCAGCATCAAATAAATCATCTACAGATTCACTGCGTCCAATGACCATATTCGTCTGAATATCCACACCCATCTGCTTCAGACCTTCGATTTCGTGCTGAACAACCGTTTTCGGCAGACGGAATTCCGGAATACCATACATCAATACACCACCTGCAACATGCAGGGCTTCAAATACAGATACCTGATATCCCTTTTTCGCAAGATCCCCTGCACATGTCAGTCCGGCAGGCCCGGCACCGACTACGGCAACCTTATGCCCGTTGCTTTCCGGCTTGTGCACCTCATCCTTGACATTTTCTCTATACCAGTCAGCCACAAAACGCTCCAGGCGTCCGATTGCGACCGCTTCACCCTTGACACCGCGCACACACTTTGCCTCACATTGCTTCTCCTGCGGACATACACGGCCGCAGACAGCAGGCAGAGAGCTTGTTTCATGGATGATCCGATAGGCTTCTTCAAAGTTACCTTCCTTTACCTGTTCGATAAAGTCTGGAATATTAACAGCAACCGGACAGCCGCTGATGCATGGCTTGGTAGGGCAATGCAGACAGCGCTGCGCTTCCTCCATCGCCATCTCAGCCGTATAGCCGAGCGCGACCTCCTCGAAATTTTGATTGCGCACGCCGGGGGCCTGCTCCGGCATGGGGTTCTTCTTCAGGGACATGTTAGGCATGGCGTTTCCCTCCCGTCAGGCGGCAGATGTGCGCCGGATCCTCCCGGTCGGCCATCTCGCGCTCCTTATAAAAGCCGTTGCGCTTCATCAGCTCGTCGAAGTCGACC
>ENA-OWPN01000200-OWPN01000200.1-human-gut-metagenome-genome-assembly--contig:-NODE-200-length-104509-cov-3.599738_pt1 | contig 104509 bp, 118 predicted proteins | sample MGYA00248266_ERZ651850 | MGnify/ENA primary metagenome ERZ651850 (study PRJEB26924, sample SAMEA4378296) | human gut metagenome | biome: human gut; feature: human-associated habitat; material... | reverse complement strand
GCATAATTACTACTGGCTACCGTATGCACTTTCAGATTATTTAATCCCGAAAAAAGGCTAAAGCCCACCTGTGGTGTGTTTTCTTTTGCAACACGCTGAATCCCTGTCAGCATCGCATACTGTAGAAATGGATTATCTTTTAATGCTCTGCTCAGCATTCCGGCTAAGGATCCGTGTACCTGATCATAACATTCATTTACATGAGCCTCGATAAAGGGTGTATCACACCAAGGGCGGGCTTTAGCCTATTCATCGATAAGTAAAATAACTGGTTTCCCGTAAACCTTATATAATAGCTCGCACATGAGTACAATACTGAACTGAATACGCGTAAAATCTGTTTCTCCTGCCAAAGCTCTGTATATCATTTGATAACGTTCCTTTAAATCACCATTGACATTTTCATTATCCAACAAATTCAGATACTCTGCCATTTTTGTACGTAACAAATAAAAGATACTAATTTTAATATCATCATTTCTGCCTTTACAATCCGCAAAGCTTAAAAAAATTGTAGGGTACTGGTTTCGTGCTGATGCATATTCTGTATTCATAATAGCTGTATCCTTAAATAAAGACTTTGCATCCTTGGTGCAATCAAAAAATTCAGACAGCACACCAGGGGCGGACAACGTCTACTCATATTCAGCGTTTTACCCGCTACTAGCGCGCCTCTTGTCGGATACCAAAGGTATCGACACTATTTCGGTGAAAACGGCGTGGACGCGTAATCAGAGTAACAACACATGCACTATCCAAAAATTCTTTTATTAGCATTGATTTATCCACTACATAATAATTTTCTATTTTCAGTCTTCTATAATTAGATAATCCTACCGGAATTTTCTTCTTCATAAGCTGCACATTTGCATATTCCTTATCATCCAAATTCATGATGTCCTCCTTTATGATTATGTTTTGTATATTCGACAAATTTCAATTGATACTACATACCATATATAACATCATTATTATACCACACTTTCCAATACAATCCTGTGTATAATAAAGGCACAAATACAAAAAAAAGGAATCCACTGTAAAACAGCAGAATTCCTGTATACCATCTATATTCCATTTCAATACGCAATCCAGACTCAGACATTATAAATCGGATCGATCTGCTTTAGTTCCTTGAATGTATCAATTTCCACAATGTCCTCCTGCCGGACGGGCTTTACGATTACCTGATGATTTGACAGCTTCTCACGCAACGCCACTTCATCCCAGTATTTCTCCTTACCACCTGGCATTTTGAATACATCTTCAATATCCTTCGCCATTTTTTCTCCATCCTCTTTGTTCCAGTAGGAGATTCCAACCATCTGATGACAGTCCTTGCCACCAACCGCCAGCTTGCTGATATACCCCTTGCGCGTATAAAAGCACCAGTCATCGGTAACATCCATTTTAATACCGCAGTAGTTGGTCGTATATTCATATTTACGGATGATTTCCGGATTATAGAGCAGCAGATCACTTTCCAGAACATATGCATTGCACATCATATCCTTTATCAGATAGGCACTGGAAATATTATTTGTCTCATTGAACAGCGGATTTTCAATAAATTTGATTTTCGGATATTTATGCAGCAGGACATCAAATTGTTCTCCCAGATAACCGCGCACAATCGTGATATCCTCAATACCGGCTTCCACCACAGCATCTAACAGGGTTTCAATGATCCGCTTCCCATGAACAAGCACCAACGGCTTGGGTGTATTCAGTGTAATGGGAACCATACGGGAACCAAAGCCTGCCGCAAGAAAAATTGCCTTCTTCACACGATAGGGCTCCAATACCTCATAGCCCTTCAGCGTAACATCATACATAGAGCTTCCTCTTGTTTTAATAACCTCGCTGTCCTGCAGCTCTGTCAGCGTTTTATTGATAACACCCAGTGAGAGATCCAGCTGCTTTGCCAGTCTCCTCTGCGTGCATTTGTCGTTTTGGTGGCGTTCGATATACACCAGGGTTTCAAATTGATTCAATGTGAGGTTCATATGCGTATCTCCTTTACAGCGCTTTAAACATTATAGCAGAGTCCTGCATTTTTGCAAACCTTCTATGCCTCCTCATCCTGAAGCAGCTTCTTTTTCACAACATACACTAGTAGCTTCACAAGCAGATTGACAAGCAGGATCACTACTGATATAAAGGCGGTTGCCTCGATCAGTGACTGGGAATCAAATTGCGGAATCAAAAGGGATAACGGCATATTACGGAAGTTTGCCAGAAAGGATACTGCGGATATCGTAACCATGGAATTAACGAACAGATAGCTGAACATCTCAATGATCGTACCTCTCGTACAGGGAATATATACATCCTTCAGCATCCGGAAGCGGGATATTCCAAGCGCTGAGGAAATATCCTCCAGATTGCTGTGAAACTGCTGCAGGGAATTGTATGCCATTAGATAGGGATTGGCAAAGAAATGCGTGATATTGACAAGCACCAGAATAGCGATACCGCCATACAGAAAGCTTCCCTTATAAAACAGCACATAGCTAAGACCGAGAACGACACCGGGGATTGCCAGTGAGATCATGGATACCAGATGCAGTACGCGGCTGGATAGCTGCTTTTCATTGCGGGCAGTCATAAAGGCTGTCAGATAGGTCAGACAAACGCCGATCATCGACGTCAGCATCGCAATGGCCAGAGAATTTTTCAGATACATGCGGACGCCAAGCTCCATGGCCTGTATAATATTATCCAGCGTCAGTGTCAGATCCGTCGGATAATGACGGACAAAGGTCAGCACCGCAAAGGTGATCAGCGGCAAGGACAGAAAAACCACAGTGGCAATGCATACGATATGCGCAATACGATCGCGCTTTGGATTAGGCTGAATGAGATAGGAACGAGTAACGGTGGAGCTGCTGGCTTTGTTTTCGTTCTTTAAATCCAGCACAAAGGCTATGGCAGCCGGAATTAACAGCAGGATACCGATGATGGCTCCCTTGGAAAAGTCAAGAAGTCCGATAACCTCACGATACATATAAACGGGAAGGGTAATGGATTTCCCGCCGACGACAAGAGGAACCCCGTAATCTGTAAATATCATCGTAAATACAGAGAAAACCACACTGATCAAAGGCCCCTTGATATTGGGTAGCGTGATGGTGAAAAACTGCTGACGTTTGGATAAGCCAAGAACACTGGCAGCCTCATAGGTCGTGTAATCCTCATATTGAAAGGTGTCATTCAGCATCAGAAAGGCAACCGGGAAGGAATACAAGATAGACCCTAGAATAATGCCCACATAGCCGTATAAAAAGAATTTCATATGCAGAAGATTGGATATAATCCCGTTATCACCAAATAAAAGCACCAGTCCCATCCCGTGGGATATGGATGGAATCAGCATCGGCAGCGTAAACAGCATGGTGAATACAGAACGGTGAGTGATGTTGGAGCGGTTCATAAACCACGCAAGTGCAAAGGCCAGAGATACTGACAGCAGCGTTGCCAGAATGGCCGTGCATAAGGAATTAACTACCATTGGCTGAAACTGCGGAGATGTGATTACCTTCTGTATGTCCTGTACATCAATGTTCGCCAGTAGAGCAATCAGCGGACAGACGACAAAGAAAAACAGAAACAGGGCCACAAGAATACGGGAGGCCTGATAGCGTTTATTTCCCATAGACCTGTTTCCCCGTACATTTACACAGACTTTCCAGCTTTCCATCCAGATGAGCGTTGACAAAGTCGCGGATATACTGGTTTGCCGGATGATGGTAGATATTCTGCGGCGTATCGATCTGCTCGATATTTCCCTCGCTCATGACCATAATGCGGTCAGAGAGATAAAACGCCTCCTCCTGCTCATGGGTAATGAAAATCATGGTGGAATTAAAGCGATTCTGAATATCCTTTAATTCCTTTTTCATCACCTCGCGCATACTGACATCCAGTGCGCTGATCGGCTCATCCAGCAGGATGATTTTCGGATTCAGAGCCAATGTTCTGGCAATGGCAACACGCTGCTGCTGTCCGCCGGATAGCTGAGAGGGACGCTTTTTGATCTGGTCATGCATACCGATGGCTTCCAAAGTCTGTAGGGCGATTTCCCTGCTCTTTTCCTTTTTATCCGCCCGCAGCTTCAGAGCATATTCCACATTTTCAAGCACACTCATATTTGGGAACAATGCATAATTTTGAAAAATGATGCCCATTCCACGCTCATTCGGCTTCAGATGGGAAATATCCTCACCATCCATGAAGATGGTACCGCTGGTCTGCTGTTCCAGACCGATCAGAATCCGCAGCAGTGTCGTCTTTCCACAGCCGCTCGGGCCTAAAACGCTTAAAAATTCCCCTTCCTGTACCGTAAAGGATATCGTTTTTAATACGTCCTTGCCGTCAAAGTTTTTATACAGATCACGAACGATCAGTTTTTCTTTTCCTAATACTTCCATAAGTCCAGCAGCCTTTCTTTTTCATGTATGTCCTCAATACCGCGCATATCGGCATAGGGTATCTGTGTCGGATAATTTTTTATCGTGTTCTTCTGATCCTTTAAGATCGCTTCCGGAGAGAAGTGCGCTTTATCATATAACAGAAAATCATTGATGATGAAATCAAAGACCCTCTGCACATCCGGATCCTTCGCATTTCGTTTCATCAGTCCCGTTCCTGTCAGGGAGTACGGAGAACCCTCCTTTGGATATATAATTTTAAACGGAGAGCCTTCATTGATCTGATTTACTGCCTGAAAGGTAAGTCCCAGTCCGATACCAACCTCTCCCTGAATGAGCAGCTTGATTGGGCCACTTCCGGATTCGGTAAACTGCTTGACGTTGAATTCCAGCTTGTCGATATAGGCCAGCGCCTTCTCTTCTCCCATGGTGTTTACCAGATTCTTATAAAAGAAATAACCGGTACCACTGGATTTTGGATCCGGCATGGCAATCAGATTATAATATTTGCGATTCAGCAGATCCTCATAGGTTTTCGGCTCGGGCAGGTTATGCTTTTTCAGTACCTCGGTATTGATGATAAACGCTCCCGCCTGCCGTTCCCATGTGACATAGGCGTTGTTATGATCTGCAGGTGTTAAGCCATCCAGATAGGATAAATGACTCATCCCCCGAATGTCAGCCAGCTGATTTTTAATTTTCTCCATATAGGAGGTTTCCAGCCCGACGACGATATCGGCATCACTTTGATCCTGCTCCACGGATATTTTTGCCGCAGCCTTTGCGGTGGATACATACATTACCATAACATGCAAATCCGGAAATTTCTCATTAAGCTGCTTCTGCAGCTCCTCCCCGCGAAATTGTTCCATGGAGGAGTAGACGATGATCGTATTTTGTTCATTGGAAATACTTACGAGTAAAGCCATGGTGATTACAACCATGGCAAGAATCAGCTTTTTCATACACCTCAACCCTATTCTTGTTCATGTAGTACCCATTTTATCACATTAAGAAAACATTTCAATCTTATTTTTTGATTTCACCATTACAATTTTGCAACATTTTATATGATTTTTGAACATCACGCAAGTTTCGTATAACCCCTTCCCTGCAACATATACTAGAAAAGGAAAGAAAGAAGGTATGCTATGAAACATAAATTATCACTAATACTGGTCATGTGTATGCTGCTGCAGATTGGGAGTGTGCATGCCGCAGAGCAGGAGGAGCGGCTTTTACTGATGAGCGATGATCTGGCCTGGCTCATGGATGTGCGGATCAAAGCGGATGACAGCCTGCAAATCGGATTCCTGCCAAACACCCTGTTGCTTCCCATAGCCTGTGCGGATGGCTATGCAGCACCACTTAAAAATGTAAGAATGGAAACCAACCAGACCTGTATTAAAGAAAGTGTCGGTAATTTTCTGCATGTGAAATATGACCACAGCATTTATCTGCATATGAAAGCCTTCGGTGATGATGTCGGTGTGAAGCTGCCTCCAGATGGTTTGAAAACAAGCGGCAGTCTGGTGGATTATATGCACAAGGCAAGTGATGAGCTGGAGATGTCCATGCTGTTTCATTACAAAAAGTATATCACCAGTGATCTGTCTCTCATGGATTATATCCGCTATTACCGCAGGCTCCATGGAAAAAAGCTGCAAATCACCTATGCCTATATGAACTATATGGATATGGAGGGGACAGCCATTCCAATGGACAATCTGCTGCATAGCATAAAAAAATAAGATATCGCTCAAGCAGGACGATATCTTTCTTTTTGTGTGTATTCTGTTTTCATGATAAGAAGCGGTATTGCTTTATGTGTTCTTTTATAGATGCTTTGCCTGCTATGTTCCTTTATCTTTTTGTCTCTGTTTCCTAGCGTCCTTTTTTAGCTTGCTGTATAAATTGCACTATTCTGCACCTCGTTATGCGTCTTAGAGAACTTTGTGATCGTACAGCTTTAGCTGTTTTGCTTCGCTGCCAGCTTCTTGAAGCACAGCACTAGATTCTGTGTGTAGTAAGCAGGGATGCGTGCGGACATATTGCAGGATATTCTCATAGTCCTGCAGCACATCTATTTCCGACCAGTAATGTCCGGCGATATCCTGTACCGGAATTTGTTTATATCCAATCATGGAATACAGTGTGTTTTCCCACCAGAGCTGATAGTCACCCTCTGAAATAAGCCGCTCCATCTGCTTACGGAAGCAGGTAATTTCACTCTTGCGAATTTTGGCGATGCCGACATATTCACTTGTGCGCAAAGCAGAGGGCATATCTTTTCCATAATCCTTTAACAGCCCGTTTTCACAATGAAAGAAATAATCACCGCTCAGCCTGCGGGAGCTGTCTGCCAGCAAGACGATATCCTGTGGGTTTGCAAGCAGAAGATCAAGAATATCCTGCTGCCAGAAAACATCGGCATTGGCAAGCAGAAGATCCTCACTGCCTGTTAGCTGTTCTCTGGAAAACCAGAGAGACGCAATGCTGTTGGTTACCTTATAAAACGGATTTTCATAAAAGGTAACTGGATAAGCTCGCAAGGCCTCACGAATCAAATTCCCTTTAAAGCCCAATGCAATGCATACCTCGATATGATTCTGTAAAAGCAGCTCAACCGTATGCCTGATCAATGGGCCATTTCCGATATCCAGCAGACACTTTGGTTCATTTGTTTTCGTAGCAATGCGGGTTCCCATACCAGCAGCCATTAAAATTGCTTTCATATCCCATACTCCTTCATCCCGGCACACAGGGCGTCATAATCCTTCAGCGTCAGATTTCCCAAGTGACCAACCCGTAACAGGCGATCCCTTAAAGCACCTCCGCTTGGTGTAAGCGTTATATTGCAGTTCTTTTTCAAATATTGATAGAGCTGTTGCGCTCCTTCCTGAAATAGAAGCGGTGTCAGTGCATTGCTAAGAGGATAAACAGGCAGCTGTATCCCCATTTGTCTTACCTTCCTGCGGAAATAATCAGCCCGCATCTTTATAGCCGTTTGTTCCTGTGCAAGGCCTGTTCCCTGTAATGTAAGCAGCCGCTGATGAAGCTCCAGCAATATTCCAACGGCAGGTGTATTGGGTGTTTGTCCGCGCTGCATATTGCGGGCATGCTCCTTTAAACTCAGATACAGGCAGATATCCTCTTTCGGTTCAACAACCGTTTGATAATAGGCTTCCCTGAGTATGACCATGGAAAGACCGGGTGATAAGGCAAGGGCTTTCTGAGAGGAAAGTATCAATGCATCAATTCCCATGCGATCCATATCCAGCGGATCCGCAAGAAAGCTGCTGATGGCATCCACAATCAGGTACATCCCCTTGGATTTTGCAAATTCGGAAAGCATTTGGATATCGTAAAGCTGTCCGGTGCTTGTTTCATGCAAATTAACAAGCAGTGCCTGGTATTGCCTGTCTGCGAAGGCCTCCATATGCTCCTTTCGCAATGGTTCCAGCTCCTGCAGTACCACTTCATCATATGGAATGCCATAGATGGTACAAAGTCGGACAAAGCGTTCACCGAAGCTCCCTCCGCGAATAATCAAAACACGATCCGTTTTGCGAAAGCTACTAGCGACAACGGCCTCCATTGCGGCGCTCCCACTTCCCGTAAGAAAAAGTGCCCTTCCTGCAGAACAGCCGCACAGCTGTAACAGATATCTCTCATTCTCTTTCATAAGGGCTGAAAATTCATCATTGCGGAAATATGGAAGCTGGGTTCCCGATATGCGTAATGTTTCAGGATACATCTCTACCGGCCCTACAGTGAACAATTTCATAGTATCAACTCCGTTTATTTGTTCATATTTTAGATTATATGACGTAAAAACGAATTTTACAACCTATTTTTTTATTTTGTGATGTTCATTATATTGAGAAGAATATCAAATTTATAACAAAACAGGTGATATGCTTGATCTGTGGTATACGGTTTTGTGTGACTGATGTTGCCTTACTGCACACTTATATGCGTAAGGCAGGCAGTCGGAGAAATTAGGAAGCAGGATAGCCCTGACGATTCATGCAGGCTGTCGTATTGCTTCTAAATAATAAGGACGCTTCTTTGTATTCTTCAGTAAACGATAAAAGAATCAAAACAGACAAATTCACGGAACTGCACGGCAATGGTATACCTGAACAATTACAGGTTTGCCTTGCTTCCTCTACGATAGAGATAAAACAGGAAAATTCAATATCCCCTTATATCGCTTACGATTTTTTAAACGTTTCTATACTGATAAAAAAAGCAGTATAGAGCTATGATAGAAATAGAAGCAATGTATTGACCGTAGGCTTGTGTATTCAGACCTTGATGTTCTATTACCCCAAGCATAGTACTATAAAATTTTACAGGTACCCATAGGCGCTATACGATTGCAAAGCGTAAAGGAATATGCTGTATGTTTCATAACGGAGCACTCCACAATTTCCCATGATTGCGCATATTTGCGGGTTATTCCTTTTAATTTTATGAGAAATCATAACAAGGATGCCATTTTTTAAAAAAATGATGAAAAAGCCTATTGCATTTTCTAAAAATTATTGTATAATGTTAAAGCAACATGTTTCAAAAAGACAATGAAATGGTTCCGTAGCCAAGTGGTAAGGCAATAGACTGCAACTCTGTGATCATCAGTTCAAATCTGATCGGAACCTCCATAAATGATGGGGTCGTGGCGGAATAGGCAGACGCAACGGACTTAAAATCCGTTGGGAGTTAATCCCGTGTGGGTTCAAGTCCCACCGTTCCCACCATTTGAAAATAAAGTCCTTGAAAAAGGACTTTTTTCTTATATAATTTATAGAAAAAGGAAGGCTTTATAAAAGGAACGGTGGACGTTGCAGTTGTGTACGCCTACGGTCTTTCGGAAGCATTTATAAATATGCATGGTAATGGAGCATTGTTATTATGAGCTTACATACGAATCTATATAAATATATAGATTCGTATGGTACAGGAAGGGGAACCTATGAGTAATGTATTTGATTATCTGACATGGAGAAATGATTTGCTGTTTTCAGTAAACCCTGTCAATGCGGTAGACAGCCTTATTTTTAGTTGTCTGTCCTATCTGCGCCTGCAGCCGGCTATTCAAAAGCAATCGGAAATTAGTATCCGTGATGCTTCTGCATTTTTCAAACAAGCAAAGCCTGAAGAAATCCAATATCGTGTACAGGAGGATATGGAGCTTTTGCACAAGATGGCGGAAGGCAGCCGCTATCAGGATGTACTGCTTTGCGGCTATATCGACCACCTGGATGCATCCATGGAGAAGCAATTTTCTGCAGTCACCTGTCTGCTAGACGATCAGCTGATGCTGATTGCCTTTCGCGGTACCGATAACACGCTTGTTGGCTGGAAGGAAGATTTCAATATGACATTTATGGATACGATCCCCTCCCAGCTGGAGGCAGTGCGATATGTGGAAACGATGGCTGCAGCCTATCCGAACCACCGCATTGTCTTATGCGGACATTCCAAAGGCGGTAACCTTGCAGTATATGCAGGAGCCTGTTGTTCTTCATCCATACAAAGCCGGATACAAACGGTGTACAATCACGACGGCCCCGGATTCAGTACAGCGGTATTACAAGGAGAAGGCTACCGCCATATTGCAGGACGCATAGAAACCTTTGTACCGCAGTCCAGTGTAGTTGGAATGCTACTGGAGCATGAGGAGCATTATACCGTGATTTCCAGCAATCAGATATCCCTGTGGCAGCATGATCCCTACTCCTGGGAGGTTTTAGGGGCTGATTTTATCCGATTGGATCGTGTTGATAAGCAAAGCGTTATCCTCGATGCGGCTATCAAGCAATGGATCAGTGAGCTTGACCGCTCTCAAAGAGAAGCCTTTATAGATGCAGTCTTTCAAATTCTAAGCAATACAAATGCCGCATCCTTTAAGGAAATGAATGAGAATCGAATGCGCAGTACAGCGCTGATTTTAAAAGCACTCAATAGCACGGACAAGCAGACAAGAAAAATGCTTTCTGATATTACATTTAAGCTGATGGCCAGCGCGAAAAGTGCTATCGAAGGAAATCTGTCAAAGGATAAAACAGCAAAGTAATTCCGGATAGGAATATATTAGGATAGGGAATAAAAGAGAAGAATTTCCATCATCGAAGCTATCGCTGAAATGATTTTAATTCCTCTCTTTTTCATATTTACACAAAAGCAGCCTTGTCTATTGTGTCTTTGGTATAAGCGTTATCAGCAGCACCTCATTTTGTGATGCAACCCGCATAGGAATTCCCCAGGTTCCAGCACCCGATGATACCAGCAGGCTGTAAGGGTCTTTAAAGTCACCATATGCTTTGGGATAGGGGATTCTTGTCAGGATATTATTCGGAAAAACCTGTCCGTTATGCGTATGACCGGATAGCTGTAGAAAAATCTGATCGGTATGCTCCCTCACTGTTATCGGTCGATGCTCCAATAATAGAACCGGCTCTTTATCCCTGCACTTTGCCATGAGTGCAGATAACGCTGCACGGTTTTCCCCCTTGTCTTTTCTGCCGATGAGGTGAAGACCGTTCACAGCTACTACCTGATCCTTTAAAATATGAACACCCGCTTTTTTCAGCATTTTCTCATATTCCCCACGCTTCCTCTGCAATATTTCATGATTGCCGGGCGCATAGTACAGCTTTGTGTCAATACTGGAAAGCAGGCTACACAGCTCTTTCATATCATTTACCGAGGTCGCTTCATCAAAGAGATCACCACCTAGTAACATCATATCACTGTCTGCGGCCAGCTGCTTAATTTTTTCATAGGGAGTTCGCAATGCTGTTCCGGCATGCAAATCACTGAGATACAAAATCGTCTGTTTCTGGACTGGTTTTTCAACCTCGATTTGAACATGACGAAGCTGTAAAGCAGACGCCTGCCATAAGCCATATGATGAAAAAAACAGAAGTGACACCGCTATTACTGCATATACGTACAGCAGCTTTACTTTGTTTACCTTTCTTCTGCGCAACAGCCTTTGCAGCAGCGCCAGCACACAAATCCCTGCCAGCTGTGGAATATAGATGCTGATAAGTATCAAAATCCCCTTTCCCTTCCATGGCAGGATATCCTTGTATAATGCAAACAGCGGTGTAAAGCGGTATATTAGAATACAGCAGTTTATGAGTGACACAAACAGCACAACAGTGCGTGCCCGCTTGCTGATTTGCAGTTGCACGCTTACATGATATATCAAACATTGAACCGCCGTCAAAACCAGCAGACATAGAATTAAAAATAATAGCATTCCCATAAGCTTCACCTTCTCTAACATCTTAGCACAGCTTTTCATAAAGCTCCAATCTTTACAACTAAAAGTATGGAATCAAACACCGACTTCTATTAAAACTCATGCAAGCAGCTTATACTTTTATAAATTTTTCTTATGATTTTTCTTTTCATAATTTACATTCTTTTCAAAGGTTGAATGTTCAACTATTGTGTGCTATCATTCTTATAGTTGAAAGCTCAACCATTGGAGGGAAGACATGGACAACAGCAGATATCTCAACTTGAATACATCTATTCTGTACCGCTGCGGACAGAAATATTATGATAAAAAATTAAGCGGTCATGACATCAACGCTTCACAGATTCTCTTTCTGATTCTGATCTATGAGCAGGAGGGGATGAATATGCAGCAGCTGGCTCAGAAAGGCTGCTTCGATAAAGGAACTGTGACAAAGAGTATCTCCCGGTTAGAAGAACTTGGCTATGTTGCCACACAGAGCAGCCCGGAGGATAAACGTATTCGTCTTTTATTCACGACAGATAAAACGAAGGATATCATACGAGACATCTATATGATCCGCCAGCAATGGTGGGAGCTGCTGTCAAGGGATATCGACGCAGACGAGCTGCACCAGTTTGAGTTAACACTGAGCAAGCTGAGTGAAAATGCACGACAGTATGAACAGCAGGAGGAAGCAGGAATCAAGCTATTTGGTATTCAAAAGCTGACTCTGCTTGATTATCCCCAGAAAATGGCCAGTACGATATTCACAGGAGGCTGTAATTTCCGCTGTCCCTTCTGCCAGAATAGTGATCTTGTCTTTCTGCCGGAAAATATGCCGGAGCTGCAGGAGGAGGATGTTCTGCGGTTTCTGGAAAAGCGCAAAGGTATTCTAGACGGCGTATGCATCAGCGGCGGGGAGCCACTCTTAAACCCGGTGCTTGCAGTCTTTTTAAGGAAAATTAAAGCACTTGGCTATGCAGTCAAGCTGGACACAAACGGCAGCAGTCCGGAAAAGCTGAAGCAGCTTATAGAAGAGGGTTTGCTTGACTATGTGGCAATGGATATAAAAAACTCTGTAAGAAAATACGCAGAAACCGCAGGAATACGCAACCTCGACCTGCAGGGCATTCAGGACAGCATCGCCTACCTGAAGGAGGGCCACATTCCATATGAATTCCGCACAACGATTGTGAAGGAATTTCATAGTGCGCAGGATATACGGGATATGACAGACTGGCTGGAAGGCGCAGCTGCCTGGTATCTGCAAAATTTTGAAGACAGTGACCATGTGATTCAGAGAGGATTGCATGCATGGGATAAGGAAACCATGAAGGCTTATCTGGAAATAGCAAGGACGAAGATTCCAAACACGGAGCTTCGCGGCATATAGGAAGGGAAGGAAATTCAATATGTATCAGGTTATCAAACGAGATGGAAAGATTTCAGAATTCGACATTGCTAAAATCAGCAATGCCATTACAAAGGCTTTTGAGGCAGTAGAGCGTCAGTATCACCCAAGTATTATTGATATGCTTGCTTTGCGCGTCACCTCTGATTTTGAGCCAAAAATCAAGAATGACCGTATTCAGGTAGAGGATATCCAGGACAGTGTAGAGTCTATTTTGATTCAGTCCGGATATGGGGATGTGGCTAAATGTTACATTCTTTACCGGAAGCAGCGAGAGAAAATCAGAAATATGAAATCCACGATTCTGGACTATAAGGAGCTGGTGGACAGCTATGTAAAGGCGACTGACTGGCGGGTAAAGGAAAACTCCACTGTCACCTATTCCGTTGGAGGGCTTATTTTAAACAACTCCGGCGCAATCACTGCGAACTACTGGCTGAGTGAGATATATGATGAGGAAATCGGAAATGCACACAAATCCGGAGATATGCATATCCATGATTTAAGCATGCTGACAGGCTACTGTGCAGGCTGGAGTCTGAAGCAGCTAATACAGGAAGGCTTAGGCGGTGTAGGTGGAAAAATCACCTCCAAACCAGCAAGTCATCTCGCTACCCTCTGTAACCAGATGGTTAATTTTCTTGGTATCATGCAAAATGAATGGGCAGGTGCACAGGCTTTTTCTTCCTTTGATACGTATCTGGCACCGTTCGTTAAGGCCGACAATCTGGACTATGATCAGGTAAAGAAGTGTGTGGAATCTTTTATTTACGGTGTCAACACTCCAAGCCGCTGGGGAACACAGGCTCCTTTCTCCAATATAACACTGGATTGGACAGTTCCTGCAGATCTTGCAGAGCTGAATTGCATTATCGGAGGCAAGGAAGCAGATTTCAAGTATAAGGATTGCAAAAAGGAAATGGATATGGTGAATAAGGCATTTATTGAAATCATGCTTGAGGGGGATGCCAACGGGCGTGGATTCCAGTATCCGATACCAACCTATTCCATTACCCGTGATTTTGACTGGTCAGAAACGGAGAATAACAAACTGCTGTTTGAAATGACCGCAAAGTATGGAACACCATATTTTTCTAATTATGTAAATTCCGATATGGAGCCAAGCGATGTACGAAGCATGTGCTGCCGTCTGCGTCTGGATTTAAGAGAATTACGGAAAAAGAGTGGAGGTTATTTCGGAAGTGGTGAAAGTACAGGCTCCGTTGGTGTTGTAACGATCAATATGCCAAGAATTGCTTATCTGTCAACGGATATGGAGGATTTCTATAAACGGCTTGATCATTTAATGGATATTGCTGCGCGTTCTTTAAAGGTAAAGCGTACTGTCATTTCCAAGCTGCTGGAGGAAGGACTGTATCCGTATACCAAGCGTTATCTGGGAACCTTTGCCAACCATTTCTCTACCTTGGGACTCATTGGTATGAATGAGGTGACATTAAATGCGAAGTGGTTGGGCATGGATCTGACACAGAAAGAGGCACAGGCTTTCACTAAGGAAGTGCTGAATCACATGCGGGAGCGTCTGGTAATCTATCAGGAGGAATATGGAGATCTATATAATCTGGAGGCAACTCCGGCAGAATCCACAACCTACCGTCTTGCTAAACACGATAAGGAGCGTTATCCGGATATCATTACAGCTACTGAGGAAGGAAATACCCCTTATTATACAAACAGCTCTCATCTGCCTGTAGGATATACCGAAGATATTTTTGAAGCATTGGATGTACAGGACGAATTGCAGACTCTCTATACCTCAGGCACCGTATTTCATGCCTTTTTAGGAGAAAAGCTACCAGATTGGAAAGCTGCTGCTGCCCTGGTACGAAAAATAGCCGAGAACTATCGTCTGCCTTATTACACACTGTCACCAACCTATTCCATATGCCGCAATCACGGCTATATAAACGGCGAGCATTATACATGTCCTGAATGTGGTGGGGCAACCGAGGTGTGGAGCCGTATTACCGGATATTATCGCCCGGTACAGAATTGGAATGAAGGAAAAAGTCAGGAATTCAAGGAGCGCAAGGTTTATGATATTGGACATTCTGTATTGAAAGGGAAGGATGCACTTCCTCATGTAAATAAAGAAGCCAAAGCACCTGCTGCTGTCGACGAAAACGGAATTTTCTTATTCACAACAAAAACCTGTCCGAATTGTAAGATAGCAGATACATGGTTGAAAAGTGCGGGTATTTCCTATGAGAAGATTGATGCGGAGGAGCAGGCTGAGCTCACACAGAAATTTTCTATTATGCAGGCACCGACTTTGGTTGTATGCAAGAATGGAGCTTGCGAAACATTTAGCAATGCGTCAAATATACGCAAATATATAGATAGAGTACAAAAAGCGTAAAAACGAGGGGTACATATTATAAGTATGTACTTCTTTTCTATGCCATGACTCATTATTTCTGTTATAATTGTGTTAGAGATACCATGTTCAGCTAAATGGCGCGAACCCTAAGCTCCCATGAAAACCCCGGGAGGTTCGCGCTTCATTTTGTTCAATAAAACACATATGTAACAATTTTCATGCTTTAAATCTATAGATGCGATATATTTTTATGTAAAATTGTTTCATTCTTGGCTATTCATGGGAATTTTCACGGTCTAGCCTCCCTGAGGCTAGTGGATCTAAATCAGAAAGTCATGCCGACACAGCGTATCGACTTATTGTCTAGCCTCCTAGAGGCTAGTGGATCTAAATATTGATGAGTACCTGGCCTACTATAGAACTCAAAGTCTAGCCTCCTAGAGGCTAGTGGATCTAAATGTCACTCATCGGAACAAAATCCGCTGGCCCATATGTCTAGCCTCCTAGAGGCTAGTGGATCTAAATCTGCTTATTGGTAGGCACCTTAGGAATAAGATAGTCTAGCCTCCTAGAGGCTAGTGGATCTAAATGATTACCTTGCGTTAATGAGATTGCTCTGGATCCTGTCTAGCCTCCTAGAGGCTAGTGGATCTAAATAAGAATGCTGGTGAAGTAGATCTCAGTATTGGAGGTCTAGCCTCCCTTAGGCTAGTAGATCTAAATTCACGTGCCATATGGGATAACCTGGACAAAATGACCGCGTCTAGCCTCCCTTAGGCTAGTGGATCTAAATCGATATCGCAAAAGTGTTGTGATGAGTTTAAGAGTCTAGCTTCCCAGAGGCTTGTGGATCTAAATACCGTGTACGATGGTGCTGATATGCTCCAGCAGCACGTCTAGCCTCTCAGAGGCTAGTGGATCTAAATCCATAAGTCGTAAATGCATTCACGACACATTTCTGTCTAGCCTCCCAGAGGCTTGTGGATCTAAATTTGAGATGAAGAGCCAGTACATCATGTTTTGCTATCGTCTAGCCTCCCTCAAACTATACCTAATCATCACTTTCCTGAAGAACTACTATACGGTGTGAAATCTGGAACCTGTCCATTAACAACCTGTACCACTAATGGTATTTCAGTCTTTGTCTCTAACTCCGATGTACTTAGAAACGTTATAACCTGTGCATTCACTCTTACCACAAGTGAAATTTTAATCATAGTATTATTGATTCCATACGGCTTTGACTCAGTCTTAATCTCTCCGGTAACATCGTTCAACATTCGCATACGAACCCTTATCTTTGGTCCCTTATCATACAAAAAGAAAATATGACTCAAATAACCCGCCGGAACCTCATATAAAACACCATCCTCATAGAAAACATCTTTTGTAGTAGGATCCTTTTTGCCATCCTGTGCTGCCAGCAACGACTTATCTATCGTATTCAATGCTGAATAAAGCAACTGATTTAATTTATACGAATCATATTCAATGCTGCTGATATCTCCACCTGTTGTACGGTTAATCTTGAACAAAGCATTTGTATCATATTCGATATCCGCCAGGACTTCCTTTACGATATTATTTATAGCAAACCCGGTATGCTGCTTGGCGATTGCCTGCAGTTGTGGCTCCATATACGTATTAAAAGAACGGATGATGCAGCCAAACCCCAAAACGATTGCGACCAGCAGAAGGATCAGCTTCTGTTTTTTATACTTCCTGCTTTTTACTTTTCTCATGAGCATCTTATCTGTTGCGAAAGCAAAGACATCCTCCTGTATAACAGTATATGAATCCCCTGTATAAAACATGATAAATCATACATATCGAAGCAGCCATAAAAAAAGATGCGATTTTCTCACATCCTATAGCTGATCCAGCACATCGAAGCGATCCAGTGTCTTGCAATCCGCAATCACGACAAGGTGATCCTCCTTCTGAATTTTATATTCCGCATCCGGACATACATTCAGATGCTCCTGTAAATAAGAACGGATTCCTACAACATTGATTCCAAACCTTCTACGCAAATCCAGTTCAATCAAAGACTGCCCTACCCATTGCGGAGGTGTTGGAATTTCAACAATACTATATTCCTTATCCAGATCCACAACATCTATAATATTCTTGCCGAGAACCCCTTTTGCGACCTGCTCTCCCATTTCCTTCTCCGGTCGAACAACCTTGTTGGCACCCAGCTCAGTAAAAATCTGCATATACCGCTTATTTTTAGCCTTTGCCACAATATACGGTACCCCTAACTCCTTCAGATTGATAATAGCCATCACACTTTCCTCAAGATGGCTTCCCATACTCACGATTGCGATATCACAATCCTGAACACCGGCCTCACGCAACTGATTGATATCTGTAATATCACACAGCATACTCTGTGTGACAATATCCGCCATGCGATCTACACACTTCTCATCATTGTCGAGTGCAATAACCTCACAATTATAGCTGCTCAATGTTTTTGCGACCGTTGATCCGAAAATCCCTAAACCAAGAACAACATACTGTCTGTTTGAAAACTTTTTCATTTTTTCTATCTCCTTAACCCACAATAATATTTCCATTCGGGTATGAAACCTTATTTGCTGCATTTCTATTTGGCTTATTACGCGTCAGTGACAAAATCAGTGTAGAAATACCGATACGTCCGACATACATTAGAAAGATAATAACCAGCTTCCCTCCTATCCCCAAAGAAGCCGTAACGCCAAGGCTGGAGCCAACCGTCGCCATTGCACTGACCGCCTCAAATGACAGGCTTAGAAATGGCTTCTGCTCCACAATATTCAGCAGGAAAATACCGGTAAATAGCACAACAACATTGATGAAGAAAATCCCCATAGCACGGATGATGATTCCCCTGCCGATTTTTCGATGCAAAACAACGGTATGCTCTCTCCCCTTTAGGGAAGAAATGATATAGATAACTACCACTGCAATCGTTGTTGTCTTAATACCACCTGCCGTACCACCCGGAGAACCACCGATAAACATAACAACCATCATCAGCAAATCGGTTGCCGGCTTCAGTCCGGCATAATTGATGGTTGTAAACCCTGCAGTACGGAGCGCAATGGATTCAAACATTGCAGTCATCAGCTTTTCGAAAATGTTAAAATCTCCCAGTGTCGCAGCATTTGTAAATTCGACTGCCATAATCAAGCATCCTGGAACGACGATCAAAAGCAGACTGACACTTAATACGATCTTCGTATGTAGGGATAAAGAATGTCTGAACTTTTTGAACTTGATTTGACGGTGCAGAAGCGGCCCCACCTTATCGCGGATATCAAACCACACTGCAAACCCCAATCCGCCAAGAACAATTAGGGACATAATGGTAAGGCACATCAGCGGATCATGGACATATTCCTGCAGGCTCACAGACCCCAGCGTATCAAACCCTGCATTACAGAACGCAGAAACAGCCAGGAAGATCGCCTTAAAGCTCCCATCCACAAGACCGAAGCGCGGAATCATCCGAAAGGATATCAGAATTGCCCCAACAGCTTCAAAGAACAAGGTATAGTACAGGATATCCAGCAGAAACTTTCGCATATTTACAACCCGGTCCTGATTGAGCATTTCCTTCATAGCCATTTTCTCATTCATGGATAAACGGTTTTTCACAATCAATATAAAAACCGCCATAAAGGTCATTAGCCCAAGTCCGCCAATCTGTATCAGTAACAGCAGAATCACCTGCCCGAACCAGTTCAGCTGATCAGCCACCGTAAATACACTCAATCCCGTTACACAGGTCGCACTGGTTGCCGTAAACAGCGCATCCAGCCAGTTTAGAAACTGAAAATTCTTATTGGAAATCGGCAGCATCAGCAGGAGGGTTCCACTCAGAATAACAAGCAGGAAGCTTGATGCAATTTTCTGAGCCGGAGACAGCTTTCTGAACCCCAGCACCGAGTGAATAAAATTTGTCATATCAATTTAACCAGACTTTCTTTCTATTGTTCACAGAATACTGACATATATGTATGCAGTCTTCACTTTTTCTTTATACAGAACAGACAGCGGCTGCTGAAAGATGTATCAAATATATTCTACACATATTATTTTTTTTTACAATATGCTTTTCTAAAAAACATATAAACTTTCCCAATACTTTTTATAATGATACGAAAAAAGGCTCCTTTCTTAACGAAAAAAGCCTTTTTCTTATTAAATTCTAGTAGTTTTCTTTACGTACCTCGAAGTAAGAGCGTGGATGGTTACATACAGGACATACCTCAGGAGCAGTTTTTCCAGTGTGCAGGTGTCCGCAATTCAGACATTCCCACAATGTTTCCTCTGCCTTTTCAAAAACGGTTCCATCCTCAATGTTGTTCAGCAATGCCACATAGCGCTGCTCATGTGTTTTCTCAATCGCAAGAACACCTTCCATCGTATCTGCGATATCATCAAAGCCTTCCTCACGAGCTTCCTTTGCCATACGTGCATACATATCTGTCCATTCAAAGTTTTCACCCGCTGCAGCATCCTTCAGATTGGTTACTGTATCCGGCATACCGTCATGCAGCAGCTTGAACCATAATTTAGCATGCTCCTTCTCGTTGTTTGCAGTCTGCTCAAAAATATTGGAAATCTGAACATACCCATCCTTTTTCGCCTTGGAAGCATAATACGTATACTTGTTTCTTGCCATGGATTCTCCGGCAAATGCTTCATTCAGGTTTTTCTCAGTCTTTGTTCCTTTTAAGTTCATTTTATTTCCTCCTTTTAAGATTGTCCTTGTCCCAGTGTATGAATGTCATGAAGCGCTTATGCGTTCAGCGATACGCATACAGCTGAAAAGCGTGACAACCTTTTACCAATGTCTATATTATACTCTATTTTTCCATAAATTTCATTCTTTTTCTGGGATACCATCGTTTCACACAATGCTTTCCATTTTCACATTTTATGAGATAATCATCATTTTTATTCCATTTTTTCAAAATATTTTTTAGAAACTGTTCCTTTTTCTTATTTTTTTCATGTTTTTATATACAAATTTTCTGTTATGCAGTAAAATTCTTCTATAGGAGGTATCTGATATGGCAGAAAAACACCCGTTTGATGATTTTGGAATCAATTTATTCAGCGAAAGCGTGATGAAGGAATGTCTTCCTCATCCGATTTATACAAAATGGAAAACCGCAACCCGCAAGGAGGATGCATTGGATCGTCCCACAGCGGATGCAATCGCACACGCAATGAAAAAGTGGGCGATGGATAAGGGAGCTACGCATTTTACACACTGGTTTCAGCCGCTGACCGGCTCCACAGCGGAAAAGCATGACAGCTTCATTGAGCCGGGAGACCATGATCAGCCGATTTCCAGATTCAGTGGAAAATCTCTGATTAAGGGAGAGGGTGATGCATCCTCCTTTCCAAGCGGAGGACTGCGGGCAACCTTTGAAGCACGGGGATATACGTACTGGGATTGTACATCACCGGCGTTCCTGCGTGATAATGTACTGTGTATTCCAACTATCTTTGTTTCCTATAACGGAGAAACCCTGGATAAGAAGGCTCCCCTGTTAAAGTCTGCGGAAGCGATCAGCAAGCAGGCAACCCGCATCGTAAACCTGTTTAAGGATAAGGATATTAAGCATGTCAATGCCATGGTTGGTCTGGAGCAGGAATATTTTCTGATTGACAAGGAGCTGTATTTGCAGCGTAAGGATCTTGTTCATACCGGACGTACCCTGTTTGGCTCCATGCCGCCCAAAAGCATGGATATCCGAGGGCATTACTTCGGCAGCATCCCTGCGCGTGTTCAGGAATTTATGACAGAGGTGGATGAGGAGCTGTGGAAGCTGGGCATCTATGCAAAGACAGAGCATAATGAGGTTGCTCCGTGCCAGTTTGAAATTGCGCCTCTCTTTATAGATGCCAATGTTGCGGTTGATCAAAATCTGATTATCATGGATGTTTTAAAGAAGAAGGCGGATAAGCACGGTATGGCATGTCTGCTTCATGAGAAGCCGTTTCAGGGCGTAAACGGAAGTGGTAAGCATAATAACTGGTCCCTGGTGACAGACGATGGACAAAATCTGTTAGAGCCGGGAGACCGTCCGCATGAAAATATTCGTTTTCTGTTATTTGTGTGTGCCATCATTGAGGCAGTGGATACGTATCCGGAGCTGCTGCGTATGGCTGCCAGCTGCTATGGAAATGACTACCGCCTGGGAGCGGATGAGGCACCGCCTGCCGTTATTTCCATCTGTATGGGGGATGAGCTGGAGGTTATTCTGGAAAAGCTGCGCAGAGGAGAGCATGAAATCAAACCGGATGTGGAAACACAGCCGTATGCGATTGCAAATCTGTCCTATGTACCAAAGGATACCAGCGACCGGAACCGTACCTCACCGTTTGCATTTACCGGAAACAAATTTGAATTCCGTATGGTTGGAAGCAGCCGAAGTGCATCAACGACAAATATTATATTGAATTCCATTGTTGCGGATTCACTAAGAAGCATAGCCGACCAGCTGCAACAGTATAAATATATCGATGATATCCGCCGGAAATCTCTAGATATCTGTCGTGATATATTACGCAAGCATTCCCGGATTCTATTTTCCAAGGACGGCTACAGCGAGGAATGGATCAGGGAAGCGCAGGAGCGCGGTTTACCAAATATCAAGCACTATGTGGACAGCATTTATTCCATGCTGGATGATAAGGCTGTGGCAATGTTTGAAAGAAATAAGGTATATGATCGCCTGGAGCTGGAAGCCCGTGTGGATATTCTTACAGAGGAATACCGGAAATCCGTAAAAGCAGAGGTGCTCACACTGCTGGATATCAGTAAGAAGGATATCCTTCCTGCCCTTGTGCGCGAAATTAAATTTTATACAGATGCCCAAAATTCCCTGGGTGTGGAAAACAGCTACTATCAGCGTAAGATCAAGCATCTGTGTGATTTGCTAAATACCTTTGATACCCGCTATCATGATTTGAAGGAACAAATGATTGAGCGGCAGCAGTATCCGGATAATATGGAAAAGGCACAATACCTGAATCATACGATTGTTCCAAAAATGGGAGAGCTTCGTGCAGTGATCGACGAGATTGAGGAAGCCGTTGCATCCGATAATTACCCATTCCCTACCTATGACGATATGTTTATCTCCATGCAGTAATAAGCGTATCATCTATTGTATGGTTCCTTCTGAATTTTAGATATTTTACGATTATGCAGGTACCCTATGTGCCTGCTTTTTTATTTCATTCGTTTCTGTGTTTATACTTTGTTTATCCTTTTGTAACAGATGCTTCACAAACAGGAGAAATTGTTAAGATTTTGTGAGCATAAATCGCCGTTTTAACGAATTGTTAACAAAACCTGCTTGTTTCTTTTCCTTTCGTTATTTATACTAAAGCCACTTGAAGGAAAGGAAGATCATTATGACTTTACAAAATGTATTATCCTTATTGGGAGGTCTGGCACTGTTCCTGTATGGCATGCATATGATGAGTGTCGGCCTGGAAACAGCAGCGGGAGACCGTATGAAGGCGATTTTGGAAAAGCTCACCAGCAATCGGCTGCTTGGGGTTGCAGTCGGTGCCGGCATTACCGCAGTTATTCAGAGCTCCTCAGCAACTACCGTTATGGTTGTCGGATTTGTAAACAGCGGACTCATGACGCTGAATCAGGCAGTCTGGATCATCATGGGAGCCAATATCGGAACAACGATTACAGGGCAGCTGATTGCTTTGGATGCCTCCCGGATCGCACCGCTGGTCGCTATCATCGGGGTGGTGATGGTAACCTTTCTAAAGGGGAAGCGAATCAATTCCATCGGTGATATTCTGGCAGGCCTTGGGATTCTGTTCATCGGTATGGATATGATGTCCAATGCCATGACGCCTCTTCAGGATTCCCCGGTGTTTCTAAACGCCATGACCTCGATCTCCAATCCGCTGCTTGCGATTGCACTTGGCGCCGGGTTTACCGCCCTGATACAAAGCTCATCCGCTTCCGTCGGTATCCTGCAGGCTTTGGCTTTCAGCGGCCTGATTCCGCTATCCAGTTCAATCTATATCATATTCGGACAAAATATCGGTACCTGTATCACCGCAGTGCTGGCGTCTCTGAGTGCAAACCGCAACGCAAAACGGACAACAATTATCCACCTGTCCTTTAACATCATAGGCACCATATTGTTCTTCTGCTTCATCCATATCGTTCCGTTTGTGGACTGGATGTGTGCAATTACGACAAATCCTGCAGCACAGATTGCCAATACACATACGATATTCAATATCGTGACAACACTCATTCTGTTACCGTTCGGCAATCAGCTGGCACGTCTGGCACAAATTCTGATGCCGATTCGGAAAGAGGAGTATCAGCATGATGAAACAGCGCTTCCTCTCACCTTTGTGGATGTCAACAACATCGGCAGTGTTCCGATTGCTATTTCTTCTTTACGCAAAGAGGCACTTGCCATGCTGAAAATGGCACAGATCAATCTGCGTGAGGCGATCCATGGAATTTGCCAGGAGTCATGCAGTGTGGAGGATATTGAGAAACGGGAAAAGCGCATCGATTATATCAATTACAAAATATCTGATTATATGACCTCGGTATCTACTCTGCCAATGAACCCCACTGCTTCCAATACGATCAATGCACTGTATAAATGCTATGCGGATATCGAGCGGATTGGAGATCATGCCATCAATATCCTGCAATATACGAAAAATGAGCAGGAGCGCCTGCACGATGTCCGTGTGATTCATGAGGAGCTGAAGCAGCTGGAGCAATTACTGGATAAAGGCTTTCAGCTGCTATATACCAACCGGCTGGAATCACAGGATGAAAGTCTGCAGAAAATCGAACGAATCGAAGCACGCATAGATGAGCTGACAGCAGAATACCGCAACCGGCAGATCGAGCGTATGGTACAGAAGCAGATTCACCCCAGAGACTGTGTCATTTATTCTGAAATCATGACCGATATTGAGCGTGTCAGCGATCATATCATGAATATCATCGAGGAGTGCCGCCGCTGCAGCTTTACCTTAAATGATGAAGAATTAAAGGATATGCCGCTCATTCAGGAATGCGCAGCGTAATAAAGACGCAAAAACAGCCTGTGTCCCCTCTCCTTTTTCAACCAGATATATCGGCAAACAAGGATTCCTTCGGGAATCTTTTTTTATGTTTTCTGACAATATGGTTACGCTGAATATCACACAGCAGGTGATCGCCTTAAAAGAAGCTTTACAAAGCAGAGGAAATCGTTAACCATTTCATTACATTACCAATCAGAAAACGGTTTCATATACTGCTTATAAATATTTTGTGTTATTTATTAACAAACTCTTAACAAACATCCTTTAATAATCGTGTTTTAAATCTTTTTTGTTAGACTATGTTAGCCTATTGTATTTTACGTTATATCTTCCTTATATTATATGTATTATGAAACAAACAAGTTTTTTATATAAATTATGATAAAAAATGGTGGCGATTGCTCCACCATTTTTTAATACGACATTTTATTTATCAGTATAGTATATTTAACAAACCACAAAGCATTCGAAACTGTTCAACTGTAAAATCATTCCTTCTTTCACGCACAATATAGAGTAGTATCGGCATTCTCAACTCCTTTGCTAATTCTAATGCACTAATCCCATTGATTTTTCTATTAACTTTTATGATATTCATGTGATATTGTCCTTTCTTTATAAACTATAACCAACATGTTGTACCTATATTATATACCTTTAATAATTACTTTTGTGGTCGCTAAAGCAAGTTGACGGCCTACGAACAGTTAATTTTTCAAGGGCTATTGACATGCAAAAAAGCCTTTATTTATCGTAGCCATCACATAAAATTCACATAAAATCAGAAACCCGGTTTTTTGCAATCAACTATTTTTAGGTAAATATATACTTTTGCGAAGAAAAAAAGAGGCATTTTACCTCTTTTTGCTATCAAAAATATATAAAGTGCATGTAAAATCCACTCCCAAGATATAAATAAGATTATGTATATGGCAATCTCGGTAAATATTTGATATTTTATTTACCAATATTTTCCTATTTCGCAGGATAATTTTTCCATTTTTCACTGTAGCGGTGCATTTTCTGGACATATCTATCGCTTTTATCTGTTTTTCGGTTTTGTACCCTAATAAACGAGCTGATTTCAAATCCATATTTTTCCAAAAAAAGAATATTATAACGATTTCCTTATCGTTAATTTCTTTAAGCAAGTCATCAGTTAACATTCATTATGTTCATGCAGTAGATTCTTGCTAGCTTTAGCATTACCTCTGCCATACCCTCATTTTCTATGTATTCGTTTAGTGATATCAGATCATCATAATCGTTTTCTATATCCATCATTTCAATTAGAAGTTGTATTGCCTCACCGTTATCTATCTCCGTAGCATCCTTTATTTCTTCCAAATTTATGACATGCACTGCTGTAGTAGTTGGATTCTTTTCGCTATATTCTCTAAAGTATAAAATATCACCATCTAAGAAAGCATCTAAAAGTGATCTAAATTCCATTTCGTTTCCATCATCCCATATAATGGCTTGATCTGTATGTTGTGCTGCATAAATGCTGCTTTTCTCAATCATACTTTCAATAACATCTGGTACTAATTCAACTGTCTTTTTAATCACTCCCTTTGTTTCTTTGATCGTTGCTTCCCCATGCCCTAAGACTACAACACTATGACTTGACAATATACTCCAAGCCTTTTTTCTGCTTATTCTCCTCATGTATAGGCCTCCTTTGCAGGATAATATTGTAATATATATCACACTAAAAAAGGTCTGGTAAATAATGGTAATAAACACCTATTGATTTTAAATATAGACATGATAATATATCGTGTACAGAGGTGATATAATGTTTTTTAAAAAGATTATTGATGTAGAAACTTTGATAGATCGTGTCGGTGATGTACGCCCACTAACAATAATATGGGAAAATGGAGCAAGATATAAAATAGACAAAATATTACGTCACGAACCTCTTTATCACAGCCATGTAGGGGATATAGGAGAGATGTTTGTCGTAGAAATCGGGAAAGAAACACGCACGATGTACTTAGAGAAAATAGAAGGCGGCAGATATAGATGGTTTATAGAGACTCTTAAACCATGAAAAAACTCCCACCTAAGCGGGAGCTAGCAGCAAAATGGGAAGTTACAGTTTGGGGGAAAGAGTAAGATATTTTGCTGCCATAGATATTATCTCATATAATCGTACTATAAATATATAAAATCCCGTATTACGGGATTTACGTCCGTTTTCTGTTAAAAAAAGCCGACATAAGCCGGCCTGTCTTCATACAACATTTGTGGGAATGATATAGAAGACATTTATATTATATTGTATTTTATAGATTTTGCAATAAAAAAAGCCACTCACTCCCTAAGGAATGAGTGGTGATTTTATTCCAGGTCAGACTTTCTAACCCAGCTCATAATTTCTTTTAGCAGTACCTTTTCACCGCTTATTTGCATGATGGTGTATGTAGCACCTTTTACAAATGACGGGATATCCTGCCCTGTTGCATAGGTCTTGGCTGTCTTTTTTACCTTGACCTTTTCTCCAACGGCAATCACTGTTGCATTACCAGTTACCTGTAGGTCGGATGTTTTAACCCAAGATGTAATTTCTTTAATCAGCGCTTTACTGCCAGATACTTGCTGCACTGTATAGGTTTTACCTTTAACCCACGCAGGGATTGTCTGACCTGTAGCATACTTTGTGGCGCTTGACTTGATTTTGACCTTGCTACCAGCTTTGATACTGGATGTTGCAGGCTTACTGGTAGATGGTTTCGCTGCTTCTGCTTTTGGCAACTTATCGTGTACCAGATAGCCTAAAAATTTCATACCTAGGTATCCATTTGGATTGCCTTTGATATACTCAAAATTTTTGCCACCATAATTTGACTGTGACCAAGCTACAGTATTAGCATCAATTATTTCTTCGCATACCGCCACATGTCCATACTGGCCATACTGCCAGATCATGAGTGCACCCTCTACAGCATATTTTGAGCGTTTAAAGCCGTTTGAGTAGTTATCCCAGAGCTCCTGTGCACCGTTTACCCGTGGGCTATCCAAATACTCCTCACGGCCTAAAATCTCGCTGATACGGGCTGTAGCATAGGTAAAGCAGTTTGGCATATTCACACCAGTTCTGCGTACAGCCCAATCCATCCACTCACTGCCTGTCAAACCGGACAGGCTTGTTCTTTTCTTAAATGCCATTTTTTTATTCCTCTACTTTCTTTCGTTTTTTACAGGGCATTCTTCTTTTAGCTGATCTACCCTTTTCCATAAAGCCTTTATTTCCATACCCTGCTTAATCTGAGTTTCGTTTATCTTTTCAATCTGGTTGTTCATTGACTTTATATCAGCTCTTGTTTCACTTGTTGTAGCACATATTTGCTCTAATTTGACATTCGCTTTAATCAATTCACGGCTTTCATCTCTTGTATCTTTTTTTCTACCAGAGAAAAAATTTACTGCCGTAAATATGAATAACATAATCGTCATCAAAAAGGATAAACTAATAGTCGTTTCTGGTGTCATAGATTACTCCTGAGATGATGGTGTATCCAACTCTGGCAGACCGGTTGCAACGGATGTCAACAAAGATAGAATTGCAGCTACTAGAGCTGTTGAGCCTACCATAGTCCACGTAATCTCTGACAATACTGCCGTAGTTCCGATTGTAGCTACCGCTGTCTGTGCAGCCGTTTTAATTGCTCTGATTCCAGCCGCTATCGCCCATTCCTTTAAGTTATACTTTTTCATAAAACATTCTCCTTTCGCTCTCTTATAGAGCATAAATAAAAGGGTGTTGACGTACACCCTTGAAAACGAGATACCTTGGGATCACTTCCTTTCTCAGCTTCGTAAAGCAGATAAAGCGGATTTTGTATCAAATAATTCATTGTTCAAACGCATTACTTCATCCCTCAATGTATCCACCCTCCTCTCTAAATCACGATTTTTATTTTTTATATATTCTATATCTCGCAGTACGGATAATTCATTGTTTTTTACAATAGAATCAAGTTCTTGCACTGCTTTAGAAATATACGGTATTACTACTTCCGGATTTATTGCTAATGTTCCGCCTAAATTCTCGACAAGTTGCGGATCTATTTCTTGTAAATTTTGCGCGATATAACCTATTGACCTTTTAAATCCTGACTTTTTAAAGATGAAAGATTCGTGTTTAAATCTCCTTACCGCATCAAGCCCGCATACATCAGTATCCATAATATTTGCTTTAAGTTTAACATCAGACACCCACGAGGTTTTACAATAATAATCTGATCCTGTGACATCTTCGTATTGCAAATAATCTGTACTGGAATCAGGGTGTCCGTGATATATCTGCCTAATGTTTCGGAATCCACCGCCAGTAACATTAGAAACTACCACATAACCTTTTCCGTTTCTAGGTTGCACCGGAAAGTTTGATGATCCTAAAAATATATGTCGCTCCGTCCAACCGGATGGGTTAAGTCCGAAATTAAGTGTATACCATGATGCACCACCATCGCCGTTTATATCCGTTTGTCCCAATGATAAAAACTTTGCGCCAGTATCAGCCGACAGTAATATACCTCTACTAGTACTACTGCTGTAAGCTGATGCGATTCCACCACAATGATTGTTATTGATAAACAAATCCATGCGGCCATTCCCTATAACTACTTTTGTGTTTTCTGTTCCTAGACTCGTAAATGATCCGGTTAGCAGTGCATCATCAGCTTTCAACTTACCTGCATGTGTTACATAAAAAGGAGCACCTGTCATAGATTCAGCAGTGCTACCTGCATAAAAGGCATACATCCCGGCACTTTGCATTACGGTATATTTACCATCATTTATACCTATCAGTCTTGTTGACTTGATATCAAACCCGCCAATCTTACCTGAGGTGGCGGTAATCGTCCCTGTCATCGTTAGATTTCCGTTCGTATCGCCATATAGCACCCTACTCCCTGCATTGTTATAAATGGACAACGCGCCATTATTGACACGTAATCCTCCAGAGTTGATCACGACGCTCATATTGCCTGTTACTTCTGATTGTGCCGGCGCCCAGTAGGATGAGTCAATAGCAGAATTTGCTTCACAGAGAAAAGGTCTATTAAAAGCTATGCGCCCTTTAAAATCTCTGCCATATAGATATACTCTTACATACTCTACTTCTTTATCTTCAACCTCTATATACTTACCTACCCGCACCCATTTATGGGATGTATCTCTGACAGACCCTGAACTGCTGGTGCCATCGGTATAATATATATTGATAATATAAGTTGCAAGCGGATTTGTAGACCCTGCCACATAATCGGAATTTGTCAAAAACTCCGCAGATATATAAAATCCTTTTACCTTACGTCCAATGTCTATACGCTGATTCCAACTACTGCTCGAAGTTCCGCCAAACGCAGTAGATTCTAGCCAAAGCGCACGCCCTGTACTGCTTCCCCATGTCATCGCTCTGCCACCTGTACATGTCGATGCTAATGATTTGTTCCAACAAGCTGTATCATTTGTAAAATCAGAATTCTCTATGAGATTTATTCGATTATATGATTCCTTGATACCCACTGATAAACTGTCTACCTTTTGCGTGATCGTTGAGCTCATGCTATTTACAATATCCTTGGTAGCATATGTATCGCTTACCGTCGTTTTAAATCCGCTAATATCAGCGGCCAAGGAGCTAAGTTTAGTTGATGTACTAGATGCAGTGGATTCAACTGATGAAATTCTACCGGTCAATCCATTCACACTTTGTTCGAGTGTCGTTTGCTTCGATACCACTCCTTCTAATGTGGACGTATGCTCGCCTACCGTGCTGTTGATACCCGATACCGTTTGAGTAAGGATGCTGTAATTGGTCTGCAAGGTTGACACATCACCTTTAGCCTGTGATACATCGGTAATCAACGATGATATTTTACCTTGCTCCATAGACAATGCAGTGCTCAACGTACTTATGTCACCGGTGATAGTATTGTACACCACGGATAGAGACTGGTTAGCACCGTCCACTAAGATATGACTGGACTTTATGACCTCTGTACCGTCGTTAATTTCTTTAACTAACGATGTGATGTTGATTTTCTTGCCCTCGATTCCGGCAGTATCGGATACCATATCATTTACAATAATTTTATCCTTTATAGCCGCAGCTTTTGCGCCTCGGCTATCCCACATCAGATTACCTTGTGCATCCCATTGCGATAAAGCATAATCACCTGTGCCGTCTTTGCCTATCTGTACGCGAGTGCGGGTTGCATCTTTGACTTGCAATGTCTCCCCAAAGATATCCAATCGTCCAGACTGTGATTTAAAGTGTATGCTGCTGGCATCTATCGTGCCTGCTGTGACCTTATCAGCTGATAGGCTGTCAATCATGGCCGACTTTATTACTGAGTTAGCAAATACAGTATTCTCAGCGTTTATAATCAAAGAATGAACACTGTCAGAAGTAAAATGACCATTTATAATTGTATCAATAGTGGCTAGATTGCCTTCCATAACAGTTATTTTAGCGAGAGCCGCATTGATTGTATTAACATCGAGATTATCTATTGCTGCATGTATTGCTGTAAATTCTTCTGCCGTTGCAATTTTAAAGGCAGCAGTATCGGCTTTAAACGTACTAAATTCACCCTCATGTGCTGTTATTTTCTGATTCACAGTTAGAAAATCAGTCGTAACAGTGCTAAATTTACCATCATACGCGATAATGGTATCTGCCAGTAACCGCTTTGTAGCCACATATTCACTGTAATTTGTCTGTATCTGCTGAGATAAATTCCCTTGAAACTGATACTGCTCCTGCTGCTCTGTTTTTGCGCTAGATGTTATCGTCTGCTGGATACCGCTATCATCTACAATATCCATAATCATGATTAGAACTTTATAAATGGATCCATCTATATCTTTTACAGAAATAATATCTCCTACATCAAGCTCAGGATGTCCCATAATGATATTTACAGAGCATGAACGATAGGTAAAACCATTCACCTTATTATAAATAGCATTGAGTTGTGCTTGTGTCATACATGGATTAGAAAAAGTGATTAGACTTCCAGTATCACCACCTACACTAAGGTTCGTTTCTGCATCAACAGCACATGTAATCCTTTTGATTATAGTGTCTGCCTGTCCAACGCTAAATGTCGATGAGCATATGTCTGGATTAGCTGTAAAATCAATGGCGGAGAACCACCTTAATTCAAGATTACCGTCACGATTCATAACAGCATTCTTACCGCAAAACGAGGCTATATAAGATATAGCATCACGCATTTGCAATCCCTGAAGCTTGTCTATATTGATAGATTCACCAGAATCACCACCTGCATATGCAATACTTACTTTGGCGCATTGCTCTCTTAAAACAGCCGCTACAGGCTGATTCCCTGATAAGGCGCTAAAGAATCCCTGTTGTGTCTTATACATGTTGTCATATGCGGTAAAAGTAACGACATCATCATTAAGTTGGGGATCAACAATGTTGTAGACCCCCATTTTAATCCATTCAATTTCTGGTTCATCACCTGCATTGTAATCTTCCAGATGCAAACCAATATAGTAAATAGCCTGCCGTCCTATAAATTGCACAGCAGATGTCATTTCTGGTATCTGAACATCTAAGTAAGCTGTAACAGTTCCACCGAATGATATATGTTCTTCAGCACATATACCAAATTTACCATCGAGCTTCATAAAATCTCTGTATTCTTTGTTATCAATGACTAGCTTGGATTCCCACCATTGAATATCTTTAGCTATAGCTGTCTTATATCTTTCCGAGGTGCTATACATTTACACCACCTCACTTTCTTATTTGTCAGAGTCTTCTTCAATCATGAATTCTAATGCATCCATTTCTGCCTGAGAAATAGATACTGTGATATCATCAATTTTAATCGTCCTGATTGGCAAATCACACTCTGTGTTGTTGATTTCACTGATAGCAATAGTCATGGCTTTTCCATCTTCTTTGCTTTTGAATGTGACTTCATTACTGTCATCCTGTACTACCAATTCCCCATTCTCATCAAGCTTACAATGCTCCTTCTGAAGCTTTGTAATCTCATCCTGATATTCTTTGATTTCTTCCATAAGAATTTTCTTGTTACGACTCACATTATAATTGACCCTAGGACTGATTGCAGTCTGCACGTTTGACAATCCATTCATAAGCATAATAAGCTCACCACTTCTTAACTTCATTATTCAGCACTCCCTTCAGTAGTTACCACAAGTTCTGTAACTGCCTCATCATAACGCTGCTTGAAAGCTGCAATATCAGCATCATATTTCGCCTTGTTCTTTGCATATTCAGTAATATTCACAATATTCACATGATAAGTGATCGTATTATATTCCATATTAGTGACAGATGCTTCCATAGTCACCACAGTAACACCATCAGTATTCTTTGATTCTGATTTCAATGTCTTTCTCACTTCTTCTTTTTCTGTAATTGTTGTTGTCATAAAAGACACTCCTTCCTTATTTTTCTACTAAAGAAATAGGCAGCCCTTCGTAGACTGCCTTTTCTATAGCATAGTTGTATACACTGTAAACCTCATCACCGGCGTATGCACGTATCGTTTTCATTTGTTTTGTCTTAGGATCACGGAATTTCACGTCGATATAGTCAGTCTCCAGTAAAGCACAAATCTGAGCCGCTTCTGCTTCTGTCAGCCAAGACCACTGTACATCAATACGGTATTTCAGTGTCTGTACTTTGCCACAAAAATTGCCGCTCCTAGAACGACCAGAGCCTTGTGACCAAAGTTTATTTCGTTGAATCGTTATGCTGGAAGGCTCCTTCACCTTAACCCCACCTAGATACAATATAGGATCAGCTTTGTTTATCATACTGGAACACCTCCTTTACCTCCTGAGAAAATCATCTGTTTCTTGTAGTCTTTAATGATCTTCATGGTCTTAGACCCATCTTCGTTTTGGATTGTGATGTATAAGTCCCCACCACGTTCTTGGAATCCACCACCATCACGTAATGCCTGCAAAACAGCTCTGTAGATACCAGAAGTGATCTGATCGTTATTGGCAACAGCAGTACGGCCGCCCATAGTTCCGACAAGCTCTGGTCCAGCCTCTCTGGCAATAAACATCTGCCCTACATCAGGAAATCCACCATCCGCAAACCATCCGGTCGTAATTTTCAAAGCACCTTTTATATTAGCCGCTACCTTCCCCGCAACAAAGTCTACACTTACAGTAACAGCTTTACCGCTGAACCAACTCTTTACATATGACCATGCAGAGGATAATCCACCCATAGTCTTATTGATCGATCCAGGTAAATTCTTTATTTTACCCTTAATATCACCAGCAGCTTTTGAACCAGCTGTGCCTGCACCTGATGTTGTAACAGTTCCTGTAAAAGTCTTCACTATCCATGATACCAACGTGCCATATGCACCTTTGCCAGCATCTGAAGCCCCCATTACTTTAGCTAAAGCAGTTAGCGGGTTATCAAAAATCTTTTGGCCTTTATTCCATTGCGCCTGAGCATCTGGAGATATATCTCCACTACTGATACCCTTTTTCATATTCTTGATATAATCTTCACCGGACTTAGTACCATTCTTCTGTGCTTTTTCAAGTTCAACTTGATACTGCTTTCCAAGTTTGGAGTCTTTGTCAATTCCAAGTTTATCTAGTAAAGTAAGCAATTCTTTATTTTGTTGATTTTTTACTCTTGTGACATCTTTCTTGGATTGTTCTGCTTTCTTTAGAGATTCTTTGGCCTGTTCTAACTCTTCTTTTGACAAATTCACGCCATTTTTTTTAGCAATCTCAATTATATCTTTGGATGATAATTTATACTTTTTGGCTTTTTCAGCGTATTCTTTAACTAGTTTTTCTCTGGTCTTCTTTGTATCTTCATACTCTTTTTGATTTACAACCTTACCGTCTTTCATACAAGATTCCATAACCTTGTTTGTAGCTTTCATTTTCTTTGCGAGACTTTCAAACTCTTTTCCAGCTTTATCAGACAGATTAAACGATTTATAATAATCAGCCATCTTATCGCTTAGTTCAGATGAAGAATCTCCCATGTTATCCATGGATTTATCCAATGATCGAACACTTTTCTCTGCTTTTTTAGAGGCCTTTTCTGCTTTTCCAAGAGCCTTATTCAAGCCGTCCTGGTCTGCTTGCAAGTTTCTTTCCTCTTCTGCAAGTTTCTCTAATGCTTCTCCATATCCTTCTGTTTTATCCTTAGCTATTTTAGTTCGTTCGGCCTTTATTTCTTCAAGCCTTGTTTGATTTTCATTGTATTGTGTATAAGCAGCATCGTATTCTGCATCTGCTTTGATTTTGGCCTTAGTGTATTCTACATACAACTGATATTTAGCCTCTTCCTCAGCTTGCTTTTTAAGTTTTGCAATACGTTCTTCAATCAGCTTTGTTCCATTTTTAACAACCTTATCACCATCTTTATAAACCAACATGCCATTTTTCAGTTCAACTACGGTTTCTCCAAGGCTCTTGTTCAAATTGCTTATCTCTTCTTCCGCTTCCTTAGTTTTGCTTGGATCAATAATACCTGTATTACCAGATAACTTTTGGAGTTTCTCAAAGGCATCCTCTGCTATTTGTACTTGTGCTTGTGCACTTTGCATAGCATCATCATAACTGCTCTTGGCATCTTCCAAAGACTTGTTTAAATCATCAACTACTTTAATTTGATTTTGCACAGCCTCTGAGTAATCATCCATTTCATATTTTTTCTCTTTTTGGGTTGCGCCAAGTAGTGCGATGCCAGTAATTAAAGCCGCTATCGCGCCTATAGCTAATGCAGCGGGATTTGTAGCCAACCACGTTAATGCACTTCCCAATTTTCCTTTTAAAATACCAACTAGACCTCCGGCAGAAGTTCCGGAATTAACTAAATTTGTTCCAAATTCCATTACCTTAGTTCCTATATTACTCCAAACTCTAGTATTTCCTATAAGCTCATTTAAGATTTTATAAGCTCCTTTAAATGCTCCTATTTTTTCACTTCCATCTATCAATTTAAGAGTAGCAGCCTTTATTGCAGCTTTTAATCCTCCGTAAATTTCTATTGTTTTTTTAATATTTTGAATCCATGTAATGAATTTTGCAGTTTTTACGACAACAAACATAGCGGCCAATAAACTGCTTAAAGTCAATACTACTGGTTTACACTTTGCTATCCAAGTTATTACATTAGCGAAACCTTTTACAATTTTTCCCACACCTTTAAGAATTGTCCCGACAAGATCACCGAATGCTGGTGCGATACTTCGTTTAAACCAATTTAATACTGGCTTAACAAAATTGTCATTTACACTTGTAGCAAGCTTGAGAAATGCTGTAGCCAAATCCCATAATGCCTCAAATAAATATTTTCCGCCTGAATCCCATACATGGCGGAAAAACGTTGATATCGTATCAGTAACAAGTGAAGCTGTATCCAATAGGCTAAAAAATAAATCAGAAGCTGCTTGAAAGAAAGGCTTCCATTTCTTTGCTACAACGTCAAAAACTCCGCCCAGAATATGTACGATGTTATCTCTGGTTTCAGTGATATTTTGCAATATTCCAGCACCATATTTGTTCCAACTATTACGGATAGGCTCAAAGATATTATCATCCACTACTTCGCCAAGGATATTTGCCCATTCAAGCAGCCGGTCACGAATATCCATCGCTTTCATGCGGATATTATCAAAAATGTAATCCATATCCTGTAACGCTTTCAGTAATCGTGAATCAATAGACATACCGCCAGCACTGGAAGAACCTCCACCACCAGAGCCGGAAGAAGAATCATCAGTACTTTGGTCTGGGATAACATTTGCAACGTCGAATCCTGCAAGGAAGTTTTTCCATTCTTTTGTCTTTTTCTTTGCGCTATCCAATCCACTATTTGCATCGTCAAGTCCTGAATTGACATCATCCAGGCCATCAGACACACCACCAAGCGAATCATCCATACTATCTAGAATACTTCCTGTAGAACCAGATGAATCAGGAAGTTCATATCCAAGGAATGTCGCAAACATTTGAATTAGAGACTTAATCGCCATTACAAAGCCGTTAATATACGGTAAAACCTTACCAATCACGCCATAAAAAACAGCAGATATCCAGCGGCCTACTTCGGCAATCTGCTGCTGTAGTATTTTAAGTTGATTTGCCGGTTGTTCGATCGTACGGGCAAAATCCCCCATAGCAGCTGATCGTGCCATCTGCTGCTGTAATGTAAGAATGATAGTTAAACGCTTCTCTACCTCGCTCAAATCACGTATCTGCCTGTCATAGATTCCTATGTTTTCCAGTGTTCCGCCTAGTACACTCTGCGTTATGTCATAGCCTGATTGACTACGTATAGGTCTTACTTGCTTACTCAGAGCAGCCTGAAACTTAGTAACCGCTGAATCGACAGATACATTATACAGCGATGCATAATCAAGAGACATTTTTGTTAATCGTTCAGATAGCATGTATGACATATCTTCAGACAAATCACCAAGCGCTCCAAGTTGATTTTTAAAAGTAGCCTGAGCCTGCATCATAGATGGCATTGCTAGACCGTACATGTCGGATAGCTGATTCTGGAACTTCATAGCCTCACTACGCATATTTCCCATTGCACGGCTGAAGTAGTTCTCAATCTCTGTGAAATCTATAGCTTTATTCAGCATGTTAGCGAAGCCAGTGCCATAATGACGAAGTTGGTTGTAAAAAGCATAGACCTTTCCAAACGAGAGCATATTGCTTAGTTTTCTATTCGCCTTATCGCTTTCAGTTCCGGTATTTTTTATCTCTCGCTGTACGTTACGCAATCCACTAGTTAAAGGATTTGTGTTTGCCCCCTTGCCAAGTGTGGAAACGATGTTTGAAAATGCATGAATCTCAGAAGAACTTTCTCTTAGTTCTGCTAAGAATTTGTGAAGTTTCTGAGTTAGTGTGTCGAATGATTGGCCAACTTTGCTATGATCAAGTTTTTCCATAGCCTGCATTGCTTTCGGCAATTCAGTTAAAGCTTTGACAATAGCACTCACGCCATCAGTTTTTACGTTTTCAAAAGCTGTTGTGAATTGAGCAACCATTTCAGTAATCTTACTCATTTTAGCAGTAAGACCATTGTTTGTGGCTGTGGATATCTCCATATCATTCAAACGTTTCATTCCTGATGTAATTTCATTGACGGAACTTGATAGACTTTTGAATTTATCTAACGCAGATACATCGGCATTCTTAATCAAATCTAACTGCTTTATGATTGGATTAAGATTGAAATTCTCCATACCTGACATATCTGTTTTATTGAATCTGGAAGCAGTCTTCAGAAAAGATTTAACAGCTAAATCCATTGTGCTTATCTGTCCTGATAATAATTTGAAAATATCAGTATTAAAGGATGAATCTATATCCCGCATTATTTGGTTTAATGCCTTCAAATTATCCTGCGCTCTTTTTGTGCTAATATTTCCTAGTCTTTCTATCATTCTTGTTACGTTGTTAATTGGTTTGCTATTTGTAACCATATTAACTAATATATTAGTATACTGATCAAGTACCTTATAAAATTCTTTTAAATTTTCTTGTGCGCTTCTGGTTTCAACTTCTAACTCAAATCCAACCTTATTTTCTTCACTCATTCTTATCACCTACCTTTCTATTTTCTTTTATTTTAAAATTTTGCGCATGTATCAATAAAAGTTTTTAAAGCTTCTAATTCTTCATCACTTAGGTTAATCATTTTGCTAAAATCCTCCAATGTTCTTTTGTCTGCTTCAACAAAACGTAGTGCCCTTTGCATTTCCTTAGCTGAATGCCCCATTTCTTTTATTGCTTTTTGAAATGCTCTAATACTTTTTTCTAATGTTTTATTTCTTTTTTCCATACTCTCACCACCTTTCTGACAAATAAAAAGCAGCCCTCATAAGCTGCGACTGGTCACACCATAGCGACCACCTCCTTTAATGGAAAAGCGCCCTTATGGACGCTTTATGTTTTTATTCAATATTCGACATTCAGTATTCCGCAGATATAACGATATTGTGGAACAGTGAAGGTCATCCTTCTTTCTCTAATGAGATATAAAAGTGTTGGCATTTTAATAGCTTTTGCCAGTGTCTCTACCGAAATTCTTTGTCTCTTTCGCTCAAACTTTATTCTGTTCATTTTCCTGTACCATCACCAAATAACGCTTTGATAGCATCAACACCCTTTTGATTGTATCTAAATGATGTTACCTCTTTATTGGAGTTAGGTGATTTATCGAAGAACCACATTCCGTATTCGGATTCTGTATTTTCGTCAGCAGGACGAATGCCTGCGGCTTTCGCTTTCTTCCCCACAGTATTTTTGTTACTGCCAATCATTTTGGCGATTTCCGTTGCAGTATAGTAACGTTCATCACATTTTGGTAATGGTAAGACCTTCTCACCAGTAAGCGCCTCAGAAGCATAGCTATTACAAATTTGCTGATACTCCGTATTACGTGGGACACGCTCACTTAATTTGAGCCAGATAGAAGCAATGCGCGCCTTTGCGTTCATGTAACGTGCATCAATTTCCTTCTGCTTTGTTTCATCCATCTTTGGTGACATAAGCCGTTTTTCCATTGCATTGAATGCTTGGATGTATTTTAGTTTCCAATTCATTGCTTCCTTCCCAGTAAATCCCATTACCAATAAGCTGAAGCCATCACGATTCATGAGATACATAGGATACTGCTTTCCTCTATTTTCGTAGGTGGTTTCGTAAAACAAAGATTTGGCTGCGCAATTTTGCGCTACGAGATTTTCTATGCTTCTCAACACATCTCTATGATTTTTTCCAAAATCCTCAGCTATCTGTAAACTTGATACCACCAACTGATTATGCACGCTATCTAATACAACACTTATTTCTTTTTCCATCTTATTTTTTCCTCCGGTTACTTTCATTTTGAAACCACGAAGGATTGGACAACTTCTTGAAGTTGTGATACAATTTCTGTAGCAATCCTTGTGATTGTGACAATTCTAGCGAATGTGTGTCCGGCAAGACTATGCACATTCGCTTTTCTTATACTCTTTCGTACAATACTTGTGATAAATCTTATCACTTACCGATATACCTAATTCAAATTCATCATTCATACACATTAGATTAACAGTATCTTCCAGAATTGGTTCTCTTGCAGCAAGCATTTCCGGTGTCATAGCATCTTTTTTCACCATTTTTGAGTGTCCATAACGTGTTGATACTGCTTTATTGGCGATTGTGTTGCTTTTGATATAATCTTTACGTTTTGGACTCTTCAATCCGCTATTCAGCATTTTCATCATTTCTCTTTGATGTTCTTTATCAAGCACTTTAAATATTTGAAATCCCTCAAGTCCAGACTCAACACGCAATTTTTTTATAATCTCGAAAACCCAGTCCTGAAATTCTTCTGCCTGTTTCTTACGACTTTTGAATGCAAGTTTATAAATAGACTTTTCATCAATGACATTAAGTTCTTGATAACCACCAGCAGTAAGGGTCTTACATTTAGTAACCCCCTTTAATGTTTTAATAGCTCTAGTGACCTGTTTTAATCCCAATGCTTCACATACATCAACTGCCACTGCCCACCACACCCCATCTTTTTCAATGAATCGTATTTGATATCCGTTCCATTGCTCAACTCTCAATTCAATCATCCCTCCTTTTCTTTCTGCTTCTCTAAATCTGCTCTTATGAGAGATTCTATATATGCTGTCATACTCATATCAAGCTGTATAGCTTTTATCTTTGCCTGCTTGCATAAATCAATGGGTATTTCAGCAATTATTCTTGCAAAACCTTCTTTCATTTTTTCCTCCTTCCCCAAATAACGTTCAGACTAATGAACGTTTTGCTCTTAAATAATACATTGAGTTATGCGAAATGTCAATACATGATGATTAAATAATTGTAAATTTGTCCATACTATTGTACAATAAAGGTGAAAGGAGAGGATTTTTATGTTACTGTGTAACCTTTCAATGCTTCTTGCAGAAAGAAAAACAAAAATCACAAAAGTTTCCAATGATACAGGATTGTCTAGAACTACATTAACTGCATTATATTATAACAAAGCAAAAGGAATACAATTTGAAACTCTTAATACTCTATGTAACTATTTCAAAATAACACCTAGTGATTTATTTGAATATATCCCGATTGAAGTTAATTTTATTGATATTTATTTATATGGCTTACCCCCAACAAACAAATATAGATTAGATTGTAAGATAGAATACAAGCAAACAAAAAAAGACATATCCTTCTGTTGTTTTCTAACAAATTATAAAGGCTATAAATCATTTCATATTGGCCTTTTCAAAAATCAGGATGATGTTGAATTAGATAACGATAGTTATGCATTAGCCACATTTCAAAAAATCCCATATGATTTTAAACAGACAATTTCTGTAGATATCGTCCAGCTATTACTTTCAAAAGATATAATAGAACAATCTGATATTTCTACTATAACATTAGTATGGGATGATGAATTAGATGAATATATTGAGCCAAAAACACTTAGTGTAGGAAAAGGTTTAACTGCAATCTTTGGAAATGGTATTGAAGAATTTTTAAAACAACGATATCCAGAAAATAAAGACCCCAACGAATGAGGTCTTTTATTTATGGTTTCCATTTATGTCCACAGTTCATACAGACATTGTATATTTTTTTACTGTGTGTGGCTCCAACGGCAGCGCCTACGACCGTTCCTACCGGATTAACAAGCGCTCCCACAGCTGCACCTGCCACTCCTTTTCCTACAGATATCTTCTTATTAGTCGTTGTTATAGAAGTGCTACCACATTTAGGGCAAGATACAATTCCTGCTTTTTTATTATCTTTATATTGCTTTTTAGGGGGAAGCGGCTTTGCTGCTTCTTGCTCTTTTAAACGCTGTATATTCGCTTCCGCTTGTTCTTTTTTTATTCTTTTTTCTACTTCTTTTTCATGTACTTTTACTGCATCTGAAACTTTTTTGTTAATCTCATTTAAATCATAATTCGTTTCATCATATATAGCCTTTACAGATGCTTCTAATTCATAATTGTTTTCACTAAGATATTTACTTATAATTGTCGGAGTAATAAATTTATTAGTAATTCTATTTCTACAATTTGATTCTGTTAATCCAGTAATCTTAGCCATTTCTTCTATAGCCTTTTGTAAATCACCGTCGCATTTTTCATATAACTCTTCTATATTAGCCTTAGAGGCTTTTTTTTCATCTTGATTAGTTGAATATGCTGAATATGTGAAAAGAATAAGCAATGGAACAAAAGCAATAAAAAAGCCTATCATATAATACTCACCTGTTGGATTTATCATAACGCCAATTAAGCCTCCAAACAAAGCAAAAAATGCCGAAACCAATGCTGCAATTAAAAAATCTGAAAATTTCATTTTCTTTTCCCTCCCTAGATACCAATATCATAGCACAAGGAATAGCAAAACTAAACAATTCTTTATATCAAAACACACTCATTCTTCGTCTATACTCTGCTTCAATATCTTCATCAGTAACCGGCTTTTTCTTTTCTGCTTCAGACTCAAAGTCAATCGGCTTATCATAATACTGAACTGGAGTTATTTTGCCGCCACCAAACCCAATATTTACAGCGTTAGGCATTACATTATTCACAATAACCTCTAATGCTTTCATGGTATAGAGATTATTCATCCACGATGTGTAATTTACACGATTACGATATGCTTTAACGTATGAATAGAATAATTCTTCTTCGCCATACCAAAATTCATCTAATGGCATACTTGCCTCGATTGCCATTGGGATCATTACAGCAAAGCAATATTCTTCATAACTCTTATAGACTACGACATCGGCAGAGGATTCTTGTCCTTCTCCTTTTTCACAGTATTGATTGCTTCCAGTTTGTCTTGCAGTGACTGGATTACTGTAAAAACTTTAGCTGTAATCTCCACCATCTTTTCATCAAATTTTTCCATACCAAGAGTATTTACCATGTCATCGAACATGTCATCAATGAATTGATCCGTGATTTCTCCCTTTAGGTCTTTATTCTCTTTCAATAGGATAGCTGCGATTTCTTCTGGATCAATATCGTTAGATTGCAATTTTATGAAATCTTTCATCATTGGCATCATCTTAATAGAAATAGCATTCAATTCAGCTTCACACTTCGCCATTTCTACTTTGTTATCTTCCATTTTAGCAGTGTTTAACGCTTGCTGAATCTCTCCGAGCTCTCCTGTCATTGCCAGAATTTCAGGATTCTGTAACTCATCGAAAATTTTAAACTGTAATTCATTGATGGCCTTTCGAGCGGCACGTGTTAGTTTGAACGGGTAATCCTTCCCGTTATACTTATATGTCCAAATATTCATTTTTGGTTTCCTCCTTTAAATTGCAAAGCGCCCAGAAGTTATCTGAGCGCTATTTATTTTAATTCTTATACCCCTGGCGTTACGACTGCCTTAGGAACAATAACCAAGATTGTAGTTTCCCATGGAGCATATCCTTCACAAGAAGTTCTCAGTGTTACAATAGTAGACCCTTCTGCTTTACCAGTGATTGTCAATTTATTATCTGCCACAGATGCTGTAGCAATAGATGAATCTTTTACTGCCGCAGTGAACGTTCCTTCAGCAAAATTCAATTCGATATCCTTTGTATACGTACCATCTGTTTTGTCTAATTCACATTTCCATTCAATTGGTGTTTTAAAAGTGACGGTAGCCTGCACAAGAGGTAAAACGTTTTCTACATATCCAATATAATCGGTTGGAGTGATTTTAACATTTCCCTTTTGTGCTTCACCATTCTGAGAATCAGACATAGTATAAGATAATGTACCGTTAACACGTTCTCCGGTTAAATCAGCGTTTACACGCAGAAACTCTAACTCTTTACCTTTAAGTTTCTCTAGCCGGTTAATAGAATCGCGGTGAACAAAAAATTCAAATTCCTTGTCCTCCAGTGTTTTCATACCCTCAATTTTTGTTGTTGTATCAGAAGTAGTATACTTCACTTCGATAGCTTCTGGTGTAGAAGCGAATGCAGGCACAGTTTCTGTTAATACTAAAACAGAAAATTTACCACTTTCATTTTTGTAGCAAAGAACAGAACCCATACCAGAGAAAAAGCGTTCTGTCATTTTTTGAATTCCAAAATCCAAACCGTTCATAATAAATAGCTCCTTTCCTTAAAAAAAACGACTTCGATAGTCGTTACCTTTTGTGTTATACCGCATAATGATGCAGTACACTGAATTATCAATGTTGTCCTTATAATCAGCCATAGCCCGCTTCATATGCAGTTCATAATCCATAAAATCAGCTATTACGCCTTGCAAATAGCGAGCAATATCCATAGCATCCATAGCCTTTCCATTGATTGTTGCGTTTTTGGCATAAATGCCTATCTCATAGCCTAATAATGAGTATGACTCCATCCGACCGAGATTTATTGTTGAAGTATTAGTTATTTCAGTCACAACAATTTTTGGATATATTTCTGTGTTTGGTCTATCAAGCACTTTGGCTTTTATCTCACTATGCTCCGCAATATGATTCTTCAATCCTTGAAAAACAATATCGAAAAATTTCTGATTCATTAGATAGCACCTCCCACCACTTCATCAAACGCCTTACTGAAAATCTTTTTATAATTCATCCTGTAATCAGTTATGGCGTTATACATGAAACGATGTGCGGTTAAGCCTTGTGTATGATAAAATCTGCCATCATCACCAGGATATATCCATCCTTGTTCACCATGTGCATTGACATCATATTGATAGCCAGCAGGAGGATTCGGATGTGTACCAGCTCCAATCACTCCAGTTCCATATTCAACCCAAGCAGCATGAACACAGTCATTAAACACTTTCCCCATTTCATAATCTTTTTTCAAGCCAGCCAATAACTCGCCAGTTGGTTCGTATCCACCATTACCGGTAGAAGACTGGATGTAATAAGCAGCTCGCTCATAAAGATAATCAAGAGACATTTCCTTAAATCGCTGACCAAGTTGTGGCATAGCATTTTGCAGATTTTCAATTTTCTTCTGCATGAGCTTCATTCCTTTAAGATTGACTTGGAAGTGCCTTTTAATTACAGACATTGCTTATCTTCTTTCTTGCTTTTCTGACTGTCAATCTGCTTGTTTGACTGTTTATTCACCTTTTTATCAGGCAGTTTCCATTCATTAGTGCCGAGATAATCCGGCACCATATAATCACGAACATTGATTTCAACCTTCGGATCAGCAACATTTACTAATTTCATTTTATCACCCCTTTATGGCAGCATTTCAAAATAAATCGTCATCATGTTTAAAGATGTGTTTCTGGCAGACTCAACACGGTAATTAGCATTAGCGCCATTCTCTACTTCTCCATCCGGTGTAGCGCCATCCAGATAAGCTACATCATTTTCTTTGATGCGGCCTTCCCACCTTTTCCTCATGACAACCGATTTGTACATATTTCTCACACGATCTCCGTATTCTTCTTTTTCAGATTTCCCATCTACGCTTGCAAGATTTTCACAGAACAAAAAGGGTTTATCATACGGCCGATTACCATGTGAATCAATCAACTCATCATCCTTATTCTGTGATGCAATGTATATTTTTTGCCTATTTCTATTCAGCATTCTCATACGCTACACATAGGAGTTATCTGATTCAATAATGCCGGTGATATATCTGAACTTGTGTAAGTCCTGGATACTCCACTTTCAGAATGAACGATTTCTCCTTCTGCTCCTTCTTTTACAAAGATTTCAATAGCAATACGTATTTGTAGCATGTAATATCTTGCAATAACATCTGCCGGTCGTACCTGATTATCAAACGGATATTGATTTTCAAAGATAATCTCTCTCGCCATGATCATTAAATCATCAAGATACTGACTCAATTCAGCATTAAATGGAACAGAAGGAGTGTCAATGCTCAATGGCATGACATCTCCTTGGTTCACAAGTAACTCATCAGGAAGACCATCTTTTATCCGGCGAAAGAGTAATTGCTTTCGCTCATCATAGGTCATCATAAATCAACCTAGTACACTGGTACTTTTTCACCAGCGGCATAAAATTTGCCGTGAGCTTTGACCATGTGATCGTATATTACGTATTCTGCTTCAAAAGTGGGCGCTGTGATATTTGATTCTGGCATATCTTTTACAGGCTCTGTTACCGGATCTGGTTTATCTTCTGGCAGGTCAATCGGATCTTCTACATCCACATTATCGTCCTGAGGTTTCTCTGAATCAGCGGTCGGGTCTGAGCCACTGTCATTGCTTACAGTACCGGTAATCCGCTGAGCCAGTGCATCAGCCTTAGACTTTTCTTCTTCAGCGGCTTTATTTGCAGCGATTTCTGCATTAGTTGGTCTTCCCATGTTCGTTTACCTCCTATGCACTATGCTTCAGCAAATATACTGAATCCATACCTTCAAATGATGGTAGCACGATTTCGTCTACAACCGTCTTAGTGTTTTCAGGATCATGCTCCTGCGTTACCATAATATTAACACCAATATTAACCTGAGATACATTAGCATCTTTAGAAGCCAACGCTTGGCGTTCAATTGGCGATGTACCATACCACAGATTACCTAGTGCACCTTCTGGCAAGAATGTAGCCATTGTATCAGGGTAATATGCCTTATCCGTTCCATCATAGTCTTTGAAGAGTTTTTCATAAACAATGATTTCAATATTTAGCTCATTTTTGAAAACTTCTTTAACTCTGGCTTTGTTCATATAGATATTTGCCGTTAGGTTCTGAGCAAGAATATATGAAGCAATTTTCTTACTCTTAACGAGATTACTCATCGTCTTTGGACTAATGACCATTGCTTTAAGAATAACACCTTTTACCAATGCTTTATCAATCATCGTCTGCACATCAGTGATAGGATCGCAATTTTCAACATCGCTCCACATATCTGTACCTGTCAATTCTACAAAGTGCTCTGCCTTGTATTCTCCAGACTCATCATAATCATACTGATAGCTCGCACCATCAGCTGTGATATCAATACCAGGTTTACCATTTTCTGCTGCCAGAAGCATCCAAATCATACGTTCAGCTACGACATCTGCACTAATAATTAAATCATCTGCTTTAGTATAGATGTGGTCAAGCACCTGCTGAGCATACGGATCACCAGCCTCTGTAACACGTAAAATTTCCTGTTCATCTTCTTCATCAACCATCACATGCTCTTTGAAATAAGGCATCTGTGTACGAATATCCTGCATTTTCAATTTTCCTCTGCCTTTTGATTTTGTATCAAATGCACTTGGATTTAATGGCACAGGTAAGCCCTTATATCCTTTGATCCATTTTAAATCTAATCCCATCTTCTTCTTTCTTGGAAATAATGTCAATCCAAGATATGGTCTGTCATTGCTATGCGCATGCGTAAAATAAGCTGCTAACGCTTTGGCGCTATATACATCAATCAATCTCATTTTCTCAATCTCCTTTTCTATAAAAGTTGAATCATCGGCAATGCCACCAGTGTAGCTTCATCATAAGTCTCACCGGTATTTTTCTCTGCCTTTGCTTTATCGACAAAACCATGAACTATCAATGAAGTATTTGGATTGTCATCATACACATCATGCATCAGTATACCGATAGCGTTTGATTTTCCATCCGTTACGGTAGCCTTAATACCATTCTTTGCCATTGGTGTTCCTGCCTTAATTACCTTTACTTCACCATACGCTATTTCTGTTACTTTGCTAAAATCAACATGATATGGAATAGCAACAAAATGCTCATTACTTACTACATTGATTCCACTACCAAACTTTCTATAAGTTACTTTCATTATTTCATTCTCCTTTCAAATATGCTGTGAATCCACCCTGCGTATTAACAGTTTGAGCCAATTGTTCTGCCAACTGAACATCTTTTGGTTTCGTTTCTCCTGTACTACCTTCGCCTCCGCTTGGGCGTGGTGTATTTTTCAACTGATCGTTTTTTGCCTGCGCTTCAACGGCCGCCACTTTTGTTTTAAAGGTCGTTGCCATAGCTGTTGCTACAGATACAGATGCATCTTTATCAGTTGTAACAATACCGTCGATAAAATCCTTATAATCATCTTCCTGCATGCCGGCAGTGATCAGGATTTTTTCTACTTCTAGTCTGTTAGCCATCTTCTGATATTTTTCTTTTTCAGCGTTCGCATCGTCGATGGCCTGCTGTTGTAATTGCTCTGCTGTTAAATTCTGCTGTTTTAGTGTTGCTAATTCAGCAGAATCAGCCTGTAATCGTGTATTCTGCTGTGTTAAATCAGAAATCTTGGTTCTAAGACTTGTCAACTCGCTCCCCCTCATTGCAAGTACACTGTCTGCCTGTTCTTCTGTAAGTCCAGCAGCTAGTAATTGTTCTTTTGTCATAATTACTCAATCCTTTCCATCTAGGCTTTTATAGGAGTTCTCCATCTCCTGATGTTCCACTTTTTTAGGTCAGTAGTAAAAGACCAATAAAAAATGAACAGTTTATTTTTGTAATGACTTATTCAGGTCATTATCCGGTTACCGGAAGTTTTGGCAAGACATCATTTTCACTCTTAATCTGTCCTTTTTGTACGTTGGTCTGTAAATCTCGCAGCCATTTAGCGTTGAGATAAGGTTGTGAATCAACATATGCTTGCTCGGGGTCGTTAAACAGTCCACAAATGGTGAAAGCAATACGTGGGTGCACGCCAGCTTCCAACAAATTAAGTAATGCCTGAGCCTTAACCAATATTGAATCAGTTTTGTTACGTGTAAACTTGATATCAATATCCCAAAGCTTCAACTGCCTTAATTGTGGTTCTGCATTCAATGTATCCTGAATAATTCTCAGTACCATCTTCAAAAATAGCTTTTCACTTCTTTTAAATGATAGTTCCATAGATTTTGCCCTTGCTTCTGCATTAGACCATCCTTGACCAATGATAAGCGCTTGTCCGGTATTCCCACCAGCTGAAGCATTTCTGTCTGGAACACCTGAAATCTGAAGCATTTCTTGGTACAGAGAGTTTACATAAACTTGTGAATCAGTCTGGTTTAAATCAACAGAAATATAATCAACATCACCACTTGACCCTTGTGGCACTTTTATTTTTATCATTCCCTTTGCTCTAAACTTATCGAAATCTTCATCGCTAATATCGCAATTTTTAAATTTAATAAAACTCTGTACAAATTGCTCAACAGCATCATTTCTATTTGAACCAACATTATTCAAAGCATCCATAATTGTTATTACAGGTTCAAAAGCCCCCAACCTAACAGTACCTAATGGATATTCAGTAATAGGCAATAGATTCAAAGTATGATTTTCAATACGATATTTTCGATATGTGGAGTTGAACTCCTCACAAGCGAAGAACACATTCTTGGTATATCCGAACATTTCATAATACTCAAAACCCTTATTCAGTTTTTTGTTGAATGTAACGCAAAGCCACGGCTTCTTACCAAATCCAGTATCCTTTACAACGAACGTAACTCTAGGGTCTAATATCTCAGTTTCAAATACCCCGCTATCATCAAAAGCAGGCATCGTCATTCGATATCCTACACCGCAGGCAAGCATCCATTCTCCAAGTTCTCGATCTTTTGATGCTTTATCATCATCAGCCATAAGCTCGTTCAACATAGATACATTATTTACATCGGAGTATCCTTCTTTTGCACCGTGTATTCCTCGCTGCACATACTGGATAGGATCACCAAAAACATATCCCATGTAGAAATTCATAATTTCATACGCATGGTTGATTACTAACTTATTGCATATTTCCGGCCGCACCTTCTTCGTTCTTTCAAGAATAGGCTGCTTGCCTTTATAGTAATTCCACAGGTAGTGTATCTGCGCTGCATTGGTAGAATGAATAGCCATTGCCTTTGCCAATATTTTAGGAAGTGTTTCTTCCGTTATTTCTTGCCGTGGGATGAATATTTCTTTTCTACCAAACAATTCTATACCTTCCATTCATTCACCTCCATTCTGGCAATAAAAAGCACACATAGTGCCACTTACCCTTTGATTAAATACTTGTTTCTGTAGATGCGCCAGTCTTCACATGCCGGGTTGCTGCAAACTCTGCCTTTGCATTCTGATTTTCTACTACATGGTGCTGGCGGTGCTGCTCTTATCTCTCTGCTTTTCTTTTTCATATTCTTTCCTTTCTAAAACGGCCGATCACCGATTTCATATCTTGTTCCACCTTCATAAATTAACTCTGCCAGCATAGCAAGGCTATCCGGTGAATCGTCATGCGGTGATTTTCCTGTTTGAAGAAACGTTGTCAGTTCCTTCATTGCCTTATTGTATTCTTGGCTTCTATGCTCTTTATCCACAAAAATGAAACGCTTTATATCTGGTGCCCATCTTATAATCCTTGATAACTTTGATTTGTTGCTTGGTGACACTTCTGATGTGATATTCAAATGAACGCCAATCTTTCTCAATTCATCATCCACTTTCTCTGAATACTCATGGCCTCCATTGTTTGCTTCAAATTTTGATAGATGTGGTTTATGTAGTGACATTTCTCCAATAACTCTTGGTCTTGTCACTGTTTTATCACCTTTGTCAAATATCCAATCTGGAATATATACATCTTCACCGAACTGATATCCAAATGGTTGTGAATAACTGTCTCCACCGCCCCATGCAACATCCGATGCGGAATATATACAATCGGGCTTTGTTTGTGGCAGTATCCCATTGAAATACCGAAGCTCTTTTTCCGGAAACAACAGACCTTCACGCTCAATAGGCTGATTCATATACAACGCTAAGAATGAAACTTCATCCATATCTTTCTCAATGTTTTTAAAGTACTCAGTATCAAAGCCTACTCCAAAATCATAATTGAAATTGGATTCACCATTTTCATCGAGAGCCGGAATGCAAATAAATCTTGCTCGTGGATTATCTTCGTTATCTCGTTCCAGCCGGCCGATAGGATCATGCACAGACCAACGTGTAGCGATATGCAACTCTTTACAATTCATTTTCTTACGTGACTTCAAATCATTAAAGTATTTCATCCACAAACGATCCATACGATCAATGGACAAGGCTTCCTCAATACCGGATACAAGGTCATCGACATAAAGTATTCCTTCACATCGTGTCGCTCCGGTCAAGGAGCCGTCTATAGCCCTACAGGTCAGCGAAGGAAATCTCTTAATCTTATCCAAATCAAGTGTTTCATATTTTGCACTTTTATTAACTAATTGGACATCTGGAAACACATCATGCCAAAGATATTCAGAATCCACTAAAATTGACATTACACCATCATAGAACCCTCTAGTAAGTCCATCAGCATGTCCAGATGCAAGATTACATTTTTCTGGATTTCTTCCCATCAACCAAGACAAAAAGAAAATACCGGCAGTTGATTTACCGGTACCCGGTGGCATTGAAATCGTCAGTATGTCAATTACATCATCGGCTAAGTCTTGAAGATGTCGAATAAGCTTATCCTTTAGAATTTTTCGCCTTGGCAAATAAAAACGCTTGTCTGGGTCACGGTCAAATTCCACATAAAGCAAATACGCATCAAAATCTATCGGTGCATCAAACAAAAGAGAACGCTTATACAGTTGTATGAAACGTTCTCTCTCTGATATCGGTAGAAAGGCATTTTTTGATTGCTTTACGGATACATCACGAACTACCTTGTTAAGGCGGTGTGCATGAGCCTTGTCTTCAGCCTCATATATCCGTAGCAACTCAAACAGATCATCCAAATTTTGATATATCTTGCACTCGCGTTGTTCTAGCAGAATGTTAATTAACTCAATCGTCTTCATTGACTATTTCGTATGTCTCCATGAAAATATCCGGCTTGCATGGATAAAACTCCCCATGAACGCCTTTAATGATGTAATCACCGATTCGAGCAATATGATCACCTTCCAGAGTTCTGATGCCAATTCCAGAAATTTTTTTCTCGATTCCTGTTAAAGTAACAATATCTACATAGTTAACACAAAGAGCCTTACCAACAAATTGTTTAATATCATGAAGATTATTTCCAGTCCATAACATAGCCTCAACAATCACAGGTTTCTTTCTCACCTTCATACAATCCCTCCTCTATCACGGAATCTTTTTGTAAAACCAAAACAAAAATCTATATTTTGCATAAATAAAAAATGCAACCAATAAAAAAAGTATGATATGAGCAAACAATCCATAATTCCATTGATTTGAAATCATCATCGCTTCAGATAACGACATAATCCAAAAGAATCCATACACTATACTCTCTTTAACCATTGAATCACCAGCTTTCATTTTTTGGTTGCGAGAGGTGGGAATTGCACCCACGATCTCCACCTTATGAGGGTGGCGAGCTACTACTGCTCTACTCCGCTATTTGTTGCCGCACAGACAAGGCGATAGGTACTGTGCAGCTTTTTTGTATTTTGCAGTACATAAATATAAAATATTAAATCAGAAAGGGAGGTATATTTACGCAAATTGGAGGAGAAAAACCATGTACTGCCGCATCACTCTATTATCTGAGTGAAACCGTGTATACGAATGAACGTGCTATCGTTCTACGTATTTAGGCAAGCCTATTCGATGCTTGGCTACTTCGATTTCCTAAACACAACCGTCCAGAAGTGTTAAATGGTGGGTATAGTAGGAGCCGAACCTACGATGTATCTTACGTAACGGCTTTACAGGCCGCTGCAATCGCCACTATGCATATCTACCCATTTAAAAAGGGATTTCTCCCTTTACTTAACTATAACCCAATCCTCAGATAACATATCAGCTTGTGATGCAAGCCATCCTAGTTGCACTCCCGATGTTCCTACAAATGCTAAGGCTTTGTTCCCCATTTCACTATGATCTACATTTATAACTTCGCCTGATGCATTCAAATAGCTAATATTCGTTGATAATTCAATGTATTGCCCTTTTCCATTCCATCCTTTTCTAGCTACTTTCTTCCCTCTTTTGAGATTTGATAATGCTTCACCGAAAGTAAATGTGGTAATATTCAAATCCTTAACATTGCAGTCTGGAAGAACTTCCCAATCATCTGCAACGATATTATCCAAATCAACAAAAATATCTTCTGTTTCTAAAAAAGGAATTATACTACCGTCTTTACAATGCATTGTGATAGTTCCGTTTTCCTTCATCCAGAAACCACGCCAATGCGGTCTTTTGATTCTTGCTCCTTGTTTTAACGCTTCATAAGCCTTTCTGAATTCCATCTTCATTTCCTCCTTTTGATTTTCTTTGGACATCCTTTGAATGTTTCTATTCATTAGATGATATTTAAAAAGGGAGGTTCTCTCCCTGTTGCTGTGCATGAGCACACTTAATTGCAGATTTTAAACCGGTGACTGTCTGCTATCGTCTTTGGCATCCGGTTACAGTAAGCGATTCCCCTTATGCCGAGGTTGTGGAATCTAATAATAGTTCAGAGCAAATAGAAAAGCACATGTACAACCGATTCCCATATAACGGGCGGCTTCTATGTGCTTTATAGTTGGCTTTTCCTCCTGCCGTAGAGGGGATAGCGTAGCATCACTCCAATGGAACGGTCTTCAGCCTGCCGCCACGGCCGCAGATAGCCCCCGTAGGGTTACTACCGCTATTCCAGACAACGCATTACGTTCTCGATCCTGCTTCCACGTTCGTGGATCAGATAAATTGTATCAGGCAAGGATTTGCACCTTGCATAATGCACCAGTCGAAATGCATCTCGCCATACTCTTCGTGTACTTTACCACGCAAGCTGTTGTAATACTATGCGTCTACCTATTCCGCCACTGATACAAATAATCCTATCACGCTAAATTCCTTGAACCGCCAAGTCATCATCACTGATAGGTAAGCATTGTTATATATGCGGTTCCATATTCGTAACAATGCCATGATACAGTTTTCACAGCTTCCATGACTGCTACTCTCATGACTTGGTTGCTATCTGGCTCAATGGAAGATTGTTGCCGAAAGCATGACCCCCGAAATATTCCAGGCACCAAGTATAAGCCATTAAAAAGACTGAGTGGTACGCTTCATTGAGAGGCGTTCAGTCTACCATCGGCGCTATGACCGCTATGTTGGCACTAATGCAGTTCCCGCAAGTTGAAAGTTCTATCGTGTACCTTACCGCCTCTTGTACACCAACACTTAATGCTTCGTCACTCACCGCATCACCAGTGTGCCAGTGTTCCCGCTTTATTTCACTTTTAAAGAATTGAGATAATTTCTTATTGCTTCTGAAGCATTTTTCTTCTCATTTCTAAAATCAATTTGTGATTTATCAATTTTAGCAGATAATTTTTCAAATGTGTCATCAATAGATTTGTTATACTTAATATATTTTAAATAATATTCTGCACAATCAATAATACTAATGATTATTCCAGGAAATTTTAATAAAGACTTTTTTATTGATGTGTCAAAAAATGGTTCATATCTACACATTTCTCTACTGAAAGAATCGCACAGTCTTTTCATTTTTTCTGTCTTTTCTAAACATTTTTCAACATCATAATTTCCAAACATAAAACTCTCGGGATACCCTTTTTCTAAAATCAATGTAATATATTCGTAATATTCATCTTCTAAATTGATTAGATTACCCCAAAAATCAACAAACAAATTAAATTCTCTCTCATACTGCATATTAGTAACATATGTTCCAGAATCAAGTTTTGCCTTTAATCTAGATATTTCTTTTTCAAATGCTTTATTCTTTTCAGCAGCCTTTTTATTCCAGTGGTGGCTTAAAAGAGCTCCTACAATACCAGAACTGATCAAAGCCAACGTCATTTGAAAACAAACGATACCCCAGTCTACATTATCAAACATATTCTTTCTCTTTCTCAATGCTGTCATTGTGCCAATAGAACGGAACCACTTTATAATGAAAAGGTTCACCTATAATTCCTAATTCATAAAACATTGTACCTTCAGCAGAAAGTCTTCCTATGATATCCTTAGACTGCTTTTTATATTTGACGATTAACCCTATTGATTCGAACCGAGCCAACGCAGCTTCGCTCCATCCTTTATTTGGAATGATTTCTAAATTACTATCATAAATTGATCGCAAATATAATTCATCAAACACATTAAACGATTCCAAAATTACAGAGAAGTAATCTAAATCACCCCATTGCATATAACCTTTTATGTAATTCTTATACAAGTTAGCTAATATTTCAGCTTTTCTTGTTTTTGTGAATTTATCTAGCAGTGTTGCAATTAAATCCATTTCTCTTGTCATGCTTTTCTCATCACTGGAAAGCTTAGCTATATGCTTATTTATTGCCTCTTTATCAACTACTCCTTTGTTTAGCGTATTAAGAAAACAGATAATATTTTTCGCAAAGTTTCTATCTCTGATTGCAATTCCAACTTTGCTAGCATCTTTAAGTAAAGCAAAAATGGGAATGCCTGTTAACCCCTGCAATGAAGCAACAACGTCTAATGTAGCATCTGCTGAATCAACGCCTAATTCTGAAACAGAAGAAGATAATGAATCCTTTAATGCTTTACTGATTTCAAACTCATTCATAATTCCCTCCCACCGGTATGCATATCTAAGTATGCAATTTACCACCTTTTTCCTGTTGATTTAAGTATACACCCGGAATCTGGAAAATGGGAAATTTATAGGTGAAAAGGAGAAGAAAAAGTATGCGCCTTTTTACAAAAAAATTGGTGGTGGGACTGAGAAGGGGGTATATGCGATCTGCCATATAGGGAGGGGGTGGGGTCATGCCATTGGATCAGCTAATCCAGGACCAGAAAGCAAGCTACTACAGAACCGGTAACAGCATGTTAACACATAGCCTAGATAAGCTAACAAATCAATGCGTATAGTCTAACAAAAACAGCCATATAGCCTTTATTTATCGCGTTTTGTGTTAAGTAAGTATTAACAATCAGCTGTTTATAACCGTTTATCAGCCATCATCTGGCAGGTTGTCAGCTTGTTCTGCTATACGGTTGGCTATCTCGTTTTTGTCCGCTGTGCTGCCTAGAACGTTATTGTGAGTTACCACGGTGTCCACCTGATCTTTCATGCCATAGTAGTTCTTCGCCCGAAAGATGTACGTAACATCACGCATTTTACCGCCAATTGCCATCTGTGCATCAAACTCTTGTATGCATGATTTGGCATTTTTGATTAACTCTGCACGAACTGTTCCCGAATTCCGTCTATTTGTCTCCCAGTCCCATAACGTAGTTGTAGTTATTCCTAGGCAATTAGATAGTCCTTCTACAGTAGGAATGATACCTTCTGAAATACATGTATTAAAATAGCTTTCTATTCTTACTTGTATCTCATAATCACTCTTAGGAATACCAATGTTGAAGTATCTTACACTATTCTTAACAGCATTGCTTATAAAAGCTCTGTTTTCTTCTGTGTTTGGTAAACTATAAACACTAGGGAATGTATTTGATCCTGCATTTGTAGGTGAAAGATTACCCTTTCCGGATACGAATGACTTGGCTTTTTCCATGTCTATTTCTCCGGTTTCCTCATCGGTACACTTGGCTTTTAGATCAACCCACTTAATACCTGCTATGCCACGTTGTGACCAACTTTTTACTGTAGCAAGCTCAACACCTCTTTTATCTGCTATCTCTCTGTACTTGTAACCCTTGCAATAGTCAATAAATGCCTTCTCACTGTCCTTCATGTTCTCACCTCACTTTTTCTTTTTGTCTGTTTTTCTTTTTAAATCTTTTAATCTTTTAAAGATCTTTTAAAGCTTTTAAAAGACTACTAGCCTAGATAGTAGCTATATACCATCTTAATCACTATTTTAAAGCTGTTTAAGAGCTGTTTGACCAGCTTAATATCTACACCCCTAGCAAGTACAGCTACAACGTTTTAAACGATCTTGTAATCAACTAGAGAGCAACAAAAAAAGCAGCACTCACAAGAGCACTGCCTTTTATAACTTAGCCAAAGAATACCATACATTTTTGATTTTGTCAACTTGATGAGTCAAGTGGAAAACTCAAAAAAAGCCGACCAGATCAGGCCGACTATTTGTAAGATTTTAAGACCCATTGCAGCATACCAACGGCAATAGCTACAGGTGCTAGGATGCACCATCCCATGATTTTAAACATTAACTTAATCATTTGACCATCCACCCCATGATGGCAAGCAGCTCGATTTTTAACTTGCTCCACTCCATATCAGCATGACATGCTGCATAATCCATCATATCACTGATTTGATCAAATACATCTCGCTCCCTTACATCCCACGGAATGATATCTAACCACTTTTTGTCTTTGCTTGCATCTACTACTACAGGATAGCAGCGGTGCTCAGCCCCTGTATAATCAAGACCATTGCGGTTATACTCATTACAAAATATCCGATCACCTTGGCAATAATAATATGTATAGCTGCCGATATACAGGCCATCACTATATCTATCCCACTCAAATAGCTTTACTCCGTTACTCTCTAAACTTTTCCAGGTCATCACTTTATCTACCATTTTCACTCCTCCTTCTGCCCCGTTACGGGGTTATATGCGTACACGTTGCCATCAATAGACATATAAACCAGCTACAAAGCTGATGACCGCCACACATACGATTTCGGCAGCCAGTAACACCTTATCTTTCATTTTCTCTGTGCCTCCGTCCCTGCCTCCCACAATAGGCGGCATACTCTGTAAAACACATAAATAAATATGACATTTTGTAACGGCATGCTACACCTCCGCATACGCCGCTATAGCGAGCGCTAGCACCTTACCTGTTTCATAATCTTTTACTGCCTTACTAATGCTCTCAGTATTCCAGAAAATATCTTTAAACGTTGCAAGCTCGCCGCATACACCATGATTGATGATTGCAAAATATCCGCCGTTTACATGCTTGCCAAATACAATTAGATAATTATACCCGTTGTAATCAATAGATATCTCTTGCGCAGATGCAGGATAACATCCCACTATGTTAGATTTACTCATGCTCTTTTACCTCCAACTCTTTAATAGCTCTAATCACCTGTTTAACGCTCCATCTAGCATTGTTTGTAAGCTGTCTCTGCCATGCTCCATTTTTAGGTGACCAGCGGAAGCCGTTTGATTTTAGAATAGCCCTGACCTTATCGTCTGGCTTGCCATCAAACACTAATTGCAACCGCATAATTTCAGCATTTTCAACGATCTTGAAATAATCTATTTTGGTTTCTTCCGTTCCTTTTTCTTTGATTTTTGAAAGCTCCTGAATACGCTGCTTTGTTGCTTTGATTTTGTTGTTGATATTAGTTAGCGAGAAACTCATGTGAGGCGCTCTTGATCCATTGTATTCGGCAATATAACAATCCATCTTTTCGGCTTCTTCCGTGCTGATTCCGTCGCATCCGACCATTGAGTGATTATTTCGATAATAGGCATTTTCCAACTTCATTTTTGCTTGCTCCTCCAGCAGATTTTCCAGCTTGTCATTCAACTTTTCAATTGCCAATGGATCACTTGCACTGATAACCTCTGCACCTGTTCCTAGCTTCTGGATTTTATCTACAATAGGGATGATTTTTTCGTTGTAATATTTCCAATGACTTTCTCTTGCTGCATTTTGCTTTTCCTTTTTTCTTACAGGGAAATTGGCAGGCCCACATATCATCAATGAAGGGCATTGCATCTCAATACTAAAGCACTTATTAATATAATCTGCATATTTTTTGGCAAACTTATCGCAAAGATATTGGATATATTCATGATGTTCTGGGCTTGTTCTTTTTATTGCTTTTTCGCCCTCGTTGTAAACTTCATCCACTCGGCTTCTATAACCAGCCGTTTTGCATCCTTCCTCGTAATCATAAAATGAGTGCATAGCTTTTGCTTGTCTTGCCATTTCCTCGTTGATTTCATAATAGATTTTTTTCATTTTCATTTTCCTCCTGTTTCCGCTTCTCTTTTTGCTTCGCTTTTTGTCTTCCTGCCATCGCATGGATGCGTTCTTCCGCTCTCTCCGCAGGCATCATAATAAATACAGTTACGACATGGATATTTAACTGATTTAGTCATTATGCAACAGTCCTTATCACATCAAAGTCATCGTTTAACTCAAATAAATTAAAAATATCGTGGCCTTTATCCGCTAGATTAAAATATTCTGACATGGCGTCACAATCGTTATCTGCCAAAATAATTACAAAATTATCGTCTTCAAGTTCTGCTCTATATGTTTTCATTTTTTTATCCTCAATGACCTTAACAAACCGGTTATCAAGGACAAGCTCATCACCGACTTTTACATCAGAAACGTCTATCGTTTTAATACCTCTTACAGAATCATCCTTGACACTGTATGTCATGCATCCCATTTTCTGTAATTCCCTAAGCGTTATTGTTTTCATATTGATTTCTCCTTGCGGTGCTGCCGCTTTTTTATTTTTATCATTTTGTTTTTCACCATCCCCGCTTTGGGGAGAGAAAAAAACCTCATCACCTAGTCGCGTTTTTGATTAACTTTTTTTAATGCAGCTTTATAAGCTCTACTAAACTTTTTATATTCCTCAAAATTTGCTACTTCAACATAGACCCAATTCTCAACTGAATAATTCATTTTCCAGCCTTTAGAAATCAAAATTTTTTCTACTTCTAAATATAGCTTTTCTTCTTCGTCATCAAAGCAAATTTCAGCGATATTGTAAGGATAATCGTCTGACTCTTCTATATAATCTAATGTCACTTCTTTGTCCTCCTTGCCAACCTTAGCAAAATGGTATAAAATAGACCCAGAAGGCGGTTGTCGTGGGTTAGCCTTCTTTTTTTATTGTCTGGATCAATCTAGCAATAGCATTGATCAACAGCCGCAGCTCTTTGATAAGCTGTGTCATGGCACCACCTCCTTGTATAATGCCCGCACGTCCCGGGTTTTGTAACGGCTTTATACTAAGGATTTTTTGCCACCTTCTGGGGGTTGCAAGACAGGCTCATGATTCGTGGTCATTCGCATTCTGCATCCCCTGCCTTGCACCTACATTATGCGATTCCGTCAACAACTTTTCAGCATAATTCGCATTTTTGAAATGACGAAAAACACCTTAAACAAAGGGTTTCTGTAAAATATGTGTGTACCCCATATGCGGTGGAGAAAAGGGTGTGTATAGATGCAAAACTGTTCCGGCCTGCCACGCAACAGCGAAAATTTTCTAAAATTTTGTACAAGAAAGCAGACCAGTCTCCTAGCCTACTTTCTCTATTCTGATAATTTGATTATCTACTCTACTTCCAGCATATGCCGGATTGCTGTATTGATACGATCATGATATGCCTGGGTGCTTATTCTGGCTTGCTCAGCTAGTTTGTACACGCTGATACCACGGCGGTACACATTCAATAAGGTTTCTTTCTGGTCTTTTGGTAACCGGTTCATACGATAATTTATCTTATGAGTCTTATCTATGCCTTTAAACTTTTGCATCCAGCGTTTAGCTTCTACGTCATGAGTTGCGATTTCGATGCTTAACTGTTCAAGGTATGAACCTTTTGGAAAGCTCGCTGAGCAACCGTTACCGTAGCTATCATAAGGCATTCCAGATACTTTACATTCCTGCTCAAGCACTATATGCAGATCAAGAGCGAAGCGTAAAGATTTTTGTTGCTGACCTTGCGCAAAATAATAGCACTCTAAGATTTTTTTCATGTAGCCAATTTCTTCCGTTTTAATCTCTTTCATTTGATTTCCTCCTATGCTATAATTAGCATAGGTATTCACTATTCTTTTGACTGCTTTTGCGAGGGGTAGTCTTTTTTATTACTCCTGTAACGGAGCTTTTAATGCCTTTCCGCACTCAGAACAGTATTTTGGAAATGGTCTTTGTAATAAACCATTAAATACCACCGCACGGATTGTGTTGCCACATGCAGGGCATACATACATTTCAACCATTTCATTTTTAATTTCATGTGGTGCATCACTATGATTGATAAATGTGGCAAGCGGAAATTCTTTTTTAGGGCAATCATCCGCAATTCTGTAATTCACATCAGTTATCGCCTTATCAATTGCTTTCTACTTGCTCAAAGGAAGTTTATCTGTCCCTTTTATCTCAAGCAGTTTATGAATCACTGCCTTGCGAGACATTGTATTTTTACTCATTACTATCACCTTTAAATGCCGGATTCCAATACGCTGAATTTTCTGCTAAAGCCATGTCAATAAGGTAGAAGTCATTCTCATCATTCATCATAATATCGATACTCCATTTACCTTCAAGCCATGCATGAGGCATATGTTCTGACACTAATTTTTCTACTTCATCTACATGCTGCTCAAAGTATTTATTTAGCTGTGCTTCAGCATTTGCAAATACAGCCTTATCCTCTACGTTTAAATATTCTTTACAGTATTGATAATCCCAATAATTTACTGTATACAGCACTTTATGTTTGTCAAAGTCATAGAATACTCTAAACTCTGGACGAAGAACCATGCCATTATAAATTTTTCCAAAATTTATAACCGGCTTAATATACTCACGGATAACTACTTCATTAAAACCATCAGCCCCGACTAATAATCCCGTATAATTTATATTACCGAGACTATCAGTAACAGTTGATGAAATGTCAGCATTACCATGTATATGACAACTAGCAAAATCAAATTTATTGCTAAAAGTCGCATTCTTAATGAATAATTCATTACTTTTACATATTGAAGAAAATTTGCTTAAGAGTGGATTTACAATCTTTCTCTTAAAGTCTAATTTTTTATCATCCATGTGTTTATCTTCTCCGTAAACATATGATATAAATTCGCAAACATCATCATATGAAAACTGATAATAAACACTTGCCGGTATTTTTAAGCCACAATCCTTAACTCTCTCATACCAGAAACTAAAATTGTTTGGATTGCATACCATTCTAAGCCATGTGTTATATGCCATAACATTTTCAGGAGGAAATTTAATCTCTGGTAATTTAATCATACTCTCACCACCTTATACTCATCCGGCGCAACAGATATCTGCTTTCTTTTTACCTCGATTATATGTCTGTAATTATCGGTTGGCTTATATTTCCCCGCTATGGTGTCAACAACTTCATACACTCTTCCTACAAATGGACGTATATTTTCCGGTATATCAATTAAATCCTTAGTTATTCTAATTAGCATCCTGCCTTCTCTTTCCTCTCTTTCGCAGCTTTCCCATCCCTTTTAATTAAGGTATCAAGCTGCTTTTGCATATCCATCATAATCGCATTATTTATCTCTTTCTGTTGCTGCATGCCTGCCAGAAGAGCGTAATATATCATCTGCTCTACATAATCCATGAGTTGCTCTTTACAAACAGATCCAACTTTAAACGATAGTAGATCATCCAATTTCTTTTCAATGCCATAAACTGCTGATATATATGTCTCAACACTTTTTGGCATTTTTAGATTTAATTCTCTGGCAGCTCCTTTTTCGATTGCATCGTCGGACAAATTATCACTCCAATCTTTTTAATCCAAATCTCTCTATGCTATTGTATTTTTTCATTAGAGCCTCCGATATATGCCGGTGGTAATGGCATCCATGCAATAACTTCATTTGTTATATCTACCTCTCCAATAGTGGGGAAACAACATGCCCACATTCCATTAGGATTATATTTTGCATAAGAAACACATTCTGTTTTCATACTTTCAAAATACAATGATACTAAATAATTTTTACCAATCGCATCTCTTGGTGGTAGTTTTTCTTTAACTGGTATCCATGATGTTTTTTCATATTCATATTTATTCATTTTTCAGCCCTCTTAAAATGGTAAATCATCACTTGCGATATCCAATGTATTGCTGCTAGTAAAGTCATTGGAGTAGGTCTGAGAGCCATTGTCACTCTGGTAGCCCTGATTGTTCCCCTGCTCATAGTCAGGTACATAGGCATTGCTGTTCGCATTGCTTGCAGCAGCGCTTTTGCTTTCCAGAAACTGTACGCTGTCAGCGACAACCTCTGTTACATACACGCGTTTACCGCTCTGGTCATCATAGCTGCGTGTCTGGATTCTTCCTTCCACACCAACAAGAGAGCCTTTGTGAGTATATTGCGCTACGATATCCGCTGTTTTATTCCAGGCAACCGTGTTGATGAAATCGGCATCCGGCTGTCCATCTTTTTTATATTTGCGGTTACAAGCAAGCGTAAATGATACTGTACTAACCCCGTTTGCGGTCTTACGCAGCACTGGGTCTTTTGTAAGTCTGCCGATACCTATCCAGTTGTTTATGCTCATAATTCTTCTTCACTCTCCTTCATTGCCTCATCTTTGCTTATCACTTCAAATCCGTATACACAAACCCAAGGATTCGCATTCCAACCATATTTATCTGATTTTTTTATAGTAGAAATCCACAAATCTTTAAATAATTGAATCAAGCAACAACAACCTAACGATTGTTCTGTAGCACATGGATGAGTATGCATACATTCGTTACATATATTTACGCTATTTATCCCCTCCTGATATACTTCGTAGTATCTGATACTTTGTAATCGTTCAACATGTATATTGGTGATTCTTAAAAATAATCGTGCTGTTTCTTTTGGCATGTGGATAGATGGTTTCCATTTATAAACATGACCATTTGACAGATTTCCGTTATTGTCAGTCTTATAGAGATATGTTCCTGCTGGTGACTTTTGCCATTTTTCACGCACATATAATATATCTCCAATCATATAACGCATTTTTAAATCTTTTATGTGGCCAGTTGCATCAAAGGTGGATATACCATTTTCAATATCCCAACTAATAAATACGTTACCTTGTGGCAGCCCTTTGATAACACGTCTTGTTACTGTCTTTCTACCCTGTAAAATGGCCTGCACCATTTCAGTGTTAAATAATATTGGTTTCATCCTTCTCACTTCCTTCATGCAATGCTCTAATTGCTTTCTTTACCTCTTCCAAAGCTACATAATCCTTGTCTCCTATTGTCACAAGGACATTTTCTAGACCGCACTTTTCTAAGATGCTTTCAATTTTTACTAATGCGTGGCCTGCTATTATTGATTGTTTCATATTAAATCTCCAACGCCATATTAACGTCTGACAGCATTAAATTCTTTGACTTATTGTAAAACTCTTTCTTTATTTCAAATCCGTAACAGCTACGGTTTAATTCTGCGCACGCTCTTAACGTTGATCCACTACCAGCTACCGGATCAATTACCACATCACCGATATCCGTATAAATCTGTATGAGCTGTTTTAATACCGGAATCGGCTTCTGTGTTGGATGAAGAGAGCTTTTTTGTGTATCCGTTGAGAATACCTGGATACTGCGTGGGTAGCGTTCCGAGGAATTATATATATAATCTTCATCCGCTTGTCCATACACATCAGTTTGCAACCCTTTACGCCTCTTTGATACTTTTTGCTGTCCTACCGTCATTTGTGGATTATATGTACATTGATTTTTGTAAAATACGCATATTACTTCATGATTTCTCATAGGTTGCTTCTTTGCATTTAGAAATCCTGTGCCTTTGACTTTATCCCATATCCAGTCATATTTATACATCTGCAAATTACTTAGCCTTAGATGGCTTGCAAATGGCTCTGCGCCAAACAAGACAATAGCTGCATTATCCTTTGTTATCCTGCAATATTGCCTCCACAGTAGGTCAAACGGAATAACTGTATCCCATTTACATTGTGTCGTACCATAAGGAAGATCGCACAGTATCATATCAATGCTTTTATCGGGAATATCCTTCATTATTTCCAGACAGTCCCCTTGCTTGATATAGCTTTCCATTCTCATAAAATCACCACCCGGTCAATCGAAATTGTTTCTCCCATTTTCGGACAAATGTTGATACATCTTCCGACGGTTTACTGTTATGTGCAGCTCTCACCTGTTTTACTTTTTTCTCTTGTATTTCAATAGTCGCCAGTGATCGGTTCTCATTATCTACTTTTCTGACAGAAAATATCAGACATTCGCCTTTCGCCACTTTTTCCGCGTAGCTGCCGACACAGTGATGCATCTTTTTCCCTTCTTCCCGCAGTTCTTCCGGCAAAAGCAAAGGTTTGATAATATATCCGTCCTTTTCGATAGATAATTTTTCAGCCGCTGTCCTGTATCGTTCCGCCTGTTCTTTCAATGCTTTTTCATTTTCAAACTTTACACGTTGTGCAAGTTCTTCATGAGCAGCCTGGAAATTTTCGGGATATAGGTATTTACGTTCATGAGGCAGCCCTAACTTTTCCAGTGTTTTCAAATGATCTCTATAATCCCTAAAATCAATGTTTTTTGCGGTCACGTACCGTATGATACGGGAACTAAACGGTATGAAAGGTTCTGATGATTTGTATATTTTATGATTACGCTCGTACTCTAAATATCTAAGCGCTGTCTTTGCTTCGGTAGGAGTAAATTTATAACGTTTACACCAATCTTTTATACTGCGATATTCTCTTAATGTCATTCCGGCCTGCAAGTATGGCAGCTCCTGCTTGGTGATTCCCAGCATTGCCATCCCTTTTTTTGACCATCTGATTCCGGTTAGATTGTTAATGATATCGTATAAGCCAAGTTTCGCCAGCATTTCAATTTGTGGGTGCTTCTCATACTTTAAGAGGTATTCAAACATATAGTTATGCTCTCTTATGGTAACCGGTAGATATTCATACGCGCTGTACTTTTGGTCACTTTTTTTAAGGTATGGAATCGGATTATTGTATTGACAAAAGCTGATGTCCCGATCTCCAGTCCAGTTATTTATTACTCCATATAAGCGACATGAAGTAGCATTATTTATTTTCCATCCATAATCATCCCTGCCTGTCCATACCCGGAAACCCTCAGACATGCTGGCGTAAATCCTGCGTGAGATTTTTTCGCTCATCCCTGCCACCTGCCGCTGCACTTCAAAAAGTTGACGACTTATTTTTTTGTGTCTCATGTATTCCTCGAGATAAAATACCCTTGCAAGCAATCTTTTGTGCCATACACTGTATACCGCTATGTAGATTCGGTTCACCGGTCTTGCTGCTTTGCTTATATAGTCATCTTCATGCGTCCAATATCTTTTGAATGTATCAACCGTATAAGGGCGCAACTTCGCTTCCATTAGCAAAGAAAGCTCCTTTTTTTCTATCTTCTTGTCCATGCTACACCTTAAACAGGCTAATCTGCCCTTCTACTGGATCTGATTTCTTTTTCCTGGTATTCTTCACTGTTTCTTTTGTTTGCTGCGTTTGCGCAGCAGGATCCGGTTTCTCTTTTGTTTTTGTAGCAACCTTTTGCGGTTTAGCATTATTTACCACTGTACACTCTACACCTCTTAGCGGTGCTATTTTGATATCATCCTCATCATAGTAATGGACAGCCATGCCATAATCCCATTCGTCTGTAGTTGGCGCATATCCGATATTACCTTCCCGGATCGTGAGTTTAAACGCTTCACCGGCGAGATATCGCAGACACTCCTTCAATGATTTGTTTTCTTTCTGGATTGCAGTTGCAATGGAAGGATCTGTTTTTGATCGTTCCAGCAGATAGTTTCCGATTTTTAAACATGCCGGATTTTTTTCGTTTTTCAATTCTTCTTCAAATGTCATATGTTCCACCTCTTTTTTTTATCTCCCGGTATCCTCCATCCATGCGTCAAACTGCCCTCCTTTCCCGCATGATCCTGTGCGAGCTATTTGCCTTTTTATCAACTTTCCATCCTGCATGAAATAGGGTCGTTGTATCTTGCTCAACACATGGATGGAGGACACCGGTTCTTATCTACTGATTTATTTTTGCTAAAACTTTTTCTATTGGATATTTCATAGGATATTTAGAGATATGCTTTACTCCGTCTAATAGTTCTGTGGTGGTATAAATGCTTAGTGCGTAGCCTACCTTCCATTCTAAATATTTATCATTATTGGCTGCCTTCTTATGCCAATGTTTCACATCCTCTTGCATCTGATTTTTATACATCATATACTCCATGTCGCTGAGTATATCGACATCTGATAAAGCGAGTATTTTACGTAATTTTGTGGTCATAAAATAATCATATCTTGCAGGCTCAATACGCTTTAACAAATCAAATCTGCTATCATCATTGCAATGAGCCCCATAAGGACAATTTACACATCCAGTACGCTTTTGCTGATACTGCGTGTAAATCTCACTCAGTTCCACTCGCTCATCGTTTACGTATTGTTCAACATCCGTGTCTGCCCACAAACTGATTGGACGCGATACTCCTCGTTTGTAATCAAGGCTGTAATTATTACAACCAGATTTACGCCATGCCGATTTTCTCGCGCTTGATTCCTGTATCCTTGTACCAATTATAGGATTCAGTTTCGTATTGTGTGATGGCTTTTTTTTGAACTCATCACAACATTTCTGCGAAATTAGAAAATCTACAAATTCATCTGATAAAAAATGTAACCATTTATCCGATAATCCATAATTTTTTGAAAACAATGTGATAGCGCAGCTTATTGCCCCTGATCTTACGTCATGTATCCTTTTGCTGACTTGTTTGCTACCCACTGGATATCCTTCTTTCTCGCAAAATCGTACCCATGATGTTGTAGGCTGTACGATTTCCGCCCCCTGTTGTTTTGCCAGATTGATTGTTGCTTGATATTCAAGCCCAGTGTCAAACATGATGTGTTTTATCTGTGGATACAGTTTTTTACACAGGTTACTAAGACACGCACTATCTTTGCCACCGGATGTTGATACATACACATTGTCAAGGCCAAGAGTATTAACAAACTCATTCACGAGCGTGTTTGATCTATTGATTTTCTTATCATGATTTTCTGCAAGTAACTGCGGCAGCATATTCTTTCTTATCTCAGCTTCACTATTACGAGTTATTTGCTCTATTTCTGCTATCAAATTCATTTCACTATCTCCAAAATATTAGTGGGATCTTCTCCAGTACCGGCTAAGACAAATTTGCAATTCAATCCACGCTTTGCTAGAAAATTAAGAATTCTCTTTTTTCCATACAGTGATACGAACTTGCTTTCGATTACTGTTCTTCCTTTTGTTTTAAGTGTTGTAACTATATAGGGCGGTAATTCTAATTTATTCTTTTTAGATACCGGCAGTTCTTCTTTCCCTTCAAAATCAATCTTCATGATTTTCCCTACTTCTTTCCAGAATCTCTTCTGTTTTGGTGTACCATTATATCTGTTAAGGTAATTGTTGATACTCCCTGTTGCAATACCCATTTGCTCAGCTATGTCTTTATAATTGACACCATGCTCAACTGTCCACTTTTTGAACAATTCTCTCCTTTGTGATAGTTGCACATCTCTCATTCCTTCCTGATTTCGTTATTATCGCCTCATATACTTGTTTCTTGGCGTGTAACAAGAGAAAGTGAGTACCAATAAGGGGAAACTCCTTTCGCCTTGTTATAACGCCGCTACACGCCAAAATCATTTAAGTCTGAAATTCTTATTATCATCCTTACTGATTTCCATAAAGAACCCTTTACTGCGTTCCTTAATCCTTCCTGCAATAGCAGCATCGATTCCCATTAACTGACTGAATGTCAATTCACTTGTAATTAGCGTAGTGAAATCATTGTTATATCTGTAGTTGATCAAGTCAAAAGCTAGAGTTATATCGGTATCGGTAAATCTTCCTTTCAGAAAATCGTCTATATAAAGCACCGGGACTTTTTGATATTGATACATCATTCGTTTATCATTCAACATATCAGCTTTAAGTTCACGTATGAATGTATTCCAGACAACATATTTTGTTTCAATGCCTCTATCAATGAACGTTTTTGCAACGGCAGAGCAGATATGTGTTTTGCCTGATCCAGATTGTCCAAGAAGACAGAACCACTCATTATGCTTGTTCATGATGTATTCAGCCGCCATTTTTCTGATATCGATTTGCCATTGTTCTTTAGCTTCGTACGTTGATACACGATGCTTTAATAATTCAGCTAAACCACTTTCTTTTGCATAACGTATTGATTTTCTTTTCGCCATACACTCGCATGGTTTTTGGCTAAGAACCGGATTTCCCTTTTCTGCCACGAATATGATTCCTTTGTTTTTGCATATTGGACAATCCACACCATCAGTTTCATTAAGAGTTCCAGCTTCATTATTTTTCCATGCTGCTACTTTTTCTTCATAAGGTCTAGTGTCGATATCATCACACGACCTTGATTCCATAATCGGCAGAAGATTTTTCAACTGCTCCATTCTTAGTTATTCCTTTCTGATTTAGGTAATTCTCAAAGTTTGTGGGTGCGAATAATGTAGAAGGTCTGAGATACGATTCCCACTTTGTCCCTACCCATTCACTTGTTTTTTTGTCTATTACTGACTTAAAAGCTTCAACACCATAACCATCTTTCATCCTGCCATTTATAAGTTTCTGAGTGCCCTTAGAGGTGTATCTAAAATTTGTATCAGCTCTTGTATTGAGATATTCTATAATCTCTTTATATGTATTTAGAGTATTATCTTTAGTATTAGTATTTATATCTTTATCAGTAACAGTATCAGTAACAGAAACAGTAACAGTCGAGTTGATACCGTATGGATACGGTATGCATAGGGTATCGCTTACGCTCTTTCTTTTATTGTATGTTTCTATCAAAAAGCCTTTAAAATAAGGAGATTTCACACTTTCAATTTCTTTTTTCAATGTGTTGTTTATTTTTGGCGACTCATTCCAGTTATACTTTGGAAAATTTAACACAATCAATTCTTTAGTGTCAAAATCATACAAAATATTCTTATGTATATCATTAAAACGCTTAATAATATGCTCTATTGATTCATTGTTATATCCCATATCTCTAGCTATCTGCTTAATTGATACCTCATAGCATCCAATCATATTTACATGGTCATTTGTAACCGCCCACAGCATGAAATATTTATCTTCTGGTGTAAATGTATCAACTACTTTAGGGTCGCTCCAAAAGTTTGGATAAAATGTTCTGTATACTGCCATAACTTATTCCCCTTTAAGTAAATCTGGGACATACAACGGTTCTTCATTTTCCCGTGATAGCCATAAAAAAGGTTCTTCTTTAAATACATGATAATCAATAAAATTAAGTAAATAATTACCACTATCATTAAACCAAAATCCTCTATCTTCATTTCTTTTTGGCTTGCTCATATATAAAGAAATAGAACCATTTTTATCTCTAGCAATCCACTTATATTCTGGATTCAAAGATTTTAAAAATATTAATTCAAATTCTGATAAAGAAATTTTTATTTCTTCTCTTTTCCAAAAAGAAACTAAATACCTTATGCCATTTCTTGTTTTAACCCACATTCCCGTTTTCAAATCACTCAGTTTCATTGTTTTCATCATTCATGTAGTACCTCCTCAATCGTGATTTCCACTCTTGGAACATCACTGTAATACTTATTGACTTCAAGGTGCACAATCTGACTGTCATCAGCATAGGCAACCTTGTTTAATGCATCGCATATGGCTTTAGCAAGATTATCTGCATCAGGGCGCTTTGTATGTCTTATAAGACATTTTGTCATAAGCAATCGCCTTTTTTTACTTGTGTTTTTCGGGATAGAGAAGAAAGCATCAATTCTCATTGACACTTCCCCCTCTAAAATATCTAAACCACGGCAAGTTTCAACATATGAGAGCATAACTAAATTCTCATAATTAGTTGTCTTGGCCGGAGTATATGATCTTACAAAATTTCCCTGTCTGCTGAACTTGGGTCTTCCTTTTGCTACCGGATCACCAAAAACAGTAAATTGCATTATCCGACTACCACCACTTTACCTGCTGCGATTTCTTCTGCCAGTGCTTCACGCAGATAATCTGATGCGTTTCGCTGTGCTTCTAATTTCCACATTCCACCATCAGCTTCATAAAGTGCCATTTTTCCACCATCACGAACACGTAACAGAAATCTACTTTCTGGCTGATCTAATTCAGTAAATGTGCGGTAAGGAGCAAGGCGTACAATTGGGTTAATCTGGAATTCTTCTGGTTTTTTGATCGTGGTGCCACTCACCTGAGATACTTTTAGACCAAATCCATCATCTTCCATTGAAACCTTCGATTCATCAGTAATTGACGATACAATAGCGACCAACTTATTCAAATTGTCAGTTTCAACGAAACAAGTTTTCAACTGGATTACAAATGATTCCATATCCATCCACTGATCGAATGAAATCAACGGTAACAATGGTATAGTTTCAGTTAATCTATTACGCTCCAGACGTTCATTGAGCCCGCTGTATACATCAATTTTCTTATATCCGATATTGACAACATACGGAAGTTTGAACTTACTACCATTGATACAATCTTTGATATAGTCTACTGTGGAATCTAAACTATTGAGTATCATTTTAGATGCCATGTCTGTAGGGATGCGGCGTACATCTCCCTTTACATAAGTTTCACCGTTTATATCTTTTACGATGATTTCCTGTGAATCGGTAGCTAATCTAGCTACATACTGCAATGCTTCTTTTAACATAGTGCTTCTCCTCCCGCCTTATTGGCTTCTTCCTTTGTAATGATTTTTTCTGCTTCCATACCAATCACAAACACTTCCGGTTCGATGATGTCTCCATCAAAATTGATTTGTCCTGGTGCCTGCCCTGTCATTTCCTTCAGAACGTTAACCACTTCCCCGGTTTCCTTGTTCTGCTCCATCACGTTAAACAATGTTGTTTCAATCGGATTTGCTGGCACAAGTTTCACTGATGCTTGAACCGCCATCTTAATTTCCTTTCGCTCATTCTGCGGAGCGAATTCCAACTTAATTGTGATAGCTCTTTTTTTCTTTTCATCAGTATTCATATCATTGATATTTGCCAAAACCTGCTCTAATGCATAATCAGCTTTCTCCATGATTTTTCCATGACACGCCTCGATGATTGATTTCTTTGTCTGTTTCATTTTGTTCCCTTTCTTTCTTTACTCCTGTGGCATTTCAAATACATTGTTTGGATATAAGTTTGTTCCATCTTCCATAGCCGGAATCATAATCACTTTTTTTAAGTCCTCCATGACTTCCGTAGCCCGCTCAGGTGATGCATATTCACCGAGAACAACTTTTGTGTCATCCTCCCACGTTTCGTCATAACCTAGTATCTCTGCATGACACTGTTGTATTTTTTTGAATATTCCTAAAAATTCTTTGTCTTGACTTCTAATCCATAAATTCATACAATGCCTCCATTCTTTTTACATACATACGTGTTAACTCCTGTTGCTTTAGAAATAGTTTCTTTGAACTTATTTTCATTAGCGTGTCTATCCGATAGGTGCATCAAGAAGATTGCTTTGCACTGGGATAAATCCAGTTTTTTTAGATGGTCACGACAATGTGCTAGTGACATATGGCTATCAAACAAGCGTTCATATCTGACGATGTTCTGATAATCGTTTTTTTCTTTCGCATCCTCATATGCAAAATGCATCTGCTGACCATCATAATTCGCTTCGATACAAACATAATCAAATTTATAATCGGATAAATCAGCTTTGAAGAACTTACAATCATTCACGAATAGTAATGTTTCTTTGTCTGTGCAAATCACGAATCCCAGACTGTTTGGTGCATCATGCTCTACGTTGAATGGTATGATTAGTGTATCTTTCGCTATATAACGCATTTCATTGTGTATGAGTGTGTTCTTGATATCACCATCTGCTTTATCAATCACCTCTCTGTTTCCATAAAGAGGTATTCTGCGACTTGCAAAATCCTTCGCAGCACAACAATGATCGCCATGTCCATGTGTAAGAATAGCTGCATCAATTTCTGACATCTTGATTCCTTGATTAAACCCTTTATACATTATTTCTTTGAATGGAATACCTACTTCCAGCATCAACTTCACTGGAGGTAGGTTTACTCTTTCCATTTCAACGTAGTAGCAATTTCCTAAACTGCTACTTGCTAAACATACAAATTTCATCAGAACGGGCATTCCTCATCGTCCTTAGGCTCAGAATCAGAAGTTTCAGGCTTTGGCGTGGCTTTCTCCTTAATAACTTCTTTCGGCGCTTCGATATGTTCAGTGCCGGATTGCTCAATAATTTCTGCTTCAACAGCTTCCTCTTTATTGATTCTTTCATCTTCTTTATACTGTTCATAATCTTCATATGCTGACTCGTAGGCTGCGGCAGTGAATGCGTTCTGGAAGTCCTTAGGAAATTTCTTTGTAGCATTGTTCTTCATTTTCCTGATAATCATAGCCTCACTGCTTCCAGCATTTTTCCATGCAGGAGATATATGTGGGAGCAATTCATGGCATGAGAGAATTTCATCCAGTGTCTTACTTGCTGCCAGCTGGTTTAATTCTGCTGCATTTTTTACTTCACGATTCTTCATAAGGTTGTTTGCGATATGCGCTTGCAAATTGTGAACAACACTTTCTCTCTCTGCAATATGAAATTCCACCATGTCATTATCCTTAATAATTGGATACACGACTCTAACAACCTTTGACGTATAATCCTTTGGAGTCCATGTAGGCGGAATAACTTCTAAGCCATTAAATGATGGGTATGTAAATTCATCATTTTCACGAACAAGCCAAGGTGTCCTCACTTCTTTTACTCCAACACCAAATTTCCGTAATAGCTTGTCATTTCCATCACCTTCGATATTGAATTCAAATTCCTTTTTCCAGCCATTGCTGATCCTTTTATTACGGATGATTAGATAACATTCTCTCGGGATTGCCGAGATATTCAAATTTAACATTGCTACAGTTTGTAGAATATTCGTAATCTGGTTATAATCCATTTTTAATAAATCAATCTGATTCTCAATAGCAAGTGCTTGCATTTTCCCAAGCATATTCATCATGCAGGCAGATTGATACTCATTATACTGAATATTCATGGCCTTTCCTGCATTAACGACAGCGTTTGTGAACTTATCCTGAATTTGTGCTAATGCCGTTGTGAATGGCTTCTTTGCTACTTCATTTCCCATAATTTATTTCTCCTTCTACGCTTTCAGCAGCGTTACATCCGTATAATTGATATCATCCACTTTTGTCATGATGAGCTGCGATTTAGTGTTCAATCTCGTGTTTAAAGACTGCGTATCCAATTCACTTCCTGCATCAAAGATAATCGGCAAATCTGGAATGATCATTTTTTTCTTCACGCATTCGATGAGATAAATGCCGGTAATGATCTTCTCGGATTCAGAACCTTTCTTAAATGGCGTATCTTTGCCAAATACCGATGGATAACATACCTCATCCCATGAACCTTCTTTGATATTTCTTTTCACCAAAGTAAACTTGACCTCTTTACCAAATACCTTCTCAACGTTGCTTTGCAGCATTGAGAGCTTGGTTTGAGTAAATTTTTCAACAAGCATCAGTTTACTTTCATAATCACACTGCTTTGTTGCGATATCATCCAACTCTTTATTTAGTAACTCGACACGACTTTGTGCTTGCAAATACAGATTATGCTTATTGATTACTTCTTCATATGGCAACTTCGATGCTTTTAATTCTGCAATCTTAGCATCAATTTCCTCTGTGGTATTTACTGTTTCTTCTTTACGGATAGCACACTGTATATCGTTCTGCTTTCTGCGAAGGTCGTGTGTTTTATCTGATGTATATTCATACACCATGCCCTTTTCCAGAGATTCCATGTTTGATTTCTTCTGCGCCATATCAGTTTCTATGCTCTTAATTTCTGCAAGGACAAAATCAGGATTTTGACGTTCTTTTTTCTGTAACTCAGCCAGTTCAAATTCCAAATTCTGAAGCTCAAGCTTCAATTTTTCTCCAGCTGCAATAACATCGTCCAGAGATTTCTTCTTCTTTTCCTCAAACGCAGATTTCAACTTCTCATTCTGTTCCTTCACAGTGTCAATATATTCTGCATTTAAGATTCCACCGCAATGAGGGCATGTGTTTTCTTCCGGTAATGGCATTCCCCCATCAAATTGGCTTTTCTTAATGCGATAGAATTCTGCTTTTCTATGCATCTTTGTTGTTTCCTTAATGCTGATTTCCTGCTTAACCCTCAGTATATCTGCATCAAGTTTTGCATTCTCATTCTGCATATTTGTAAATACATTTCTCTTTTCAATAAGTGGTTTTTGTATGGAAGACAATTCTTCTTCATACCTTCTTATTTTTGCTTTGGCATCTGCATTTACTTCATCCAGATGTTTACGGTCTGATTCAACAGCCTCTGCCAATTCCAAATTCACCTGTGCAAGATTATTACGCAAATCAATGAGTTTCTGATTAACTGTTCCGGATTTCTGCGCAGTATATTGTGCAATTGTCTTGTCAGTATCAGCCAACATTTTTTGCGCTGTACTCAACACATCAACTTCAACATCAGTAATATCATTAAAGCCTTTCAGCATAGCTTTCTTTTCTTTTATTTCATCCTTCGTGCCCTTGATTCTGCTTTTCAGATGTTTTGTAGCCTTTGCTGTATCATGCTCGTACTCTGTCAATAAAGGCTTTATCTCTAATAACAATTCATCTGCTGCATATACATCCTCATTGCTCACATCGCCAACTAACTCAATCACGAAACTACGCAGGATAGCCCAGTCACAAGTTTCAGCCATGTAATATGGATCCATTACAGCTCTTACTAAACCAAACTTACTTGTCTCTAGCTTCTTATCTGCTAATCCTAAATGCTGAAGTAATTCTGTTAGAGCATCTTTAGCAGTGCTCTTATCTCCCTTAACGTAATACTGAGTAACATGACCTTCCCATACCGTTTCCTTATTACCGCGCTTTGTAGTCCATTTCTCAGAATAGGTCTTTTTAAATGTCCAACCATCTTCAAACACAAGCTCAACAGATACTTCTTTCTTTGTATCATCCAGCGGTTTCAGCGACATATCATCATTACTGCCATCAAACATATAGCCTGTAAGCGCCCAATAGATAGCAAGAATTGTATTAGTCTTGCCTTTCTGATTCGGCCCGATAAAGATATTTCTATCTTCTAAGTCATGTTCCGCGTGTGTAATATTGCGGAAGTTATCAATTATAACTTTTAATATTTTCATTAGAAAATGTCCTCCGTACTCTTTCTGTCCCTCTCCTCGGGTGTCATAAATTCTTCCTCTGCTTCAGCATCTTTCTCCTGCTGGAAGTCGATATTCTCCAGAACTTCATTAGTCTCCTTTTTTTGCATGTTTAATACCATCCTCGACTGCCATGTTGATCAAATGCTTTGGTATTCCTTCTTCTATTAGAGCCACAACGATCCTTTTCAAACAAATTAAAATATTCACACCTTCTCCATATGCCTCAACATAGAAGGAATTGTTTTCATATATTTTGCATGATAACATTGCCTTGACATTCAAATCTGATTCGTCTTCTTTCACTTCTTCACCAAATATCTCTGAATACTCAACAGTCTGATTACCACTTGTTTCTTTTTTTCCTCCATAAGCAAGCCAAGAATCAATGTTTTCTCCCATGTGAAGTTCAGAAACAACTCTCAATATAATATCTAAATCATCTTTTTTAACGACTCCTAGGTACGTGTCTTCGCAATATTTGTAATACTCTGTCATATCTAAATGCAAATATATTCCGTTCTCTTTACTCATTTTTGCAATTGCCTGGCACTGTTCTGCTGTAGGCGTATGTATAAAAAGCTCACCACCTTTAAACTTGTTCCAGAATTCTTCTTTTGTCATTCCGTTTTCCTCCTGTTTTCCATGATATAAACTTCTTTGTATTTCACTCCAAAGCTATATTCCTCAGTTCCTACCCAGATATCTATGATGTTTCCTTTGATTGCACCACCCACATCCTCTACTGTGTATATGGTGCCATCAATGAGGACTTTGCTTCCTAAAGGTATAACGTTAGGGTCAACAGCTATTGTGTGATTTAGCCGTGCTTTATGCTCTCCATCGCAAGGATATTTGATTGTGTCACCCCACTCATCTTCACCTGCATAATAGGCTGTAAGTTTAAATACTCCTAATGATCTTCATTTCGGTTGCTCGGCCAGTTTCCTTTCCAACTTCTCAACCTTTGCATCCAATTCTTTATTCTTCGTGGTCATTCTTTTTAAGTCATCCTCTAACTCAACAGCTCTGGTTTCTGTTGTGGTGACTTTATTCCGGTATATTTCAATACTATCTAGATTCATATGTATAGAATGTGCGAATACAACGTTTAGGGCGATGCTGAGCGCCAACACCAGCACTACCCATAACATCCGTTCTTTTCGCTTCACTTCTTCGTTAACATGTTCTTCCATTGACTTCTCCTTTCCTATTGCAATTCACCATTCTTAGCTTTATAATTTAAGTGACTTTTTGTGAGAGTCACTTTGTCGCATCGTCATTGGTAGTGGGGTGCGACATTTTTTGTGGCTTGAAATAACATTTTTCATCAAAGAACGCTCTTGGAACTCTGCCGGCACGAGTTATAAACCCTCGCTCTTTAAGCTCATCATTCATTTTTTGCATAATCTGATATGCTGTGGATTCCTTAACATCCAGCCGTTTTGCAGCTTCTTCCGCTGTAACGTAATCGGGAGATTCATATATCGCAATTACCTCTGTATCAAGATATTCCTGCATGATAGATACGACTGATTCTTTTAATTTCCCAGTTATCTGAGTAAGGACATATTCAGCGATTTCTTGCTTTTCTTTTTTAGTCACTGGTTACACTTCCCATTTACCTAAAAATGTCTTTCACTTCAAAATCTTCGTATTCATCATTATCCATTTCTTTCAAATGGACTTTTACCGTTGGATGAAGTTGCTTGTAATATTTGTTATAAATAACACTCATTTCATTGATCATATTACTAGCTGCCTGAAATTCCTCATCTGTAAAATTGCTGAATAGCTTCTGAATCTTATCTCGATCATCGCTATCAAAGAAGTTATACTTCTCACCTCTATAGTTGCAATCATTCTTTCTTTCTCTGAATCTAGGAAGGTCTTTTGTCAGTTCCTTCGCCATTTTAGTAAACAAGTCCCATATTCCGCTTGTTCTTCTAGCATAGGCAAAGATACCGCTTTTATTGTTTACATCTACGCCTGTAATCGGAGCATCCACAATAGTTCTTCTAATTGATGTTTTATTGAGCAGTTTATCATCGAAATTATCAATCTGCCGCTGTAACGCTTCGATTTGCTGTTTCATGTTCTCATATTCTTCTCTTGTAATCTCCATTGTTTTCTCCTTTCTAGACGATGCCGTATTTAATTGCAAGCTCCTTCACTATAGCCACATATCCTTCGATGAGCTTTTTGTCTTCTGCGATGATATCAAGGTTGTTCAACTTATCTCTGCGTGACTTGCATACGCCCTCATCTGCCATCCGTCTACGTTTGTTCGTCAATCTCTGTTTCAAATTAACTCCCATTCGCTTTTCTAACAGCCGATAGGCTTCTCTTAATACTTCTTGATATGCAGAACCACTACCAAGTTCATTTCCGATTTTGCGGATAATCTTTCCGGTTTCATCACGCCATGAGGTAGAATCAAGTGCAACTACATTTCGTATTCCCTGTAAATCCGATTTAACATCTGCAAGTTGCTTCTGCTGTTCTTTCTGCTGAATCTCCATGTTAATGAGCAATCTCAGCTCCGGTGATAAATTCTGCAATCCAACTGCTGTTTCTTTTGCCCTGTTTTCAACAGTTACAAAATAGCTTCTTGCTTCCTCACCTTTTTCATTCTTTGCGGTCATGGAAAGTTTTTTAGCAAAATCAGCAGTCAATTTCGCATCTTTAGAAGCCTGTCCTCCACATTCAACATTCGTGTTGAATGGGAAATAATCTTCGTTTTCAGCTGCGAAACCATTTTCAATGATATTCTGTTTTAACCATCTTGAATAAGCCGCTGGGTGTAGCTCTAAAAACTCATACAGCTTTCTGGCAGTAGTCATGCCGTTCTCATCAATGCCTAAAGCAATCTCAATAGGTGTCTGATTTGTCACATTCATTGTTTTGTTCATATACCCTCCTTTCAGTGCACTACAGTTTAATCGTAGTGTGCGTGCATAAAAAAACTATGATTTTCTGGGTGAGCAAAGCATTTCTTCAGGTATTTCATAAAGAGCAGACATTTCTTTATGTCTATCCCATTGTGGAATCACCTTACCAGACTCATAGCCTATAAGCGTTTTTTCGCTTATATTTAGTAGTTTTGCAGCATCTTTCTGTAGTAATCCTTTATTAACTCTTGCAGCTGCATAAGTAATCCTAACATCCTTTCTGTCCATTTTATCACCTCCCACCAACAATATACTACGATTTAACTGTAGTGTCAACAGTTAAAATGTAGCTTTTTGATTTTTAGCTTGCTTTAACTACAGTTTTGCTGTAATATAAAGATGGAGGTACTCTAAATATGGAAACTAACGCAAGAGATGTCTTTATACAGAATATAAATCGCATTATGAAAGAGAAAAACAAAACACAAAAACAAATATCCACAGACCTCAAAATTCCATTATCTACAGTTTCGAGTTGGGTAAATGGTCAGAGCTACCCTAGAGTGGATAAAATGCAAAAGTTAGCTGATTATCTAAATGTCAGTATGCGTGCATTAACTGATAAGACAGATCAAATATCAGAGGAAGAAATTTTCTCACAAAACTTAACGAGATTCATTGAGAACAAAAAGGCTTCAATAAAAGCATTATCAAAGCTATGTAAAGTCAGTGAAATTGAATTTCAAAAATGGTTAGATGGTAAAGTGATGCCAAAAATAAATAAAATTCAAATATTATCAGTATATTTTAATTGTTCAATTTCTGATTTAGTTGAATTAGATAATAAAAATACCAGTAAATCACAGGGAATTAAGATTCCTGTCCTTGGCCGTGTTGTAGCCGGTATACCTATAGAAGCTATTGAAGAAATACTAGATTATGAAGAAATATCTGAGTCAATGGCACGTACTGGTGATTTCTTTGCGCTACAGGTCAAAGGAGACAGCATGGAGCCTCGTATGTATGAAGGTGATGTTGTCATTGTCCGGAAGCAGGAAACTGCACAGACAGGCGATGTGGCAATCGTACTGGTAAATGGTGATGAGGCAACAGTGAAAAAGATTAGAATTATGGATAATGGTATCATGCTTATACCTTTTAACACAAAATATGATCCATGGATTTATACACCTGAAGATATTGAACGGTTGCCGGTTAAGATTATTGGCAAAGTAGTTGAATGCCGGCAAAAGTATTAGATTATAATTGAATGGAGGATATACTCATGGGATTTATATTAAAATTGATATTTTGGCCAATCCTCGCTATGGTTGCAATCATCCGAGGAATGCTTGATGTATTTTTAAAAAAATAAAAAAGTCCCCCGCTCCTATTGGCGTAGGAACGAGGGTGATAGTAGGTATTGGCGTACCTGGCTATCGGTACAATAAACGAATGACCACGAATCATTGCTTTTATTGTACCTTCATTATACATAAAATGGAGGTTATTATCAATGCAAAAAGAAATAAGAACAAGGCGTGCAAAAGGTACAGGATCAATCACATATCTTGGAGAAGGCCGCAGAAAGCCTTATGTAGCGACATTTGAAAAGAAGTCTATTGGTACATTTAAAACCACAGAAGAAGCTGAAGTAGCCCTATTAAAGCATCAGTTAGGAGTATCTGAATTGTATCCAGTATTTTTAGGCGATGTAGATTATCTTAGAACAGAATATGCAAAATTTCTTCTTGAATTCCAAAAGAAAGGAATTTTGGATATGCAGGTTAATAAACTAAAAGATATTGATTTTTACAATAATTTATTTAAAGATAGAATGGTGTCCCTGGGAAATGTTCTTAAGTGTTCAAATACAAAGCAAGAAATTGTATTATCTGATGTTCCAACATTTTCTGATATCTGGGACATTGAATATGAACGATTATCCAAGATAAACTCAGATAGTTGGAAACGGTCAATGTCTGCTGCATTTAAGAGTCTTAATCCTTTGCATAACATACCTATAAACATTATAAAAACAAAAGAATTGCAAGACACATTTAACATAAGAATGAATAAACCAAAATGTGGAAAAAGCACTTTGCGAAATATGCTAATAGTATGTAAAGTAATCATTAAATATGCTATAAAAATGGATTATGTGCAAAAAGATTACTCACAATTTATAATATTTTCGGCTACTTCTCAACCTCGTGACAAAAGAAAACCGTTCACTATTGATGAAATAAAGATTCTCTTTAAAAATGATACAGAAAACTCTAAAAAAGTTTTATTATATATTTTTACTGGGGCAAGACCAATAGAGCTTATTTGTATGAAAAGAGAGAACATACATCTTGCCGATAATTATATGGTAGGAGGTGCTAAAACTAACGCTGGAAAAAATCGAATCATACCTATTCATCCATATATTAAACCAATAGTAGAATATTTCTTAATTCAATACGATTATAGATACCTTTTTACTAATGAAAAAGGAAACACAGCATATATACAATACAAAAAAGCATTTAGAGATTGCATGAAAAATTTAGAAATGCAAAATCATCTTGAGCCATATGATACAAGATATACATTTTCTACTCTTGCTAAAACATGTCATGTCGATACCGCAGCACACAAGAAAATAATGGGGCATTCTTGTAATGACATAACGGATGATGTTTATACTCATGAGCCTATAGATTATCTAGTAAAAGAGGTCACAAAAATAGTTGTTAAGTGACCTTTTTTTTGTTAGTTTATGTTAGCTTATAAAATCACAATAATGTATAAAATGTATAAGTTATGTTAAATAAAAGCATAAAATGCTGGAATTTGTATAATAATTATAATATTTTTGTTAATATAACATTAAAGTTTAACAAACTCTTAACAAAACCTGTATTGTGTGAATATGTATTTCCCGATATACTAAAACTATGTTCGTACGTCACTCGAACAGGAGGTTATGTATTCATGACATTTGATAGTATTCTGAAATTATTCGGGGGCCTTGCCCTGTTCCTGTATGGTATGCATATGATGAGCTCCGGGCTGGAGGGAGCTGCAGGAGACCGTATGAAATCCATACTCGAAAAGCTGACCAGCAACCGTTTTTTAGGCATTATTGTCGGTGCCGGTATTACCGCAGTGATCCAAAGCTCCTCTGCCACGACAGTAATGGTTGTCGGTTTTGTCAATTCCCAGCTAATGACACTGCATCAGGCAGTATGGATCATCATGGGTGCCAATATCGGTACGACCATCACCGGACAGCTGATTGCACTGGATGCTTCGAAAATCGCTCCTCTGGTAGCAATCTTCGGTGTCGTTCTGGTTACGTTTCTAAAAGGCAAAAAAATCAATGCCTTTGGTGAAATCTTCGCCGGTCTTGGTATTCTGTTCATCGGTATGGATATGATGAAGGATGCCATGGTACCGCTGCAGCAAAGCGAAGCATTTATCCATGCCATGACAACAATTTCCAACCCTGTTCTGGCGATTCTGCTGGGCGCAGGCTTCACTGCTCTGATTCAGAGCTCCTCTGCTTCCGTCGGTATTTTACAGGCACTTGCCGTTAGCGGTTTGATTCCGTTAAGCAGTGCGATCTACATTATTTTCGGGCAGAATATCGGTACGTGTATCACCTCTGTGCTCGCTTCACTTGGCGCCAACCGAAATGCCAAGCGGGCTACCATTATTCATCTGTCCTTTAACATCATTGGAACACTTGTCTTCATGGCGTTTGCGGCACTCGTCCCATTTGTATCCTGGATGGAAAGCTTTACCTCCAATCCGGCAGCACAGATTGCCAATACGCATACGATATTCAACATTGCAACGACACTTATGCTGGTACCGTTCGGTTCCCGTCTGGCTAAACTGGCACAGGTGATTCTGCCTGTAAAGCCGGAGGAAATCGAGGATGCCGGCTACAATATACCGCTTACCTTTGTCGATGAGGACAATATCGGTTCGGTGCCGATTGCCATCTCCTCACTGCGGAAGGAGGCTATGGCGATGCTGCAGCTTGCGGAGACAAATCTGGCAGAATCCATGGATGCCTTATGCGGAAATGCCTATAATTATGAAAAAATCATGAAGCGTGAAAAGCGAATCGATTATATCAACTATGAAATCACCAATTATATGACCCTTGTCAGCTCATTGAAAATGAATGAGTCGGATTCCACCACCTGCAATGCATTATACAAGTGCTTTTCCGATATAGAACGAATCGGAGATCATGCCATCAACATTATTCAATATTCTGCCAGTGAGGAAAACAAGCTGTCCAGCTCGAAATACATACAGGATGAATTACACCAGCTGGCTTCCCTGTTATCAAAAAGCTTCTCCCTGCTGTCTACCTACAGCCTGGATTCCCAGGATGAATGCTTTGAGAAAATCGAACGGATTGAAGACCGTATAGATGAGCTGACAGCAAGCTACCGTCAGGCACAGATTGAGCGTCTGATGGATAAAAAGGTGGATGCCAAGGACTGTGTAATCTACTCTGAAATTCTGACAGATGTGGAACGTGTTTCCGATCACATCATGAACATCATTCAGGAGGCAAAGCGCTGCAACTTCACACTGAGCGATGAAGCTATGCAGGTCAGTGATCCTGCATTATCCGCTGTCTAGACACCGCATAGGTGTCTTTTTCTTTTCTCTATGCTATACTTATAAAAAGAGGTGATGATATGAATATCAGTTCCCGTTGTATCCTATGCTTATTAAAGAAAGAAGAACAACGTGTAAGAGCCTGCCCCAGCGAGCATAAAAAAGCACAATATCTCAAGGATGTCATGCGTGTTATGCTGGAAGCAGATGCTGCAGATACCATGCCGTGGATTTCCGATCGAATCCGGCTGTTAACAGCACCTGTACCCGATCAGCCTGTGGATTATGCCAAAATAAAAACACATTTCAATACGATGCTGTTAGAGATGGAGCCTCAATTACAGGAAGCCATTGAACAGGCCTCAGATCCGCTCTCCTATGCAATGCGCCTTGCCCGCTGTGGGAATTATATTGATTTCGGTGCTATGGAGAACGTGGATGAGGACATTCTGCATGCACTGTTACAGCAGGTACATGAGGAAACACTGGAGCCCACTGTTTATGAAGGCTTCAAGCAACATGCCGCAAACAGCCATACACTTTTGTATCTGTGTGATAATTGCGGAGAAATCGTTTTAGACAAGCTGTTCCTACAGCAGCTGCAAAAGCAGTTTCCACACCTGGATATCACAGTCATGGTACGCGGTGGTGAGGTTATCAATGATGCAACCATGAAGGATGTAGAACAGGTCGGGCTTCATGAGTTTTGCACATGCATAGACAGTGGTGTGCCATTAGCTGGCTGCGATCTGCGCCATATAAGCAAGGAAGCATATGCACGTATTGTTTCCAGCGATATCATCATCGCCAAGGGACAGGCAAATTTTGAATCCTTATATGGATGTGGCCTGCCCATCTATTATCTGCTGTTGTGCAAATGTGATTATTTCTGTGAACGCTTTGGCATGCAGCGGCTGCAGGGAATCCTCGCCTATGAGAAAACACTGGAGCTGGCTGCATAACACTGGCATGATGATTAGCATCAGTCCGCATAAGGAAATCTCTCACTATAAGGTACAGAGAAGAAACAGGAGATACAAAAGGATGGATGCGTATGGATGCTTTTGTATTTCCTGTTTCTCATATCTTCTAGGACGAGAAAGAACCAGCATACGGGCTGGCTTTTTATTTCATCAGAGTACTTTCTCATACACGCACTGCACCGCATGAAACCGTATACGGGATGTACAGTAGGTAAAGCCAAGCGATTCCAGCATACGGCGGGAACGGGTATTTTTCCTCTGTGTTTCCGCTACAATTCTTCGCACGCTTCCCTGCTTTTGCAGATTGGATAAAACAGCACGAATGGATTCCTTTGCATAACCGTTTCCCCAGCTTGCAGAAGTATACTGGTACGAAAGCTCCAGCACATCGCTGACAGGATATTCCTCAAGTTCAATCAACCCGATACATGCATGATCACCTTTTCTATGTACAACAAAGCCCTGATATCGTGCGTTCTCCAGCTTTCCTTGTACATTGCACTCAGCAGTATCCCATGCTAATGCACCTCCTAAATATTCACGTATGGCAGCATCGGTAAATAAATGAATCACCTCATCTGCATTCTGCAGCGGATATAGCCTGCAGCGTGTTGTCTCCAGCATCTGCGTTCCTCCTATAGGATAAAAGCGGCATCTGTTTTACACAGAATACCGCCTTTTCTAATCCTCTATATCTTGTTCTATGCGCTCCTCTATTTCCAGCGCTTCCTTTTTCATTTCCTTTGATACCTCATCCAGATTCACTGCTTTCTTCTTCAGCCGATAGTTTACAAATTCCTTCACTGCCATATAGATAACCGCAAAGCACGGCACCCCGATAAACATACCAATGACGCCAAACAGTCCGCCGCCGACACAGACGGAAAACAAAATTCCAATGCTTGGAAGTCCCAGCTTATCTCCCAGAATCAGCGGTCCTAGAATATTGCCGTCAAACTGCTGCAGGGCGAAAATAAACAATGCAAAATACAGCGCCGTAATCGGATGTATAATAAAGAGAATCACGATTCCCGGTACCGCACCGATGAAGGGCCCGAATACCGGAATCATATTCGTAACACCGATAATGACCGACAGCAGCAATGCGTACGGGAACTGAAAGATCAGGGAACCGATATAGCATAATACACCGATAATCAAAGAATCGATTGCCTTTCCTACGATAAAGTTATTGAAGATATCACCGCTCGCAAGCACCATGCGATGCAGATATTCACTGACCTCTGTTGGAAACAGTGCATAATTGATCTTTTTTGCATATCCGGAAAGACGTTCCTTGTCAATCAGCATATACAAGCCTGCCATGATACTCAGCAGAATATTCAGCAATGTGCTTCCAAACGCATAGGTAGCCTTTGCCATCTGCGGCAGCGCATCGGTTACGAATCCGGTCAGCTTTTCAAAGAAATCCGTTTCGGTTATATAATTGGTTACCTGCTTAGTGTCAATCGCATATCGTTCGACAAAATCCAGGGCAAATTTCTGGAAATCCTCAACATAGCCAGGGAATGCCTTCACCAGCGAGAAAATACTGTCAAATAGCTGCGGCAGCAGCAATGCCAGAAAGGCGCACACGATGGTAATTCCCAGAATCACAGCCAGTACAGCAGCTATGCTTCGTTTATGCTGTGGTTTCATAGGCACCTTGCCAAGCAGCCTGGTTTCAATCAGCTCCATCGGCTTATTCAACAGGAATGCAATCGCAAAGCCCAGTATAAACGGCGTTGTCAGCGAGCAGACACTCCGGATTGCCCGTATGATAAAGTCAATTTTATCAAAAGCGAAATATATGCTGATCCCTATGGCGATAACAATCACATAGAGCCATATCTTCTTTCTCATTTCCTCGGTTAATCTAAATTTCATATATGTCGCCTCCATCCCTATCTATTCTACCATGAAAAAGCACTTTCTTTTCTTACAAATTCGAAAGTATTACATAGGTAGAATGGTCTGCTTCAGCTTCTCAAATACATAAGAATCTGTTTGCATCTGCGCTTCCTTTTTATTTGCCAGCGTTTTCGCATGAACACTCAGCAGCGGAGGCAGCTGCAGCCGTTTAAAGCTGTTCTTCGCCATCGTGGTAAGCAGCCATTCCAAATCGGAAATAAACGCCTTGGGATCATCCAGACCATAGTAGCTCAGCCAGCGTGCGATATCCTGTTCCCAGATGCTTCCATCCGCATAGCTTTCCATGAAGGCATGAAGTGTAAGATCCAATCCCAAATGCTCTATGAGATAATCGTGATAGAACCATTTCATCGGATCAAGCTGGGCATCCTTTAACTCCGCACTCGGCGGCATTTCCCAATCTATCCCCTGCTCATGTACACGGGGCAGAAGGTTGCAGGGAATAACCTCTTTCCCAAAGCGATCATTCAATGCCGCAGACAGATCAAAGAGCTGAACCTTTGTCAAATCCCCAATGACGGATAATGCACCGATGCTGTCACCATACAGCGTGCAATAGCCCAGGGCCGTTTCCACCTTGTTTCCATTATTCACAACAACACCGCCCAGGATACCGGCAAAGCCGCTTAACAGATACCCGCGGGAGCGTGCCTGCAAATTCTCCATTACCAGGGAAGGCATTTCTTCAACATCGTAGCCGTATTCCTGTCGAAGCAGCTCCGCACTCGCCTGTATCAGGGATTTCATATTTCCTTCCTTATAATGAATACCCAGGGCCTGCGCTTCCTTCGCCGCATTGGAAATGGTCGTGCTGCTGTTGTGCTGTGTCGCAATATTATAGCCGTATACGCGTTCCTTGCCAAGTGCTGCACATAACAGGGCTGCCGTCACACTGCTGTCCAGACCGCCACTCATCCCAACGATCCAGGGCACACGTCCGCCAAATACCTGGCTGTCAAAATCCCGGATTCCCATAAGCAGGGCATCGAGCAGCTTCGGCTGAGAAGGGAGTGCTTCCTTTGTTTCACTAAGCTCCACAATATGCATCTCCTCCTGAAACCAGTCTGCCTGATAGATTGTCTTTTTCGCAATACGGACACCGCTGCCCCCCTGCATGACAACAACCTCCTTGCCGCTGTTTTGCATACCGACAGCATTTGCATAAATGACATTGCCCTTCAGGGAAACGTCCTGATCCAGCGTAAACATTGCCGCATCCAGATTGATATTGATATCCGTTAATTGTATTTCCCGTCCGAAATTCAGTGCAAATACGTGATCCTTATATTCGATTGCACTGTTGATTGGATTTTCTTCAAAATAGCGTGCATCATCTGTAAATGGTGTATTGCGCTTTACTCGCATATGCGTCTGTCTCTGATAGGCGAAAAATGCCGCATTGAATCTTCTGCGGTTACGATAGCGGATATTCCCCCATACAATGGCAATATCCTCACTTTCTGCCACCAATTCATCATTAAAGCTGTCCACATAGCGGCACCAGTCCTCATCCAGCCACTGATCACCCAGCCGGTATCCACTAACTGCATTTTGCGGGAATACGATCAAATCCGCCTGTGCTTCTCTGGCACGCTGTATCATTTGTTTCATATAGGAAACGTTTTCTTCACATTTCCCCTGTCTGACATGCATGGTTACAACTGCAACCTTCATGATATCCCTCCTAACTTCAACATGAGTATCATACCATGAATCCTGATAGAAATGAAGAATTCCCTTTTAAAGTTGACACTTCTCCTATATAATATAGAAACAGGATAAGTGAGGAATCAATATGGAACAATATATCGTAGAGGGAAACATCTCTGTTAAGGCCGTGCTGCTTGCACAAAAGCGGGATATCGTAAGGATTATCGTGGATGAGAAAAAAAAGGATCGCGATACCGCCTTTATTCTCCGCCAGGCAAGACAGCGCCATATTTTAATTGAACAAAGCAGCCGCAAGGCCATTGATGAACTGGCACAGGGGAAGACGCATGGCGGTCTGCTTGCGGTTTGCGCTGAGCGCAGCTTTCAGACATTGCAGGATGTATGCAAAAGCGAGCAAGTATTTCTGGCATTGATCGAAGGTGTGGAGGATCCGTTTAATTTCGGTTATATCCTGCGTACCCTGTATGCGGCTGGCTGTGATGGTGTCATTATACCTCCGCGCAACTGGACGAGTGCAGCCGGTGTTGTGACAAAAGCCAGTGCAGGAGCCAGTGAATATCTGAATCTGATCATAGCGAATGATATGGATACTTTGCTTCAGGAAATGAAGCAGAAGAATATCACACTGGTCTGCGGACAGCGCAGCAACGCAATTTCCTTATATGCATACGCCTTTCCACAAAGGGTCTGCCTGGCAATCGGTGGCGAAATGCGCGGGTTGAGTAAAAGCGTACAGGGACACAGCGATCAAAACCTTTACATCCCCTACCGTCAGGACTTCCGCAATGCCATGACCGCAGCGGCATCCACAGCGATCTTCGCCTTTGAGCTGGTACGGCAGAAAACAGAAAGCTAATACCTCCACATGCAGGAATGGATTCTTACTCAATCATGGGTATTAAAATATTAAAATATAAGAGATTTCAAAAGCTATTGGTGATATCAGTGGTTTGAAGTCTCTTATGTTGGTCACACCCAAACGTGAGTAAAAACCAAGGAAAAAGCCTGCATGTTTTTTTATCCGGCTATATACAAAAGGAAAAACAAAAAAGAAGCCCGCTGCCAAACGGCATGGGCTTCGATTCAGGCTGCAGGAACACGGTGCTGGTGTTTCCTATTTTTTATATTGTTAGTGTAAGACTTATACAAAGACATTATTCTGAATCACAGAGCAGCGTACGCAGCTCTTCCAGCTCACTGTGCTGCATTCCAATGGCTTCCAGATATGCGCTACAGCCCTGCTCATCCAGCAGCTGTAGCAACGGCTGCAGCATTTCCGGTGTACTTTCAAATAATGCACGAATCTGCGGTATAGCCATCATATGCGGTGGTAACAGGCTGTTGACCCCCTTCGCATTGTAGGTTGCCGACACCTGATAGTCTGCCAGAATATCCTCATTGCATACCCCGCAAAGCTTCAGAAGTAAGGCTGCCAGAATACCAGTGCGATCCTTTCCTGCCGTACAGTGAAACAATACGGCATGACCATCCCTCAGCGTTTTTAATATGAGCCGCAGCGCCTGACACACCGCATCGGGCACAGCACTGATCATCTCCACATAATCGAGCTTCATACTGTCAAGGAAACGCTTCTGCGCCTCCTGATCCAGCGTTTCAGCAAGCGGCACCTCCTCCTTCATAAACGGAAGGGCTACGCGTGTGATGCCATAGGCCTCACTGTCATATGCTGCTGTACGCTGCTCTGTTACACTGCGCAAATCCAGAATCAACCGTATATCCGCATTACGCAGCTGCATCCAGTCTTCCTCTGTTAGCTTGTTGAGCATATCGCTTCGGTAACATTTATGCCATGCACTGATTCCGTTTGTACAGGGATATCCGCCAAGATCACGTACATTGCAGGCACCGCTCAAAACAAGTCTGCGGACATACCTCATTTCTCATTCCCTACTTTCTGCTCATACGGCCAATGCACAATTCCGCCGATGTTATACAGTTGATCATATCCCATAGCCTTCAGCTTTTTCACAGCAGTTCTAGAACGCTGACCGCTGCGGCAGTATACATAATGCAATTTGCACACCTCTACAATATCCTTCGCCCTGGTCTCCAGCTCACTCAATGGCAATAGGTCTGCCCCGGGAATATGTCCCTCACGGTATTCATCCGCTTCGCGCACATCCAGCAGCTGGATGTCCTTTTGCTCATCCAGCTCCTTTTTTACTTCCTCCATTGTTTTATCAAAAGAAAATCCAAACATAACTTCCTCCTAATCTATGAACAGATAGCCGCAGAAAATATACAGCATATTGATATAAAAGGATCCCATGCCCAGATAAGCAAACCAACGGTTCACAACAGCCAGATCCAGAAAGCCCAGCTGCATGAAAAGCAGCAGCAGTACGATAACGATTGCGACAACCTTGCGAAATACAGCATTGCTTCGCTTTTTACGGTTCAGTGAGACACCAAACATAAACAGAGAAGCAACCATGATGATAATCAGCAGCGTATGTACAAAGCTTCCCTTCAGCCATGTTTCCACCAGCTTGGTAAGAAATGCTGAAAGCACGATAATCAGCAGCGGTGTTCCCAGTCGTTTGACATCATCCATGCTATTCTTCCTCGATGATCACTTTCGCCATAACATCGCCGTTGCGCATACTGCGAACAGCTCCCATGTTATCCGTTACCTTACCAAACACAGTGTGCACACCATCCAGATGTGGCTGCGGGCAGTGGCAGATAAAGAACTGACAGCAGCCGGTATCTTTACCGCGGTGAGCCATCGACAGACTTCCCTCCTCATGCTTGTGCGGATTGTTTTCCGTTTCGCATGGAATCGTATAGCCCAGATCACCGGCACCTGTACCATATGGACAGCCTCCCTGAGACACAAAGTTTTTTATGACGCGGTGAAAGGTCTTGCCATCATAATAGCCCTCCTTCACCAGCTTAACGAAATTTTCCACCGTTACCGGAGCATCCTCCGGATACAGCTCAAAGGGGAGCACTGCCCCATTTTCCATTGTTATTGTTCCATGGTATATCATGTTCATTCCTCCATTTCATTCTATAAATATACTATAATACGACAAAAAAAACAACAGCAAGCTGTAGATGCAGCACTGTTTCAGACGCTTCACAAGGGAAGAGACAAGGCACCTGCAGGATTCCTAAGCATGGTTGCTAATGTGTCATTCCCCTGCCATCCTATGTTACCTCAGGCTGTACAGCTTTTGCATCTACACATACCGGAAATCAACTTTCGTCTATCAAAAGCTGTGCAATATCATAACCTCCTTATGATAAGCAAGTATACCCAGTTATGCCAGTAGAACCATACCCGCACTGTTGATAATGCGTATACGGCGCCGTTTGAAGATTTCATTGCCAAATACACCGTCAAACGTAAAATGATCAAATAAATCCACACGTCCCGTCATCGTATCCTTTAAGGTGATTTCCGCCTTGTCCACAAATAACGTCCATTCTTTTACAATCTTCAAATCCATCTTCTCTAGGCCATGAACACCAAATCCCATCGCGCTTCCCTCGTGTACGATCTGTAATGCATGCTCACGTACAGCCGATTCCCCAATCCAGCTTACACGGGAGCCGCTGTCAAAGCCAAACAGGGAAATGCCGCCATCTGAACGCTTTGCCAGAATACAGGGAAAGCCTCCCTTTATCATATTGGGATATGGAAGACGGAAACGGTTTTTTACGACAAGAAATTGCTTCGCGATATCATCCATTTCAAAATCGAGCTGATGTAAAATATCCCAGCCCAGAATGCCATCGAAGCCAAATAAATCTATGTTTCCAAAGCGTAAGGTAAAGTCGGAAGAATCCAGTGCGATCATTGCCATATTGCGTATTTCCAGCGCTCCCATCTGCATCGAATCCGCAACCAGCCCCTGCATATCTCTCATCTTCCCGCCAATGCTTCCAATCTGTAAGCTTCCGGGTGCCTTTTTCATCTGAAAATGAGCAAGCCGTTCACTTTTAATGCCACTGATCTGTGCCCCGGTATCCACGACAAAAACAGCACGTATATGGTTGATATACACTGGGATTGTAAACAGACCAAACATATTCCTAGAAAGCGGCAGTGTAAATTCATCCTGATACAGCTGTTTTTCCCATGCATGCTCCTTCTGCATGATCTGCTTCTGTGCTTTTGATAAAGCACTGGAAAACAAACCGGAGGATACTCGTTTGTACTGCGCATCATATTCTGCTGCACTCACCTGTACAGCACTGCGGCTATGAACCTTACAGCTATGCATGTCATCACCTCTCATGTGTCTGATTATATCATAAGCATATGTGATAAGTGTGGGTTACTTTCCGTATTGGCGCAAATTTATACAGCGTTCAATGTAGTAAGCTCCTGTCGATATCGCCCTACTCTCATTTTTTCCTATCTGTCACAAGCCTTATATACGATAGCTGAAGCCGTTTGTTTCAGCATTGTGAATTCCCCTGTGGATAGCACTATGATAAAGCACGGATAACATCATGATAACACATTGAAGCTGTATCGCTGTTGTAGTAAAATATAAGAAGATGCAAAGCATGAAAAGCAAGGAGAGACGATATGCAAACAAACAAAGCTTTTTTACCTGTCATGAGTGTACAGGGCAAGGTGGATCATCCGGTTATGAGTGGTAACGGATACCGGGTAGGATATGATGGATATGGAAGAATTCCCATGGCGACCGGAGGAATCATTTACAATTATAAAATCGGTGATTCCTGTATGGGAATAGCAGGAGACCATATAGAACCGGGTGTCAGTCTGAAAAATCCGGTGGAAAAAGAAAACAATGCATTGCAGGCATTTGCCTGTATTGGAAATCCTGCCAAGATCATTACTGGTGATGCCAAGGGCAGAAAAGGATATGTAACAGGAAAGCATGGCGGTATTGATCATGTGATGGTGTATTTTGATGATGAAACGCTGGAGCTGATGACGGTTGATGACAAGGTATTGATTAAGGCATGCGGTCAGGGACTGAAGCTGCAGGATCACGAGGAAATACAGCTGATGAATATCGATCCTGAGCTGTTTGAGCAGTTGGGAATTGAGGAACAGGGGGAGAAGATAAAAATACCGGTTGTTACCTGTGTTCCTGCCTACCTCATGGGAAGCGGTCTGGGTAGTGCCACCACCATGCTGGGAGATTATGATATTATGACGCAGGATGCTGAGGCTAATGAAGCCTTCGGTATTAACAAGCTGCGTTTTGGTGATCTGGTTCTGATACAGGATCATGATAATCACAACGGGCCGCATTACCGCAAGGGAGCGGTATCTGTCGGTATTGTCGTCCATGCGGATTCCTATACGAGCGGTCATGGCCCGGGACTTACAGTCATTATGAGCAGTAAAAGCGAAACTATAGAGCCTGTGATAGACCCAAATGCAAATATCGCAAATTATCTGAACATCAAAAAATAAAAAGGAGCCTGGCTGCTTCTTCGTTCCTGCTAAACGCGAACATGGAAAATAAGAGCTTTCAACATCTGTTGATTGAAATCCTATCAACGGATTTGGAAGTCTCTTTTTTTGTTATACTTTTATACTTTAAAGTGTATGAACACCTGATTCACGCTTCTTTCTTATATCAGATACAGCTACAAAAAAGAAGACATCCCATACACAGGAGTCTTCTTCCTTTGGTTTTGCAAATGCATTACTCATTCCTGAGTAAGACCTTTTCTGTATATCGTCTAATCTCTGTTTCCGATAAAGCGCAGAATATACAGGAAAATATTGATAAAGTCAAGATATAATTCAAAGGCAGAGTAGATGGAAAGCTTTTTCAGCATTTCTTCATCACCCTCATAGCTTGCATACAGCGCCTTCATTTTCTGTGCGTCATAAGCAGTCAGTCCGGTAAAGATCAATAGTCCGATGGCACTGATCAGCATCGTACTGGTATCTGCCCCCATAAACATCATAATGACCTCAGTGATGATAAGCGCAAGCAGACTTCCAAACAGAATCGGCCCAAACCGAAGCAGATTCATTTTTGTCGTATAGCCGATAACAGCAAGACTTCCAAAATAAACGGTCGTCATCAGGAATGCCATCGCCAGCGTTCCCGGCAGATAAACAACTGCCAGTGTGGAAAATGTAATTCCTGTCAGCATAGAGTAGGCAAGGAATAAAACCTTGGCACCTGTTGCGGATATTTTCATCAGTCGTGCACCCAGAGCAATTACGACACCAAACTGTGCAATAAGCAGAATCAGCGGTGCGAACCTGTTGCTGTAAATATAGTAAATCAAATCTGTGGAGTATACAGCAAATGCAGTAGCCGTAGTCACCAGAAGACCCAATGTCATCCATCCAAATGTTCGTACAGCATGCTTCTGCAGACTGGTAGCTGTATATTGCGGCTCAAAATAATCTTCGTTACGTTCAAACATAAACATTCCTCCTTTTCCTATAGTATACGGCATATTGTATCATTTTTACAGTAAAATTTGCAGGTTTTTCATTATTTTATGACGATTGATCAAACGCATGCAATATTCCTTCTGTTATTGCCTGTGCCATAGCATCCTGCTGCTTCTCTGATTTTAAATAGGAAAGATCCGAGCTGTTTGACAGAAATCCAGCTTCTACAAGAATGGTGGGAATATGCGTATATTCCACAAGCGATAACGGAGCATCCGCTTCCTCCTTCAATCCTCTGCTTTTGATACCGGACAGCTTTTCCAGCTGCTTATTTACCATCTGTGCCAGCTCCCGGCTTTTAGCGTCACTGCTTCGCACCCATATTTCCGTTCCCTTCGCCGAGCTCTGATCGGTATCTGAAGAATTTAGATGGATGGATACAAAATAATCCGCCTTGGATGTATTGGCAATGCGGGAGCGCTCCAGCAAATCCTTTTCATTATCTGACGGCCAGGACACCTTATCACTTGTTCTGGTATAAACAACATCGACATCCTGCTTCTCCAGCAGCCTTCCGATCTTCTTTGTCAACTGTAACGTAATCGTTTTTTCCTTCGTACCATCTGCCGCTACACTGCCATCGTCATAGCCTCCATGTCCAGCATCCAGCACAACACGGCGCTTTGTCACCTTTTTTTGTTCCGCCTGCTTCTGTGTACGGATAATAATCGTTTCTGCCTGTTCATTTTTCTCTGCCTGCTCCTGTGCATAGACATTCCGGATAAACGGAACAACAAGAAAGCAGAATACGATGATGGAAAAGAACAGAATATGTCGCTGTACAAAATTTTTCTGCATGAAATCACCTCATGTTAGTTATATATCTCTTTTTTCAATTCCTGAATTTCCTCATAGGATGAACTTTCCTTATCCAGCCGGGAAGCGTAGCGCTCCAGAATTTTACGTGTGCGCTTCTCATCATCATCCAGATATGCCAGCGCATAATGCAATACCACATCGGTTACATCGCTGTGTGTATTCAACAGCTTCTGGAACAGCTGTTCACCCTTTTTTGATTTTAAAGCGATATACGCCTTTGCCTGCTCATACTGCATGCCAACCCGGAAGTAATCACTCGTTTTGGAAAAGACCGTCAGAAATTTATCGACGAATGCAATCAGTGTCCGGTACTGCTCCTTATCCGTTCTTCCCGCCTCCATAAGCAAATCGAGCAGAAACGTCACAACACCGATCATATCCAAGCCATCATTCACCTGATACATCATCGCTTCCAGACTGTCTATATGAAATCTTCTGGCTGTTTTAAACAGCAATCGAAATTGCTCCATCAGATCTTTGGCAACCTGCTCACTGCCCTGCTCCATCAGATCAAGAATCGCATCGGAAATCAACCCGTAATGCGTAAAGCCATAGGCTTCTCTTCTGGCGATTTCCAGCACCGCTTCATCAATAAAGGACTTTGGAAAGGAGGCATGGGAATCATCGATCGTCTGTGTCTGAAAGATAGCATCCGCAACGGCCAAATCATTGTAGGTATTTTGCAGCTGTGCCTGGATATCCGCACAGGTAAGAGTACATCCAAGCTCCTTCAAATAGAGATCTATTTCATCCCTGCGCAGCTTTCGGATTTTCTTCACCATGCTCTTTGTTCCATTTTCGGATACATACAGCTCCTTCATGTACATCACTCCATTCCACCTGACTGTCATTTCCTGGTTTTAGAAAATGCAAATCCTGAGTCATAACGATATCATTTTTTTTATAATTTTGCAACCCACGCCCTCTTTGGACGATTCTGGAAATGAGGTTATAAGACCGGCTTCATGTTGATGATTTCCATATATATAATCATTGTTCGCAATAAGCCAGATAAGGCAGGAATGCAAATATATGGTATAAATAAGCGTATGTGCATGAGTCAAATAGCATATGAGTTAAATGCTTCGTAGTAATGAAGAATGCAAACGATTGGTGTGAATAAGTCAAATAATTGCGATAGATGCATTATGCAAAAAAATAGTACACATGAAAGCCAAGCAAAAAGGGTATACAAAAAGCAAAACAAAAAAACTTGAAAGTACAGCACCCTTCAAGTCTTATTTGTTTTGCATATTTCAGGCAGCGATAACACCAGTCTTAGAAGTATTGGTATTTTTCATGCGTTCATAAGCTGAATAATCATTACAGCTATATAACAATACCCTACGCTGATTTAAAGCTCCTTGCTTTTCAGCTGTTCACAAAGTGCGTACAGGCCATCAAGAAAGCGCTCATTATCCTGCTGTGTCCGCTTTTTTGCGTGTGAGCCGTACATTTTATGCTTTCGTTCCATACTACTGATATGCCGCATGGTTAACAGACGGTTTATATTATCTGTTGTATAGGGAATGCCGTTACAGGATATGGCATAGCCCTGCTTACTGAGAACCAGCGCCGCAAGACCGTAATCCTGTGTAACTACAAGGTCTCCTTTTTTCACATGAGAGAGCAGTAGAAAATCTGTACTGTCCTTTCCCTTGTCCGCCATGAGTACAGCAGCGTTTTCAGGGGCAAATGCATGGGAGGTATCACAAACCAGGATAACCGGAAAACCAAAAGCCTCTGCTACCTGCAGGGTTTCCTCGATTACAGGACAACCATCCGCATCAATATAAATATCAGGCATGCTCGACCAGATGCGGCTCATACCCGTTGTTTTTTAGAATTGCTAGTACCTCTTCAATATGTGCTGCATCGTTTGTTTCAATGATGACACCTACACGGCACTGGTTAAACAGCATAGCATTCTGAATTCGGTTATGGTTCACAGAAATGATATTAGCTCCGGTTCTGGAAATCAGTTCAATCATACGGGACAGATTCCCCGGCTTATCCATGACATTCATATTGATAACTGCCTTGCGTCCGGTTTTCATAAGACCCAGATCAATGATTTTAGATAACAGATTGACATCAATGTTTCCCCCAGACAATACGGCAACACATTTATGATGCTCCAGATCCACCTTGCCAAACATTGCTGCCGCAACACTCGTAGCACCGGCTCCTTCCGCAACCATTTTCATTTTTTCCAAAAGCGTCAGAATTGCAGCTGCGATTTCTTCCTCACTGACAGTCACGACCTCATCCACATATTTGCAGCATACATCATATGTCAGAGTCCCCGGTGATTTTACAGCGATTCCATCCGCAATCGTGCTGACATCATTCAGCCGTATGATTTCCTTTTCCTCCAGGGAACGCTTCATGCTGGGCGCATGCTCGGATTGAACACCGATGATACGACAGCTTGGACGCATTGCCTTGATTGCAGTGGCGATTCCGCTGATCAGTCCGCCGCCACCGATTGGCACAATGACCGTATCCACATCACTCAGCTTATCCAGTATTTCAAGACCTATCGTTCCCTGACCGGCAATCACATACTCATCATTAAAAGGCTCGATGAACACAGCACCTGTAATTTCCTGCAGATTTTTTGCGTACTCATAAGCATCGTTAAAGGTATCTCCCTGCAGTTCCACCTCAACACCATAGCTTCTGGTCGCTTCAATCTTGGATAGCGGCGCTGTTTTCGGCATGACAATCGTTCCCTTGATTCCCATCTTCATACACGAATACGCTACTCCCTGTGCATGGTTTCCGGCGCTGGCGGCAATCACCCCTTTTGCGCGTTCCTCCTGTGTCAGGCTGTGCAGCTTATTATAGGCTCCACGCAGCTTAAAGGCACCTGTCCCCTGCAGATTCTCCGCCTTGATCCACAAATTTTCATGCAGCTTATCCGCATGTACCAGCGGCGTTTTGGAAATCACATCCTTTACTACTTCCTTTGCATCATATATATTTGAAATATCCATACAAACTCCTCCTGTATCTGTACTGTTATTGTACTATGGTTGTTCTGTTTAGAAAAGAGTATTTTCTATATTTAGAATACAATATAAAATATATGTTCACAAATAAAGTACATATATTTCTATTACAAAAACACATTATAAAATCCGTATACAAATTGTAGAATCCTGTATTTTTTATCAATATTCGATTCATTATGAATATACAGAGCTTCTTCACTGACGGATAACGGTATACGAGAATATGTTTCCCTTGAGTGGATGACGTTATTCCATGTATTTACTGCTCAATGATTTACAGGTATATACAAAAAATGTTTTCCAGCGCTTCCTACCTATACCCGGTGCAGTAATTTCTCAGTCATGGATGACGGTATTCACGATATGTACTGCCTGTGACTGATTGCTGTATACTTACCTGTTTTCCAGCACTCCATAGCTGTACTCCCGAAAATATGCTGCTTGGTAATTGATAATGGTATACAGGAAAAAGCAATGCTTAACGTTTTCTCCTTTTTCTCACAAGAAAAAAACTGCCGCTTCTGATTGTACAGAAAGCAAGCAGTTTCCAGCTTAATCTTTTTCAATAAAGTCCAACAGTTCCTTCGCTGCGATATTGATACCGTCACGGTTTTCTTTATCCAGTCCAAGATGTGTATAGATTTCCCCAACAAAGCAGCCGCTGTCACGCAGAGCAACGAATACCTGATCAATCAAAGGCTCGCATACCTCCTGCTGCTGCATTGGCCCGAAAGGATTCGCAAAGTAGGTAGTGGAAATTCCGACCTCCTGCGTCGTTCCCTTTGCCATACGTTTTCCTTCCTTGCATGTAGCTTTTGCATCCTCTAAATTATCAAAGCGGTGCAGGCCGAGCTTATCATCGTAATTGTTCGCATAGGCAAACAAGTCAATTTTATGGTTCATCGCCACGATTTCATATGGTGCGGCAGGTGTGATTACACGGGCGTTGTTGCTTGATTCCGGATTCATAAAGATGGAACGGTCCATATCGCGGTATGGCGTACCAGGGTCCAGATCATCCAGACGGATAAAGGCACCGATTTCCGTACCCTGACCATATGGCACACCATCCTCCAGATGTATGGTACCCATATCATCAAAGACAACTTCAATATCCTTGATTACATCTGCACCGGCGATCTTCAATGCTTCAATAGACTCGGACTTACCAGCACCGGAGTCACCCATCAGCATGATTCCCTTGCGTTTTCCACTCTTTAATGTAATATTCACGAAGGCGCCGTGTATTGGCAGCCAGCCCTTCTGCATTTTTCTAACATTATGCAGTGTCAGTGTCATTTTCTTCAGATAACCAAAATATTCAATTCGTTCATGATAGCTGACACATCCGATCCATACATCATCCTCAGCATCATAATGGAACGTTGTCTGTTCCTTATCATCCTGATTTCCGAAAAGACAAATCAAATCCGGTTTCTTACGGCATTCATCTTCATTTGCCAATTCAAATAAATTTGCCAGAGATACCGCAGAGGAAATGAAGTCACGGTGAAAGTAAATGAAAGCCAGCAGGCTTCCCACCTTACATGGGAAACAGAACCACTCATCCGGATTTCCTGTAAATTCTGTAATCGGATTGGTATCACGTTCGGTAAACATACCCGTACGTTTATTGGATTTCGGATGAAGGATCATCGGCGTTCTCAGCATGACGGACTGAATGAATTCAATATCCTTCAGTGCATCGTATTTGGCACTCAGCTTTGGATTATCAATATTTTTCACGGCGATTGATGCATTTGTACCAGCCTGAAGCTGACGGTATACACGGTTTTTTCTCCCCATGATCTGCTCTTCAATATTACGGTACAGAGCAAGAATCAGGTTGGTGAAGCTGGAATCCGCACCTACAAAGCTTAAATCCTGCAATGCATTTCCCTGTCCGACAGACATAACGGAGAAACGCTGATGTTTTTTCCAGAAGTTATACATTTCCTCTACAAACTCCAGCAGCTTCGCCTTGTCGTTGAGATATGGTGAATCCACCTCAGCGGCTTTAAACACACGAAGCATACGGAACAGCTTCAAAATTTCGAATGTTGCCTCTCTGGTTGTTTTCCCGTTCAATGCGTAGAAGTATAAAGCCTCGTTATCGGCTTTTAAGTAATCCAGGTAGTTATGAACATAATTACTGAACGTTGAGGAATTCAACAGCTGATCACCGGAATGTGCATATCCCGCGCTGTAGTTCAGTATTGCAAGTTCTTTTGTTAAATACAATGTCTCTTTCATAATCTGCTCCTTTCAAATTCAAAAATGAAGTTGGAAAATAAAGTTAAATAACCCTATCGGGTTCTATTATACAATAAAAAGAAAAAATAAGAAAGTAGTTTTTGTAATATTTTCATTTTATGAAAAACTTTTCAATCCATATTTCTGTTTCCCTGCTGAAGGACATCCCTGCCTTATGAAGCTGGTAACGATTACATCCTATGCATCGAATCAAAAATTTATTCCGGCGTCCTGTACGTCCCCTTCTATGTTATGAGTGTTTACACGATCTGCACACCATGAAAATTATATCCCCCTGCTTATGAAAAACGCTCGAAATTTCTCCAAGCGTTTTTTTACAACCGTTTTAATTTATTTTTTCAGCTCTTTCTTTACAAGCTCTACGACCTCGCTCAATGCAATATCACTGCTTTCAGAAGCTGTTCTCGCACGGAATTCCACATTGCCGTCTTTGATTCCTCTGCCGACCGTAATACGGTAAGGAATACCAATCAGCTCCATATCCTTGAATTTCACACCCGGACGTTCCTTACGATCATCCAGCAGCACATCCACGCCTTCCTGTTTCAGTGCTTCATACAATTCATTTCCGATGCGCATCTGTTCCTCATCCTTGCTGGATACTACAACAACAGCGACCTCAAACGGTGCCACACTTGCCGGCCAGATGATACCGGATGCATCATTATGCTGTTCCACGATTGCCGCCATGCAGCGCTCCAGTCCAAAGCCATAGCAGCCCATTTCCACAGGATGCAGCTTATTGTTCACATCCTGATACTCCAGACCGAGTGCCTTTGCATATTTGGTACCGAGCTTAAACGTATTTCCTACCTCGATTCCCTTGCAGAATTTCAGCGGCTTTCCACATACTGGACAAATATCACCCTCATGCACCTGTGCGATATCCGCAACTGTTTCCACGGAGAAATCCTTCAGATTTACATTCTTGATATGGTGATCGGTTTTGTTTGCGCCAACGATAAAGTTTTTCATATTCGCCACTTCCCGATCCATGATGATTGGGCATTCCAGACCGACCGGTCCGGCAAAGCCAACCCTTGCGTGTGTAACACGCTCCACCTCTTCAAAGGAAGCAAGCTCTATTTCATTTGCCTGTAACAGCTTCAGCACCTTTGTTTCATTTAATTCACGATCTCCCTTTAACAGGAACGCCATCGTTTTACCATCCACAGAATAAATCAGCGTCTTTACAAAATCATTCACTGATTTTCCAAAGAAGGCGGCAACATCCGCAATCGTCTTAGCAGCCGGTGTTTCCACGATTTCCATATCCTGCATCGGCGCATCACTCGGTATACTCGTATCAATGACCTCCGTGATCTCCAGATTGCTGGAGAAATCACATCCGTCACAGGTCACAACAACATCCTCACCGATTTCCGTAATCGCCTGAAATTCCTCTGACAATGAGCCACCCATCGCACCGGTATCCGCTTTTACGATCTTATATGTCAGATCACAGCGCTCCATGATGTTCTCATACGCATGAAACATCTTTTTATAGGATTCATGAAGCCCTGCCTCATCAATATCAAAGGAATATGCATCCTTCATAATGAATTCACGCACACGGATCAATCCGTAGCGGGGTCTTGTTTCATCACGGAATTTGGTCTGAATCTGATACAGATTATATGGAAAATCCTTATAGGAGCTTCCTTTCATCATCGCTGCCATCGTAAACAGCTCCTCATGCGTCGGTCCCAGCACATAATTTTTCTGATAGCGGTCCTTCAATGCAAACATATTGGAGCCAAATGCCTCCCTGCGTCCGCTCTTTTCATAGATTTCCTCCGGAATCATGGCCGGCATCAGCAGCTCCTGGGCACCTGCTGCATCCATTTCTTCACGAACGATTTCCTCAATCTTTTTCAGGACGCGCTTTCCCATTGGCATAATCATATAAATACCGCTGCTGCTTTTCTTGATCATTCCCGCACGCACCAGCAGATTACCGCTGGTACTGTCCTCATCCTTGACATTTTCACGCAAAGTATAAAAATACGAATTACTCAGTTTCATAATAGCTTCTCCTCATTTCAATAAATACCCGAACGATCCCTATCCACGACCTTACGGATCATGGCGTCTTTTTCCAGACGGATTGGGATACGTGTTTTGATTTTCTGCATCGGTGTTCTGGCAACCTCCATCAGATTTCCATCGAGATCATACAGCTCCTGCAGGGTAAAGCGGGTAGCTGTGATATGCGGGCCAAAAACCTCTGCCGTGATATTTCCGCGGAAGTTGTTGCGTACCTCCAGTGTTGCCATTTCACTGTCTTCATCATAATCTAAAACATAGGCGATAAATTCCTGTGTGACCCCTGCACCGTTGACACCGTACAAATGACCGTCAAAGGCAGGCAGTCCCTCATAAAAGCCGCACCCTGTGGGTCGGTTTTCCGCCTTTGCCAATTCATTATAATACCATTCCATCCGTTTGTCACTCAAACGTCCACCCTGCTCATAAATCTCATCAATTAACATCCGATACGTTTTAATCAGCGTTGCGATGTAATAGGCGCTTTTCATACGTCCCTCAATCTTCAGACTGGCAATCCCTGCTTCGATCAGATCGGGAATGTATTTGGCTGCCATCAGATCCTTGCTGGACATGGAAAATAAATCCGTTTCATCATGCAAGGGACGCTCTCCTTCATACAGGCGGTACTTCCAGCGGCAGCTTTGCGCACAGCCTCCGCGATTGGCATCTCTCCCCGTCATATTATTGCTCAGCACACAGCGCCCGGAATATGAAATACACATGCCGCCGTGGATAAAAACCTCCAGCGGTATATCGGTGTGTTGAGCACTGTCCCTGATTTCCTGAAGGGTTACCTCACGTCCCAGTACGACACGATCCATTCCCTTGTTTTTCCAGTAATTCGCAGCACTGGAATTGGTGGAGGAATGCTGGGTACTCACATGCACTTCCAGCCTTGGTGCATATTTTTTCGCACACATCATAATTGCCGGAGATGCCGCAATAATAGCTGTTACGCCTGCCTGCTCCAACGCAATCAGATATTCCTTTAGCCCCGCTAAATCCTCTTCATGCGGAAGCATATTCACGGTCACATGTACATGTGCGCCATGTTCCCTGGCAAAGGCCGCACCCTGTGCGATTTCTTCAAGTCCGAAATTGCTGGCACGAGATCGCAAAGAGAACTGCTTACCGCCTACATATACAGCATCCGCTCCATACAGAACGGCGATTTTCAAACGCTCCAGATCACCTGCCGGAGCGAGTAATTCTATCTTTTTCAAGCTCTCACCTACTTTACCTTGCTCGTTTTTGTATAATAGAAGCCATGTGTTACATGATCCTCTGTATATTTTTGCTCATATTCCTGAAACGTCTCACGCCCGTTTCGATTTCCTTTTAATACATCCTGATACAGCCGCAGTGCTTCACATACATATGCGATATCATGGAAAATACCGTCAATACGAAAATGCCGTACACCTGCCTCATATAAATCCTTTATTTCCTCAAAGGACGCCAGTGTAAATCCAGTAAACACATGCGTACCCAAAGCATCCTCAATGATCGGCATATGATCGTCCCTTGTTTCCTCCATCAGGTATAGCTCATGATTGTCTCTAACAGCTTCCTTTTTCCCCAGGAAATCCATATAGGCAGACAGCAGCATTCGTTTAGAATGCATCATATTCAGTCTTCCATGAATGATGACTTCACATTCCCCCTGCACCGTCCTTGCGATCTTACACATTTCCTGCAGTGTGATTTCTTTGGATATGGTAGCCATGCGTATGTCTTCATCCAGATAATACTGCATGTCCATAGCATTTGTAATCAGTGTATCCGGATTGTAAATAAGCCGGTTTTTCATATGCAGGCGGTCTGCCTCATACAAAACACCCTCATCCCCATAATAGATGCCATCTACATCCAGCTCTTTCAACAGCTTTAAAAACTCACGAAGCCGTTCCAGCTCCTCTTCCACAAAAATACGATTTACGAGTACATACATCTGGACAGCACAGCGGCTGCATTCCACTTTGATCTGCGCTAGCTCGTCAATGGAAAAGCAGGCAGCGCCTCTTGCTGAGAAAAACGGTACTGCAATGATAACGCTCTGTGCTCCTGCAGCTTTCAGCTTCTCTATATCACCAAACGCAAATGGTGTTGCGATGAAATCAACCATAACGTCACCTTTCCTTCATGTGTTATCTGCATAACCGCACGCTAACACTGCTTTTTATTATAA
>ENA-OWPN01000196-OWPN01000196.1-human-gut-metagenome-genome-assembly--contig:-NODE-196-length-106180-cov-4.473771_pt1 | contig 106180 bp, 101 predicted proteins | sample MGYA00248266_ERZ651850 | MGnify/ENA primary metagenome ERZ651850 (study PRJEB26924, sample SAMEA4378296) | human gut metagenome | biome: human gut; feature: human-associated habitat; material... | reverse complement strand
TTGCCTTTAAGGTCAATTCCTTGTTGCGTAAATGGTGGTTGCTCATAACGGTATATCCCGTATTGCGTTCCACTCGGAAAACTGGCATTTTTCATCACTTCCTTTCTCGGTCTGCGTGGACAATTAAAAAACCGTTTTTACGGGTCTTGGTATGAAGTATCGCACTATGCGGGTTTCGCTTCTGCAAAGCCGCATAACACAAGGCTTTTACCCTGTCTATTTGTCCATGCCGATAGTCGTTTTCCGCGTCCGTTTACCGGGGCAATAGGGACACTCTTTGAAAACGCAAAACTCATATTTCCATTGCGGGCGGTAAAAACGGCAACTGTCGCAATCTTCATCACCTCCGGCACAGCCGGATTGATAGCGGTCATATCCCGGTTTCTGCTGCATGAGCAGTTCAAACGCCTGCTTCTCGCCGTTTGTGAAATACATTCCGGCTGCACCTCCTTTCTTTCGGGCATAAAAAAACGCCACAGACTTTTTCATCTGCGGCGCGGCAATATGCAAAAAGGGACGCTATCTTGACGATAACGCCCCTCTTGCTCGGTTATTCACTTGTAACCTGTTTGCCCTCTGTCCTTAAAACGCGGTGTTTACTGGCTTTTTGCTTGTTTTCTTATCTCACCGCGCTTAATGCCTGGCTCTTTTTCTATTTTCAGATAACTAGATACTTCCTTTATAGCATTATCTTCATTTAAAATAAAATAATACATATATATAACTTATCAAATGAAAATCATAATCTTTTATATTTATCTAAATATTACGCTTTTATAGAATATTACGAGGTGAATTAAGAAAGTTTAAAGAAAGGTAGTGCGAGTAATTTCAATTAGAAATTTCTATAGGATTAAAATAAAATAATAGAAGAATCTAATATATTAAATTTCATACTCTTATACAATATAGTAATAATGTTATCATAAAAGAGCATGAAAAAAACAAATTATTATATTTCTGCAAGCGCTATCATGGTAGAATATATATAGGAAGAAGGTGAGCGAATGGGATCTATTGCTTATATTACAGATAAAAATATGATGGAATATCATAGACTTCACGGTAATTCAGTAATCAATTTCTGGAAACCAAGCATTAAGAGTATAACAGACTTTCATAAGGGGGATTTACTTTTCTTTTTAACAAAAGGTACAGAACGGGGAAGAAAAAGAGAAAAGGGAATTCTTGGCTATGGACATCTTCGTAAACAACAGAATATGAGCTTTACACAGATGTGGAATACCTATAAAACAAAAAGCGGCTATCCGGATAAAGAATCGCTAAGACAGGCTATCTGCAAAATAACAAAGCAGGAGGAGGTCCCTGATCAGCTATCCTGTATGGAATTGGAACAGGTTGTTTATTTTCGTTATCCTATCTATCTTAGTGAAATAGGCATGAACATATCCAATAGCATTGAAAGCTTCTTTTACATTGATAAAGAAGATATACAAAATACCGGACGGTTGCTGCGGCTTGCCGATTCTGTTGGAACAGACCTATGGGTAAATAGTACAGGTTATGAGAATATAAAGGACATGCGAGAAGATGCAATGATTCAGCTATTGGAAAATCTAAGTGCACGTATTAAGACAAGCTTTTATACAGAATATGAGCAAGCTAAAATTCGTCATTATATACAATGCTTGCATGATGAGGAAATACATCCCATTCGGAATAGTAAAACAGAATATTGGGTAAGAAAAAAAGATAAAGTACTTGTACTTCTTCCCTGCTTGCTGAATTTCAACGACTTTGAAGGTAAATTACAATATAGTATAGGGCACTATCAACTATTTAAAGTGTATATAAATGATAGTGAGTATTCAAATCATATTGAAGTGAAGCTCCTATTTAATCATCATATAAAACAAGAATGGAAACAGATACTACATAGTCTGGATATTGCGTATGAAGAAAGGCTAGTCAATGAAGACTAGCCAGTAAAGTATGAGCTGAAGAAAACAAAGAACTGGTATGGTGCATACAAATTTTGGTTTCCTTATCTTATGATGGAATATAATCATCCCAAATGCTGTACCCAAAGCTCCAAATGCAATAGAGCAAAAAATGAGAAAACGCTCAGAAATTCGATAATGTCTATGAATCGACTTCCATTTATCTATCCCCATCATACAGAAGGTAAAAGCATTCCACAAGAAAATGAGAAGCATTATTCATTCACTGCCTGCATAGCTCGTTGTATTTTTGAAGTACAATTCTTCTCATATACAAGACCAATACAAGCAAGGAGCTTTTGGAATACTGCTAGACCATCGTGAGGATGCTTATACTCATATTCAATTTCATAATCTGTATGGGATCCATAAGTGCTGATATCAAAGCAAAGCTCGGCATTCTCACTTTCAACAACAGCGCGCTTTGTGGTTAATGTTGTTACAGGGACAATTGCTCCACGGATATGATATTCCCCAAGTAATTGCTGTATATCGTTTGACTGAAAAACGGCAGAGCTATTTTCAGATACCTCACATTCACATTCACAAAGACCGTCAAGATCCTCCTGTATCATTTTTAACGTAAATAAAAATTTTCCATTGCGTTCGCGTATACGCATAGCACCCTTATGTTTTTCTATATCTCTATTCGCCGTATCATAATAGGTATTGATCTGCGTCACAAATTCAAGCTTCTCATATAAGCTGCATAGCTTTTCGAACTGCTCCTTACTTACTAAAATCTTATATTCTTTTTCAACATGTTTATTCATCTTTCATCACCTTATAGGATATGATACAATAGTACCATAATAAAAGGAAGTGATTTGTGATGAAATATGCAATAGTTGCAAAAAAAGATGAGAAATCACATGCTGTAGAGGAAAAAATAAAAAGGCGGCTGCAAGCTGCAGACTGGATTTATGATAAAGCAGAACCTCAGCTTGTTATTTGCGTAGGTGGAGATGGAACCTTATTATATGGTGTCCATCAGTATCTGCACCGGATCAATAAAGTAAACTTCCTTGGTATTCATACAGGAACTCTTGGTTTCTTTACGGATTATACAGAAGAAGAACTAGAGGAATGTCTGCATGATATCCTTGAAAAGGAGCCGGTCATTTTTGAATCCGGCTTACTAAAAATTAAATTGGATAACAATCCTATTCCATATTATGCATTAAATGAGATGCGGGTAGAAAATATAGTTAAATCACAGATTATGGATATATACGTAGATGGAGAGTTTTTTGAAACTTGCAGGGGTTCCGGCATATGTCTTTCCACGCAGGCTGGATCAACTGCCTATAACCGTTCTCTTGGAGGTGCAGTCATTGATTGCGGTCTTTCCTTGATGCAGCTAGCTGAGATAACAGCCATTCAGCACTCCAAGCATCGCTCATTAGGAAATCCGTATATTATGATGGAGAATCGCCATGTCACGATGAAAAGTGAAACCTTTGATACTGCAATTTTATGCTATGATCATTTGAATGTTCCCTTAGAAAAAACAAAAGAGATATATTGTCAGATGTCAGACCGAAAGGTGAGATTTGCACGCTATCGTCATTACAGCTATCTAAAAAGACTAAAAAATTTATATTAAATAAACAGACCAAGGCGTCTGTTTTTAGTTCTAAATGTAAGCAAAAAAAGTAAATAAAAGAGCTTGCCCCAAATAGTAAACAGTATTGTATGCTTAAATCATGGCTCAACATAAAAATAGTAAAAACATAAAAAGACTTCTATCATATTGAATAATCAATACAATAAGAAGTCTCTTTTTCATTGTTATTCTTAAATAAGAAAGAATCAGGATGCTGTCTGATTTTATTCATATACATAATCTGATAACTTTTTTGCTTTCGCACTTGCATTCATAATGATACCAAAGGCAATCAGATAAGACAGTAGAGAGGAACCACCATACGATATCATCGGCAAGGTTATACCGGTTATTGGAAGCAAACCAATAATCATACCGATATTTTGTATTTGCTGATATAATAGCATACCGAGAATACCAAGTATGAAATATTTCTCAAACATATTCTTTGACATACTCGCAATGCGGCATAAATGTATATCCAGCCCCAGGCACAACACAACGATAAAGATTGTTCCAATCAATCCCCAGCTCTGTCCGATGACCGCAAAAATAAAGTCAGTCTGTGCTTCCGGAATAGAAACCAGCTCGATTCCCATACCATGACCTGTAAGACCTGCAGAACCCAGAGCCAGCAACGCCATATAAAGCTGATGTCCTTCCCCATTGATATCTGTTTCCGGATTCAGCCAGGCAGTAATACGTTTCAAACGATATCCGCCTTCTCCACCAATCAATTCATTTAATACATTGAAATGATAATAGTACATATAGAAAAACAGAATTACAACAACAAGCAATAATACACCGATAATAACAAACCACTGTTTTTTTATACCTGAGCAGACAATCATTGCGACCAGAGAGATTGCTATAATCAATACAACACCAGTATCCGGCTGTGCCAGAATCAGTATCATAGGTGGAATCGCCCACTTGGCCACATTCATAAACAAAGAGAAATCCATCTCATACGACTCTGTAATCTTGTTATTGTTATGTTCATCAATAACTCCAGCAGTAATCAAAATCAAAACGATTTTCATAAATTCACTGGGCTGGAAAGAACCAAATGGCCCAAGCTTAAACCAGGATGTAGCACCATTTGTTGTTATGATCATCCCCAGCAGACTGCCTCCGGTAAACATGTTATATACCTTACCAATCAGCAACACCACAAGACATGCCATCAAAAACCAATATCCTATTTTTGCGAATTGCAGCATGGAGTCATTACCGAGATACATGATAACACCGATTGCAATGGAACCAATAATAAACCACATTGCCTGTTTCATCATATAATCAATTCCCGCACTCTGACCAATAATACCAAATGCTGAATAAATGGATAAAAGACTCATTCCAATCATTAAAACCAAATATGTAACTAAAACAAAATCGAACTTATCCGGACTCTTTGCCCTGGATAATCCTACTTTCATTTGCATCACTCCAGACAAAAACCTCTTATGAAACAAGGTTGTTCTTATTATAACACGGTTTATAAACCTTATGTTGCAGCACAGTCAAATATTTTCTGAATTTCTATTAAGAATTAAAATATAGATATATATACAGATATAAAATGTCATGCGTACCCGTATATATCCTGATGGATGAAAAATGCTTTATAAACACTTGATTGTCTCAAGTTTTCTACACGAAAAAGACCATGCTTTGTGAATGTAGAAATTAAGGAGAAGGAAGAAATGTTAACATGAAAAAACAAAAGCATCTTTGATATACCAAAAGGGCATGATATAATAATAAGCAGTGAGTGGAGTTGATAAAATGGCAAAAAAAGCTACTTATACACCAATGATGAATCATTATCTGGAATTGAAGAAACAGCATGAAGATGCTATCATATTTTACCGTCTCGGTGATTTTTATGAGATGTTTTTTGAAGATGCAAGAACGGCTTCCAGCGAGCTGGATTTAGTACTTACCGGAAGAAATGCCGGAGTTGAGGAACGTGTGCCAATGTGTGGAATTCCTCATCATGCCGCCAAGGGTTATATACAACGTCTGATACAAAAGGGATATAAGGTTGCTATTGTAGAGCAGCTGGAGGATCCTGCTTTGGCAAAGGGCCTCGTAAAGCGTGATGTTATAAAAATTGTTACCCCTGGAACAATCATGGATGAAGTCAGTGATGAAAAGGCAACCGTATATATAGCATCTCTGCATGATTATCAATTTGGCCTTGCTGTCATATTATGTGAAATGACAACCGGAGAATTGCGGGCGCAGCTGATTGATAAGCATGTCATGGCAATACAGAAGGTGCTGCTTGGCAACAATGTCAGGGAAATCGTTGTGCAGGATAAATTCGATAAGAAAATCATTCGTATGATTGAGGAAATGGAAACAATCACTGTATCATATCATAATGACAGTAATCTGAAGGAAGAATACCGCCATCTGTTAAACGGGATAGAGGATGACCGTGTGGAAACTGCTTTCGGCGTGCTGACAAACTACCTCGATGAAACGCAGAAACGTAGTATGGCGCATTTGAACTCCGTTGAAATGGTATATGAAAATGAATTTCTTCAGATGGATTTTTCGACGAAGCAGAATCTGGAGCTGACCTCCAGTATTCGCAGTAATTCCCGTTCACAGACCTTATGGAGCTTTCTTGATAAATGCCGCAGCTCCATGGGATCGCGTCTACTAAAAAAATGGATTGAATATCCGCTCGTAGATACAGGGATGATTAACAGACGATTGGATGCCATTGAATATCTGAATGATAACTTCATAACGAAGGATGAATTGCGTGAGCATCTGGGCTTTGTATATGATATGGAGCGGCTGAGTGCCCGTGTCGCATATGGTTCTGCCAATCCAAGAGATGTCTTACGGCTCGTAAAAACGCTGGAGCATACTCCTCAGATTTTTGAATTATTCAAAGACTGCAGCGCATATAGTGAATTTCAGAAGGTTGATCCATGTCGTGAGCTGTATGATATGATTGACGGTGCTATTGTTGACAATCCCCCTTTAACAATGAAGGATGGCGGCGTATTCGTAGAAGGCTATAATGAAGAGCTGGATCATGTACGTGAAATTGGAAAGAATGGCAAAAACTGGATTCTTGAACTGGAAAATAAGGAACGGGAGCGCACCGGAGTTAAATCATTGAAAATCGGATATAACCGTGTATTCGGTTATTATATTGAAGTCACAAAAACAAATGTATCATCCATAAAGGAAGAATTTGGATATGTGAGAAAACAAACGCTGACAAATGCAGAGCGTTATGTGACGCAGGAATTGAAGGAAAAAGAGGATGCTATTGTACATGCGCAGGAGAGAAGTATCCGTCTGGAAGCAGAGCTGTTTCAAAATCTTCTGAATCAAATCAAGGTATACCTGCCCAAGCTGCATGATCTTTCCAATGCGTTATCAACGATTGACGCTTTGTATGCACTAGCTGAGGTATCCAGTGAAAACGGCTATACAAGACCGCAGTTTCATACCGGACATTCCCTTTCCATGAGCGAGGCAAGACATCCAATACTGGATCGCATGATGAAAACAAAGCGTTATGTTTCCAATGATCTGCATATGGATGAGCATAATGATATACTTATGATTACCGGGCCGAACATGGGTGGTAAATCTACGTATATGCGGCAGACAGTACTGCTTGTCATTATGGCACAAATTGGTTGCTTTGTCCCTGCAAAGAAAGCAGAGATGCCTGTTTTTGATCAGATATTTACACGAATCGGGGCAAGTGATGATATCATGTCCGGTCAATCAACCTTCATGGTGGAAATGATTGAGGCTAACAATGCTTTACAGAATGCTACGGCAAATTCACTGATTCTGTTTGATGAAATCGGGCGCGGGACATCCACTTATGATGGCATGGCTTTGGCACAGGCAATGATTGAATATATTATGAGAAATATCAAAGCAAAAACATTATTCTCCACACACTATCATGAGCTAACAGAGATGGCAGAACAAAATCCAAGCATCCGCAATGTGCATGTAGATGTACATGAAGAGGATGACAAGGTGACCTTTCTGTATAGGGTGATAGATGGAAAAGCTGATAAATCCTACGGTATCAATGTCGCAAGACTGGCACATCTTCCAACCTCGGTGCTGGATCGTGCAAAGCAGATACTGGATAATCTGGAGCTGCAGCCTAATATGGTTGGTGAAGTACAGGCACCGGTTGTCATTGAGAAGGAAAATCCACAGCATACACAGATCATTGAGCAGGTTAAGCAGGTGGATGTAAATAAAATGACACCTATGGAGGCTATGCAGCTTCTATATGAGTTAAAAGGAAAATTGTCATAAAAATTCTGTAATCAGTAAGATACTATTTTGTATTGGATGATGTAGGGATACAAAAAGCTGCAGTTGTATGTATAAGGACAGCCGCAGGTATTCTATCTTCACCTGTATACGGGGAGTATTTTATGATTACAGGTTTTCTGTTTTATAAAGAAAGAAGGTGTACAAATGGGAAGAATTAACCGGCTGGATGAGCATCTCAGCAATATGATAGCTGCTGGAGAGGTAGTAGAACGGCCGCAGGGAATTGTAAAGGAGCTTGTAGAAAACTGCATTGACGCCCATGCTGAAACTGTTGAAATACAGATTTCACAGGGGGGGATTGCATCTATCACCATTATCGATGATGGTGATGGAATGGATGCAGAGGATGCCACCCTGGCATTTGAACGTCATGCGACAAGTAAATTAAAGGAAGTAAATGATTTATGGAATATTCATACAATGGGATTTCGTGGAGAGGCATTGCCTTCCATCGCCTCTGTATCCCATGTCCTGCTGCGGACAAATGACGGGAATACATCCACTGAAGTAGAAATCAGCTATGGTAAACTGGTAAGTGCAAGACCATGCGGAACACCTAAGGGTACGATGATTGAAATTCAGAATCTGTTTCAGAAAACTCCGGCACGCTTCAAGCATTTAAAGAGTCCGCAGTATGAATTTTCACTGATTTCCGATGTTGTTCAGAAATTCGCTTTATCACATCCTGATATAGGCTTCTGTCTGTCACATGACGGCAGAACCGTTTTCAAGACAAAAGGAAGCGGTAATCTGCTGGAGGTATTGATGCAGATCTACGGACGGGACAGTGCGAAAAGCGCAATCGCACTGGATGGAAGAGATCAGGATTATAAAATCAAAGGCTATATCATGCAGCCGCAGTTTAACCGTGCAACAAAATATTACATGCTATTGTATATCAATGGCAGAATGATTCGTAATTATCATTTGCAAAAGGCTATTCTGGATGCCTATTCTCCCTATATGCCAAAGGAACGCTATCCAATCGTTGTGATTGATCTGATTATGGATGCACAGCTGGTAGATGTCAATGTACATCCATCCAAGTGGGAAATCCGCCTTTCCAAGGAAAAACAGTTAGAAAAGCTGTTGTATGAAACCATTCGCAAAGCTCTGCAGGAACAGTTAGAGGTTCCTAGTGTAAATATTGCAAAGGAGACTGTTAAGGAAAAGGTCGAGGAGCAGGAATTACAATTCACCTATGAACGTGATGATAATATAAAAAAACTGCATGAGGAAGTAAATAACAGCTTTACGCATCCAGAAAAAATAGAAAAGCCTGCACTTGATATGGAAGAATTACGTAAGCAAATCGCGATAGACAGAACGCAGAAAAAAGAGGTTAATATTCCGGTTCAGCCTATGACCAGGGAGATTGTTTCAGAAGTTCAGGAGGAGACAATTCCTTATCCAGAAGAAGAAAAATCCTTATCGCAGATAGTGGCAGATAAAGAAGTTTCCATTGAGGAAAAAGCAGTAGATTCACCAACAAATTCTTTAGATTCCGGTCTGGAGAAAACAACAGAAGCACCAATATCTCATTCCGATGCCGGGCAGGATGAAGAACCTTTAAGAGAGAAGTTAGAGAAGGATCCTGCTGAGAATACAGAAATTGCATTTAAGGAAATCAAACAGACACAGGAGCTGCAATATGAGAAAACAGCACAAAAGCCTCATCAACCATTAAATCCTAGCCTCCCACAGCTGCGTGTGATCGGGCAGTTTCATAACTGCTATATTCTGGCAGAAGGAGAAAAAGGGTTATATATCATAGACCAGCATGCGGCTCAGGAACGTTATCATTATGAAATTATAAGGAACCAGATTTTATCCGGCAATACGGATACACAGCCGCTTCTTTTACCAATTACTATAGAATCCACAATTTCTGCAGTATCCCAGGTTGAGGAGCTGAATGGTTTGCTGGAACAGATAGGGATACATCTTGAGGTTTTTGGTGATCATACCTTTGTGTGCCGCCAGCTTCCGTTATGGATGAAGGATGTGGAGGAAGAAGCATTCCTCTGCGATATGATAGATATATGGGAAAAGGATAAGGAAATCAGTCTTGATAAGCTGAGGAAGCACGCAATTGCGACCATGGCATGTCACAGCTCTATACGGTTTAACCGCAGTCTGACACTGGAGGAAATGAAAAGAGTCGTTGATGATTTAGGACGTTGTGAGCAGCCGTTTCATTGTCCGCATGGCAGACCGACGATGATCTGTATGGAAGATAAAGCATTGATAAAGGAATTTGAGCGAGGATAAGATATGGAAAAAGTATTGGTTATTGCAGGGCCGACAGGAGTAGGTAAAACAAGCCTCAGTGTGGAGCTGGCAAAAGCCTGCAAGGGAGAAGTTATCAGTGGTGATTCCATGCAGGTATATAAGGAAATGAGTATCGGAACAGCAAAGATAACAAAAGAGGAAATGCAGGATATCCCGCATTATCTGATAGATCTGTGCTCCTTTACAGAAGAATATAATGTCAAAATTTTTCAGGAAAAGGCGAGAGAATATATTCAGAAAATCACAAAATCTGAGAGGCTTCCCATCATTTGTGGAGGAACCGGCTTATATATTAAATCCTGTTTGTATGACTATAAGTTTGTGGATCAGAAGGAAGACAGTGATTTTATGAAATTTCTAACAGAGCGAAGTGAGGACGAGCTTTGGGGAATGCTGTCGGTGATTGATCCAAAAGCATGTGAAAATCTGCATCCGCATAACCGCCAGAGAATCGTACGTGCATTAGCTATGGCACATGCGGGAGAAAAGAAAAGTGAGATTGTTGAGGCGCAGGAGCATCAGCCGGTATATGATGCTTATATTATCGGTTTGACTATGGATCGTCAGCGCTTATATGAAAGAATCAATGCAAGAGTGGATCAAATGATGAAACAGGGTCTGCTGCAGGAAATCGAACAGCTGCATAACCGGTATGCGGATGTATGGGAGCTTCAAAGCTTCCAGGGAATTGGCTACAAGGAATGGAAAAATTATTTTCAAGGTAGTGATGATGTTAATACCTGTGTGGAGAGTATTAAGAAAAATTCACGTAATTTTGCGAAGCGCCAATATACATGGTTCCGTAACCAGATGCAGGTACACTGGTATGATGTGGAAGCAGAAAATTATAAAGAGCAAATTTTAAACGATGTAAAAGCATGGATGGAGAGCTGATATGGAAACACCTTTACAAAGAATGGAGCTTCTCATTGGCGAACAGAAGCTGGAACAGCTGAAGCATTCCTCTGTTATGATTGTCGGTGTCGGGGGCGTTGGCTCTTATGCTGCGGAGGCGCTGGCACGAAGTGGTATCGGAACACTGATTCTGGTTGATGGAGATACAGTTGCCCCCAGTAATCTAAACCGTCAGATACATGCGGTATATGCAACTATTGGCAGATCAAAGACAGAGGTCATGAAGGAGCGTATTGAAAGCTATCGTGAGGATTGTACAGTGATACGTAAGGATATGTTCTATAAGGAAGAAAACAATGCGGAGCTGTTTGATACACCGGTGGATTTCGTCATTGATGCGATTGATACTATGAGCAGTAAGCTGTCTCTGATACGTTACTGTATAGAAAATAGGATTCCGTTTATCAGTAGTATGGGAATGGCAAACCGCCTTGATCCAACACAGGTGGAGTGCTGTGAGCTTATGAAAACAAGCTATGATCCAGTCGCAAAAATCATGCGCAATTTGGTAAGAAAACATCATATAAAAGGGAAGATACCGGTTGTTTTTTCCAGGGAACAGCCAACGATACAGACAAAAATAGTCAATGAAAACGGTGTTACCAGAAAACAGAAAATGCCGCCGGCAAGTTCTCCCTTTGTTCCATCTGCCGCAGGACTTGCAGCAGCTTCCTATGCGATGCAAATCCTGTTGGAGAAAGGAGAAAAACATGGAGAATGAAACCCTGAAGCTTATTAGAAACAGAACCTCCTTACGTGTATACGATCCTGCTCCTCTTACTGAGGATGAGGAAAATACGATTATTGAGAGTGCGCTGCTTGCACCAACAGCAGGAAATCAGATGCTGTATTCCATGATTATTATCCGTGATGCAGAAAAGAAAAAGAGATTGAGTAAGCTGTGTGATTATCAGATGTTTATCCAGTCTGCACCCTTTATAATTGTCTTTGTGGCTGATCATCACCGCTGGTTTGATTATTATCGAATGAATGGTGTTGAAAAATTTGCGCAAAAGCATAATCTGGATTTCACACCGCCTGCAGAGGGTGATCTAATGCTGGCAGTTGAGGATGCGATGGCGGCTGCACAAAACAGTGTCATTGCAGCGGAATCCATTGGAATTGGTTCCTGTTACATTGGTGATATTCTGGAAAATTATGAAACAGTAAAGGAATTGTTAGAGCTGCCAAAGAAGACCTTTCCGATTGCCATGCTTTGCTATGGACATTATAAGCAGGAGTATAAAAAGGTTTACAGAAAACGCTTCGATAGAAAGTATATCGTATTTGAAGACACGTATCGTCAGCTACAAGAGGACGATTACGAAAAAATGTTCGCAGAGCGTGCGGAAAGGGAGTTTCTGACACAGAATAAATATGCTGCCAAAAATTATGCACAGCAATTTTATGCCCGAAAAACGGGTGCATCCTTTAGTAAGGAAATGACAAGAAGTGTGAAGGAAGCATTAAAGGAATGGACAGGGAAAGCATAGCTGTAAGTATTTCTTTCAATTTTATAAATGAAGAGGGTGAATATATAAAGAATATGTACTCTCCTTCCATATATAAATCAAACAGCTGAACATACAAAAAGCTGTTGTAATGTATGTAAATGATATCAATAAACGATCATGTAGTGGTACATGGTCTTTTCTTATTGCTTATGTGTGATCCATCTCTAGGGGGATGCAAGTCTTTGTTAGCATTGACAACTATATCGAGGTGCTATATAATATATATAGAGATACGATATATAGCATTACAATATAGAAAGAGGATATGGACATGGATGAAAAAATAAAAAGAATCTACGTTCCAATGACAGAGACCGGTTTTTATATATTGTTTTCATTGCAGGAGGAATGTCACGGCTATCATGTAATACAGTATGTAAAAAGGTTAACGAATAACGAGGTTGTCATCAGTGCGGGAACTTTGTATGGGAGTCTGTCAAAAATGGAAAAGGATCAGCTGATTGCCTTTACAAGAGAAGAAGAAAAAAGAAAGTATTATAGAATAACTGAGCTGGGCAGAGAAGTGCTGAAGCTGGAGCTTCAACGAATCAACAGACTGTTTATCAACAGCAAAGGAGAATACTATTATGGAAATGAAAAGGGTATTTAAGTTCTTTTCACTTGCAGAATACGGAGAAGAACAGAATTTTCTGGAAGAGATGCATCAGAAGGGCTGGAAGCTGAAAAGCTATAGTATTATAAAAGGATATATTTTTGAGAAATGCACGCCTGAGAAATGGATCTATCAACTGGATTATCGTGATGAAGTTGAGGATGTAAACTCCTATCTGCAGCTGTTTAAGGATTGCGGCTGGGAATATGTGATGATGTTTAATTCCTTTTACTACTTCCGCAAGAAAGAAGCTGGAGAAGATAGCAATACAGAAATCTTCAGCGATCGGGAAACACGGCAGGAATACTGCGCATCCATTTATAAGCGCAGTATATACCTTACTCTGCTTTGTGCAGTCACTTTTCTTATAATTATGGTGCCGAATCTGTGGAAGGCAATCCGTATGTTTGACAGAGAGCCCTGGTTTCTTATTGTTTTTTTAATTATTTCCGGCATTATGTTATTTGAGCTTATATTTCTAATTCGCTGTACATTGAAATTATATAATGCGAAGAAAAAACAGGAAAGTGCATAGCATTGGTCTAAAAATGCTTGTATTCATAAGAAAAGATCCCTCCTTTATAAACAACGTTTTATTTATTTCTGTTGTCTACTTTAGAGAGATCATATCTGAATCCAAAAGAAAACTTGTATCATTTTTCATTTTACGAAAGCGAAATGAAGCCGTTATTCACACGGCTTTTTCTGTCGCTGATATAAGTTATATATTGTAATTTCGTTTGCCGAATATCACGGTACCCAGCCGTATCATATTAGAGCCGTGTTTTAAAGCAAGCTGATAATCACTGCTCATACCCATGGAAAGATAACGAATTTGCTCAGCACCGTATTCACCTTGCAGCTTATGATAAAGTACATTCATTCGTTCAAAGCATTCCTCAATACGTTCATCATCTGCATCCAGCGGCCCTACACACATCAGTCCCTGTACATCTAAATGCTTGAATTGCATACACTGCTGCACAAAAGCAGAGCATTCCTCCATATAGACGCCGGTTTTATTTGCTTCTCTGGAAATATTTACTTCAATCAGAACAGGCATAATCTTATCGATCTTTGCACATTGCTTTTCTATTTCTTCCGCAAGACGCAAACTGTCCAGGCTTTGAATCATATCTGCCAGAGGAACTACATCTTTAACCTTATTACGCTGCAAATGACCAATCATATGCCACTGATAGCGTGCATCGTATTTTTCTTTTAGCTCCTGTACCTTGTTTTCACCAAATACACGGCAGCCACAGGCATAGGCTTCGTCAATTTCTTCCTTTGTATGTGTTTTACTTACCGCAATCAATGTAACATTGTCAGGCAGATTCTTTTGTATTTCCTGAAGCTTCTTTTTATCCATATTGCATCACCTGTATCCTATTATAACACTATTTTGTATCAATCGAATAAAATTTGAATTTGGAGTAATATCAATATGCCGTATGCCTTTATGGTTTCAAAAAATTATATAATGCTATTTTTCAAAAAATACTGGTGAAAAGAATACCAGTAAACTATCGGTATAAAGGAATACAAGTTTCCATTAGCATGTTACAGTAATGCATATCTTATAGCTATGAAACTGTTTATACATTAAGGGATGAAAATAGTAAAAAAGATTTCCGCAATTCACACATTACGGAATGTCTGCTTCTAATATCAGATATGCGACATCTAAAGGGAATATATAATGAAGCAACTCATTATCTCTTATATGTTTATGTGATTTCGTCAGATCAGATTTTGCGTGTGAGTGCAGTAAACGTGAACATTGCTTGCATATTCAGATATAGAAAAGGGAGCTGTAGCTCTTATAGTCAATATGCTTTGACTATTTGCTACAGCCCCGATCTGGCAGGTATGCTGCCTGTATGTTGAAGGGAATGAATGAATTTCCCTATCACTATCTTATGCAGACCCTGCTATTTTATACAGGAATTTTGTTTATAATGCAAAATATCATATGATATATAAAATTCAGGATAACCCGGCATACGGGCATGCTCATACGACCTGCTGAATCACACAACAGGGATAAAAAGTCTTTATCAAATTTATTTATAAGAAAAGAATACAGGCGTCTGTGAATGAAAACAAAGGAAGCATGGTAAATCTCTTTGTAGTGCAATAGCTGAATATGCTATAATGATAGGGTCTAGTTAAAGGAGTGTCGGGCTATGAACAAGGGATTGTTTATCACATTTGAAGGAAATGACGGAAGCGGGAAAACCACCATCAGCAAGCTTGCATATGAAAGACTGAAGGAAATGGGATATCCTGTCATATATACAAGAGAACCGGGAGGAATTGATATTGCGGAACAGATACGCAAGGTCATTCTGGATCCTGCAAACACTGCAATGGATGAACGCTGTGAGGCATTGCTGTATGCGGCTAGCCGGCGGCAGCATCTTGTGGAAAAGGTACTGCCTGCACTGAACGAGGGAAGCATTGTATTATGTGATCGTTTTGTGGACAGCTCACTTGTATATCAGGGTATTGCAAGAGGAATCGGTATGGAAGAAGTATATGCAATCAATCAGTTTGCTATTGAAGGTCATCTTCCGGATGCCACCATCTTTCTGTCTGTTGATTTTGAAACAGGCTTATCCCGTGTCACAAGCCGCGGCAACAAAGACCGACTGGATAATGAAAGTATGGAGTTCCATAAACTGGTAGCACAGGGCTATGAGCTCATTAAAGAGAAATTCAAAGACCGTATGCATATTGTGGATGCCAATGCAGATGTGGATACAGTTCTGAATAACACAGTGTCCTGTATTATGGAGATTATAAAAAACCATGTTTAAAGATATTTTGAGAGAACAGCAGCCGGTTGTATATCATACCCTTCGCAATGCACTGGAGAATGACCGCCTGGCGCATGCCTATATGTTCAGTGGACCGAGCGGTACACCGAAAAAGGAAACGGCATATCTTCTTGCACAGAGTCTGGTATGTGGACAGACGGGCTTTGCTTGTGAAACCTGCGATACCTGTGAAAGGATCATTCATAACGAATATGCGGATATGATCTATCTGGATGGGACAAGCGTATCAATCAAAAAGGATGATATTTTAAAGCTTCAGCATGCTTTTGCGAAAACAGGATTGGAGAAAACGGGAAAGAAAATATATGTATTGGATCATGCGGAAAACGCAACACCCGATGCATTGAATTCACTCTTGAAATTTCTGGAGGAGCCGGGCAGTGATATGATCGCGATTTTGATTGTGGAACAGCTGGACAGAGTGCTGCCAACAATTATATCGCGATGTCAGAACATTCCCTTTACAGCGCTGAGTGCTTCGCAATGCTATGAAGCAGTTCAGGAAGAGCTGGAAGCGATGGATGCCTATCTGCTCAGTAATATGATCCGGCAGAAATCAGAGATTATGGAAGCTGCGGAAAGTGAAGATTACCAGCATGCCCGTTTCTTAATGAAAGGGATGCTGGAGCGTTATCTTTCTTCTCCCTATGATGCACTGCTATTTCTGCAGGTGGAAGGATTTCCGGCAAAGCAGAAAAAATACGGAAAACAGGCTATGCTGTATCTGATTGATATGCTATCTATATTTTTTAAAGACAGCCTGCGAAATAGCCGCAAACAACCAGATGCCTGGTATCTGAATATGCTGGAGCAGTATCAGAAAAAAAACATGGATATGGTTGCAATTCTGCAGATACTCATGCAGACTAAGGATACATTGCTGCGTTCGGTCAACCTGCAGCTGCTTGTTGATCAAATGCTGTTTAGAATGAAAGAGGTGACAAAATGACACAGAATCAGCCGGAAGAAAAAAACGGAAATGGAAAAGGAAATACGAATCAGAAGCAGGATAGAAGAAAGCATCACGATAGAAATTTTGAACAGAAAAAAGATATGAAGCACAATCCAAAACACGATGGCAGACCTGCTGTAAAGCCGGAGACAAAGGAAGTGCGCACGGATACGAAAAAGGAACAGAAACAGGAACAGCGTCCAATGCAGAAGCAGGAGCATAAAAAGCAGAATCACAATGAACACAAGCCGGAGGGCCGTGTTTATAAGTACATAGCATTTGTTTCCTTTAAGGATTCAAAAAAAATCTATACCTTTGGCACAGATGTCGATGAATACCGTGTTGGCGATGATGTTGTTGTGGAAACAATACGGGGTCTGGAGCTTGGAAAAATCGTAAAGGAAACAGAAGCATTTCTATCAAATGGAATGGAAATAAAGCCGATTATCCGCAAAGCAAGTACCCGTGATTTAAAACAGGTACAGGAAAATGCAGAAAAGGCAAAGAAGGCTATGGATATCTGCGCGGAGTGTATCCGTAAGCTCAATCTGGATATGAATCTGATTGAAGCGGAATATACGCTCGATTGCAGTAAGATTATATTTGTATATGTGGCGGATGAACGTGTAGACTTCCGTGAATTGTTAAAGGAGCTGGCAAGTATATTCAAATGCCGCATTGAGCTTCGTCAGATAGGGCCGCGCAATAAGTCAAAAATTATCGGTGGATTGGGAACCTGTGGAATGGAAACCTGCTGTTCCCGTTTCATGAATGATTTCGACGTGGTATCCATCAACATGGCAAAGAACCAGCTGCTGGCTTTAAATATACAAAAGCTGAGCGGTCAGTGCGGCAAGCTGATGTGCTGTCTGAAATTTGAGGACAGCCAGTACAAGAGACTGCGTGAGGGACTGCCGAAAATGAATTCCCAGATTGAATATAAGGGCAGCCGCTATCGTATCACCAGCATGAACGTTTTACTTCAGCAGGTTAAGATAGAAAATAAAGAGGATGTACAATTCCTTTCCTTTAAGGAATTGTGGCCTGATATTGATTTCTCCGATCGGTAGGTGAACAGAATGAATCGTCAGAAAAGTTTTGAAAATGAAAAAGCAACGCTGTATGTGGTGGCTACTCCTATTGGAAATCTGCAGGAAATGACACCAAGAGCATTGACAGTACTGGAGTCTGTCGATGTAATAGCGGCAGAGGATACCAGAAACACATTAAAGCTGCTGACACATTTCGGTATACATACAAGACTGATTTCCCATCATAAGCATAACGAGGCACAGAGTGCAAACGGACTGCTGGAGCTTTTGCGTCAGGGACAGGATATTGCCCTTGTGAGCGATGCAGGATATCCGCTGATCAGTGATCCGGGCTGTGTGGTGACACAAAAGGTTATTGAAGAGGGCTTTAATGTCGTGCCAATTTCCGGAAGCAATGCCATGCTGAATGCACTTGTATCAAGCGGTATGGATACCAGACACTTTCTGTTCTATGGATTTTTAAAATCGGGGGAGAAGGAACGCATACGGGAACTGTATGAGCTGAAATATTATCCGTTCACTATGGTTTTCTATGAAGCGCCGCATCGCATAAAAAAGATGCTTTCTTCCTGTCTGGAGGTTTTAGGAAACCGGCAAATTTGCCTGGCCCGGGAGCTTACCAAAAAGCATGAGGAATTTATCCGCGGTACGATTGAGGAAATTCTGGAAACAGTAGATGAGCTGAAGGGTGAAATGGTCATCGTTATGGAAGGCTCCAGAGAAACAAAGGAGCCAGGGGAGGATTCTGCCATGCCGCTGGTGCATGAACAAATCAATTCCTATATAAAGGAAGGTTTGTCAACCAATGAAGCAATTAAGCGGGTAGCAAGAGAGCGCGGACTCAGTAAAAATGAGATTTACAAGCAGTACCATGGATTATGCTGAAAGAGCCTGGAAAGGGCTCTTTTTCAAAAGAGAGGGTGATGAATATGGAAATAACACAGGATGTCTGTCTGTACGCTGATATGCTGCAGTGCAAAAGGTCAGGAGGAATGGTTTTATATGAAACAGAGGATGCATTGCTATTACAGGGGAGAGTATCAAAAATTTTATATAGTGCTGCCAGTTCGTTAGAAGCCGGTAAAAGGATCATCGAGCATCTTCCTGTACATTTTGATATACTGGTTGCTCATGATAAATATACAGAGCCCTGGCTGAATGCTATGCGTAATCTGACCTGTGAACTGGAATGTGTACATTGTGTTTATACGAAGACTGCACCACCTGAGATACAGCTTCCGGATGGCTTTACAATACAAAGACTGGATACTGCACATATGCAGACGATAATTTCACTATATCGTCATTCTATGGAATCTCTTGCGAATGAGAGCTATATCGGAGAATGTCTGAAGGATGGTATGTATGGAGCTTTTCATGGTGATGAGCTGTGCGGCTTTATCGGTGTTCACGATCAGGAAAGCATCGGGTTGTTGGAGGTGCATCCGAATTGGAGAAGAAAGGGACTGGCAGTCGCTTTGGAGCAGGTGATGATAGCTAAGCAGCTGGAGCGGGGAAGACTACCCTATGGTGAAATTGTATCTGATAATACAGCCAGCCTCCAGCTTCAAAGAAAAGCGGGTATGGTCACAAATGAAAAGCTCACCTACTGGTATTTTCCCTGAATATTCATAAAATCATCACACAAGGGTATGTATTTCAAGTTATAATACAGATAGAGGTGATAACATGAGCAGGCTGTTAGTAGTAGATGATGAGGAACGAATCAGAAGCATGATTCGCAAGTACGGCGAATTTGAGGGACATGAAATTGAGGAAGCAGTTGATGGTATGGATGCTATCGGGAAGTGTAAGCAGGCAGCATATGATTTGATTATAATGGATATTATGATGCCGAATCTGGATGGCTTTTCTGCTGTAAAGGAAATCAGGAAGGATGCTTCAACACCCGTTATTATGCTGTCCGCAAGAGGAGAGGAATATGACAGGATTCATGGCTTTGAAATCGGTATTGATGATTATGTGGTAAAGCCGTTCTCACCAAAGGAGCTGATGATGCGCGTTAGTGCGATATTGAAGCGTTACCATGGTGATCAGAATACAAAAAAGAAGGATATCTATACGTATGAAGGATTGAAAATTGATTTTACCGCGCGTAAGGTTTTTATTGATGATAAAGAACAGGAAATGTCACCAAAGGAATACGTACTTTTATTTTATCTGGTACGTAATGAAGGAATAGCTTTGACAAGAGAGCAGCTGATACATGATGTCTGGGGCTATGATTTTTATGGTGACGACAGGACGCTGGATACGCATATCAAGCTGCTGAGAAAAAGTCTGCAGGATTACAGCCGCTTAATAGTAACCCTGCGCGGTGTAGGTTACCGGTTTGAAACAGAAAAATAAACAGAAGCCAGACTTTCTTCCAAAAGCTAAAAAGCCAATCAGCGTCAAATGGAAAATTTTTGTCACACTGGTATTCTTTATTATCATTATCATCGCCGTTCTCTGGTTTTTTCAGGTCTTCTTCCTGGAAAAATTCTATATGTTTATCAAATCCAATTCTGTAAAGAATGCAGCAAATGAGGTAAATGAGGTAATTACACAGAAGCTGGATGGTACCATGGATGCTGATACCTGTAAAACGAAAATTTCCAGCATTGCGCGTAATGGTGATTTCTGTGTCATTGTCTATGATGAGGATACCAATAAGGATCCAATCATGGGAAATGAGGGGGATGGTAAATGCATGCTCAGCAAGTCAACCAGCTATGCTGCTCATGCGGATGTTATAACGAAGCTGAAACAGGAGGCGATGACAAAGGATACAGGCATTGCTTCTAAATTGATTGAAGACAATGCCAAGGTAGAGGTTCCTTTTGAATCCTTTCGTTTTTCTTTAACAAAGGAAGGTCTTATGATACCGCGTCCCGAAGCTTTTCCAACAAGAATCACATCAGATATAAAAAATGATGGTCGCAATAAAGAAAATATGAAAATTTCCAAGGGAGTACAAAACATGACCTACATCAGTGTAGTCAGAGGAAGTAATTCCCATATGAAAATCAGTGTAATCAATGCACAGCTGACGCCTGTAAATGCGACGATTGAAACAATCAAAACACAGTTTATCATCATTGCGGCAATATTGACGATCGTTGCGCTCCTGCTTGCCTTTTATCTTTCAAGAAAGATTGCACGTCCGATTATTTCTATTAACAGCGGTGCGAAGACACTTGCCACAGGACAATATGATGTAGCATTTAGCGGTAAGGGATATCTGGAGATAGAGGAGCTGAGCAATACCTTGAATTATGCCGCAAAGGAGCTTAGCAAGGTGGAAAATCTGCGACGTGAGCTGATTGCGAATATGAGTCATGATCTGCGCACACCATTGACGATGATCAGTGGATATGGCGAGGTTATGCGTGATATTCCGGGTGAAAATACACCGGAGAATGTACAAATTATCATAGATGAAACTAAGCGGCTAACCAATCTGGTAAATGATATGCTTGATCTTTCCAAGCTGCAGGCAGGAGTACAGGAGCTGAATGCTGTACAGGTAAATCTCACAAAGGAAATACAAAGCATTATCAAACGGTATGAAACCTTATTGAAACAGAATGAATATGATATCCGCTTTGAATATACAGAGGATGTCACAGTTATGGGAGATATCATCAAGCTGGATCAGGTTATTTATAATTTAATCAATAACGCAATCAATTATAGCGGAGAGGATCATCAGGTCATTGTGCGGCAACAGCTGCATGAGGACAGCGTACGTATTGAAATCATCGACCATGGTCCCGGTATCAAAAAAGATAAACTTCCGTATATTTGGGAACGTTATTATAAGGTGGATAAGACACATGTACGCTCCAAGGTTGGCAGTGGACTTGGTCTGAGTATAGTAAAGGCAGTCCTGGAGCTGCATAAGGCAGCGTATGGGGTACATAGTGAGGAAGGAAAGGGAAGCATATTCTGGTTTTCTTTGCCTTACTGCAAAACTGAAGAAGCAGATATAATGGAATAGCAGCTTTTTACTGTAATAATATCCTGTTTTCGAAGTCTGATGGTAATGGAAAATCACAATAAAAATATGTAACAGATTATAATATAGAAAAGCGTATGATATTCGTATGAATATTGTACGCTTTCTTATTTAGAAAAAAAGAATATAATGGCAACGCCTAAAGGCAGCACCCTGTATCCTCTAATTTTCATCTTCTGTTAATCTAAATCTTCACCATTGGATGCAATTACTTTTTTATACCAATAAAAGGAGTCCTTTCTGCTGCGATTATAGGTTCCGTTTCCTTTATCATCAGCATCTACATAAACAAAACCATAACGCTTTTTCATTTCTCCTGTACCGGCACTGACAAGATCAATACATCCCCATGGACAAAAACCAATTAAATCAACATTGTCAATATCAACGGCATCCTTCAGCGCTTTGATATGTTCTCTTAAATATTCTATACGATAGCTATCATGAATTTTACCATCCTCTACTACATCGATGGCACCTAAACCATTCTCCACAATCATAAGTGGTATTTGATATCTTGCATAAAGTTCATTTAGTGTATAACGCAGCCCTAAAGGATCAATTTGCCAACCCCAATCATTTGCCTTTAAATAAGGATTTTTAACACCGCCAAATAGATTTCCCTTTGTTTTTAAAAGGGAATTATCCGTTGAAATACAGTTACTCATATAATAGGAGAAGGAAAAGAAATCTACTGTACCAGCCTTTAAAATTTCGTTATCTCCTTCCTCCATTTTGATTTCTATATTATGTTCTTGCCATATTCGTTTTGCAAAATAAGGATATTCACCCTTTACCTGTACATCCCCACAATAATAATTGCAGTATTCCCATGATTTTTGATTTGCTAATTGATCTTCAGGATTACATGAATAAGCATAATTCGCTGTTAAAGCAACCATACATCCAATCTTAAAGTCTGGATTGATTTTATGTCCTAATTGAACAGCTTTTGCTGATGCGATAAATTGATGATGTAAAGCCTGAAACCTTTGCTGTGGAATGTCTACCTGATCATAATTAGAGGTTGTTCCTTCATTAAGAATACCTAATCCCAGATATCCACCAAAGGAATATACTCCCGCATTGATTTCATTAAATGTCAGCCAAAATTTAACTTTATGCTGATATCTTTTAAATATAGTATCACAAAACTTAATATATAAATCAACTAATCTTCTATCTGCCCATCCATTATACGTTTCTGTTAAATAAAACGGATTTTCATAATGTGATATGGTCACGATTGGCTCTATGGAAGCCGCAAGCAGTTCATCGAATACGTTGTCATAAAACTGTAAGCCTTCTTCATTTGGAGTTTCTTCGATTCCCTTTGGAAATATTCTGCTCCATGAGATGCTCATACGAAACGCCTTGAAACCCATCTCCTTCATCAATGCAATATCTTCCTTATAATGATGATAGAAGTCACTTGCTTTATGATTTGGATAGAACAAATTTTCATCGATCGTTTTCGTGATATATCTAGGCTCCTTCAACGAGCCGTTCGTCATCATATCACAGATACTTGGACCTTTTCCTCCTTCATTCCATCCTCCTTCAAATTGATTAGCGGCAGTAGAACCACCCCATAAAAAGTTTTTTCTCATGTTCTCTATCTCCTAACTACTAATTTTCTTTTTCTTTAAATAAAAGCAAGGTTAAAACGAATGTTACAACCATAGCAATCACAACACCGATTATATAATTTACAAAGTTCATAATATCTGTTGACATGAATCCAGCTAAGGCAAATACACCCAAACCACTCATTGCGACTAATTTTGAACCCATAATTCCTGCATAACAGCCACCAACAAAGCCGCCGATAACAGATGCGATAAGTGGTGTTTTAAATCTGAAATTGACCCCGAAAAGTGCAGGCTCTGTAACACCGGCCAGAAAGGCAGTTAATGATGCTGAACTGGCAACACCTTTTGTATTCCTGTTTTTGGATTTAACGGTTACCGCAAACGCTGCAGCAGATTGTGTAAAGTTCGCAATATAACAAGCTGGAATTATCAATGGATCATAGCCAAATTTAGTAAAGAATGACATGCAGACCGGAGCCAATGTAGAATGCATTCCTGTTACGATTAGAATAGGATATATTCCTGATAAAATACCTACACCTAAAAATCCAACATTGTTATAGATTTCTTCCACGATCCATGTGATTCCATCGCCTAAAACAATTCCTGCAGGAGCTATCAGGCAAAGCGTAAGAGGCAGCATAACAATAACAGTACAAAGAGGAACCATCATAATTCTAATGATTTCCGGCATCACTTTTTTAAAGAACCGTTCCACATAACTCATTACAAATACAACCATAATAGATGGGAATATCATATTTGTATATGTAGCTGCATAAATAGGCAATCCAAACAGTGTAACAGATGTGCCCTCTGTAAATGAATTCATTAGAGAAGGAAATACTAATAAACAGCATAAGCCCATCGCCAAGCTGGGATCAGTCTTAAACTTTTTAGCAGCTGTATACGCTACAAAAATCGGCATAAAATACAATGGAGCATCACTTGCATATCCTAAAACAAGATAGGTGGAGGATTCTGCCGGAAGAATACCTACAAGATTCGCCAGAACCATTAAAACCTTAATCAATCCTGTTGCCATGAAAATCGGAATCAAAGGTATGATGGAACCTGTGATACCTTCTAATATTGCCGCAAAGCTGAATTTCTTTTTCTCACTATCCAGATTTTCATTAACGGCGTCCTGCTGTGCAAGCCCTGTTTTTTTACAAATCAGCTGATAAGCATCACCTACAGCTTGACCAATGATGATTTGTAATTGCTCACCAGACCATTGACAACCCATAACCCCCTGTACTTGCTCTATAGCTTCTTTTTCCACTAAGCTTTTATCCTTCACATTAAAACGTAAACGTGTAATGCAATGCGTGAAAAATGTTATATTTTCTTTTCCACCGACCAGATCAATAACACTATTTGCTAAATCTTCGTATTTTTCTTTCTTCGCCATAAATCTTTCTCCTTTTATTTTTTTATGAATATATATATGCAAACAATGTACTTCGCGCGATAATACACTGAATTTGCCTAAAATAAAACCTCAACACAAAAACACATAAAAATACTGTGCTCTTATGTTGAGGTAATGCCCAACTTAATGGTTACAATCCTCTCTACTACATAAGCGATTGATATGTAACATCAGATATAATAACTCTTCTTCACTAAGAGTCCAAGCCAATGCTTCTATCAAATATTCCCTGATATGAAGGACACAATGAAATGTGTTTTCATATGTTTCTTTCATATAATCGTACATTTTTTTATTCTCACTTGCTATCGCTGTATCCTGTTCTCTGCGCTTTAGCAAATACTGTAAATGTGATACGAATCTGGAGTAATTAAAGCCCTCCTTATCAATATGAATAGCAAAGTTCTCTTCAATCATATTGGTAAGATCGTTAATAATCTGCTTTTCATTAACTTCATCTGTTTCATTTCTCTGCATATTCTCAGCATTGATGAAATGCAAAGCAATACTGACAGCCTCATCTTTTGATAAATGAACATTCATTTCTTTATTGATAAGTCTAACAGCGAACTCGCCGATATACATTTCATTTTCATATAAATACTGGATATCATATACAAATGGCATTTTAATATCCATATTTTTTTTATATCGGTCAATCGCGAAATTGATATGATCCGCAAGTGTAAATACAATATTTGAATTTATTTCATTCATAATTCGCATTTTTGCCTGATCTATAATTTTTATGCTTAATGCAAATACATCTTCTGAAATCTCATTCAATAATCCTAAATAGCTGGGATTGATGCCATAATAGGTTCTCCAGATTTTATTCAAATCTGTAAGCTCATATGGGATTTTAGGAAATCCGATTCCTTTTCCAAAAGCGATCAATTCATGTCCATCATTATCGATACAAACTGCTACATTGTTATTGATTTTCTTAATGACCTTCATGAATATTTCTCCCTTCTGCTCCTAATCAAATGAAATAACTTTATCCTCCCCCATTATAACATGACCTCCAGCGTCTTCGATAGTCATTTTGTATTCACTGGTATTCGTTACAACCATTGGTGTTGTTAGATCAATGCCTTGTTTTTTCATAAATGCTCGATCAATTTCTATCAACGGTGTTCCTTTTTTTACCTTGTCCCCTGTTTGAACTAATGCATGCAGTCCTTGACCATTCAGATTCACTGTATCCAGCCCAATATGAATAAGTATTTCCGCACCGTTTTTCGCTGTAATTCCCACTGCATGGGAGGTGTGCGCAACCAGTGCGATGATGCCATCACAAGGCGCATAAACGACTGAATCTTCAAATTGGAAGCCAATGCCATCACCCATCATCTTTTCAGCGAACACTTTATCAGGAACCTGTGTGATGGCAATTGTTTTTCCTGTAACCGGAGCATATAATGTGATATTTTCTTTCTTTTTAAATACACCAAACATAGGATACCCTCCTTTCTGACAAATAAAAAACTCCTCAGTAGCTTACACAAAAAAACAGATTTGATTCTGTTTAAGGTAATGCCTCCCGAAGAGTTACAATCCAATATTTTTATTTGCATCTATATCTTAGCACCCGATGAAAACGTTGTCAATAATATTTTTTGGTAACGTAAAAAAGGAAAAATATAGTGGGATGTGCTCCTGTTCACGATTCACAATGCAGAAAACAAGCAAATAAACGTTCTTTTTATGCAAATACTATTTCACAGCTTAACATGAGACTGTATTTATTTTTTAATTAACAATCTTTAGCGAGTCATACGATTTTACATGCCCTTAGATTTTTTAGGAAAGGGAGTATATAGAAGAAACAAAATAGCTGTGTTTAGTATCTTACTATTATGAAAATAGCGGTTAAAGATAGTCTGAAAATCACAGATATTTCTATTTAACCCAGTATAAATAAAAGAAAAATCACAAGAAAAAAGCTTACACATTTTCATGTAAATAAAAAAAAGCATTTACAGTCCCACAAACGCTGAAATTGAGGTATAATAAATGGCAGAGCAAATAGAGATGAAGGTTCATCTATAACATAAACAATTTGAATACACGTAAATACCGCGTGTATTTTCTATTGTCATTGTTCTAGGTTAAGGAGGATTCTATGATCACTAGCATTAAGAAAAGGGACGGACGTGAAATACATTTCTCTCCGGAAAAAATCACAAGAGCTATTTTCCTGGCAGCAAGCAGAGTGGCACAGGAGGAAGGCAGCAAGGCAGATTATGAAACAGCGGAAATACTGACGGAGAAAGTCGTAAATCTTCTGAATAATACATACCAGGGTACAACACCAACCGTGGAAAACGTACAGGATGCAGTTATCAAGGTACTGATTGAAACAGGTCATGCCAAAACGAGTGAGGCATATATTCTGTATCGTGCAGAACGTACAAGAATCCGCAGTATGAAAACAAGACTGATGAAATCCATTGAGGAAATCACATTTGCGGACAGCAATGATGCGGATATCAAACGTGAGAATGCCAATATCGACGGTAATACAGCTATGGGAACTATGCTGCAGTACGGCAGTGCGGTATCCAAGGAATTCTGTATGAGCCAGCTGATGAATCCACAGCATGCGGCTTTACACGAAAACGGGGATATTCACATCCATGATATGGATTTCATGAACATGGGTACGCTTACCTGCTGTCAGATTGATCTGGAAAAGCTGTTTACCGGTGGTTTTTCTACCGGACACGGACATTTGCGTGAGCCTCAGGATATCACAAGCTATGCAGCTCTTGCAGCAATCGCTATTCAGAGTAACCAGAATGACCAGCACGGCGGACAGAGTATTCCGGCATTTGACTTCTATCTTGCAAAGGGTGTAGCAAAGACATTCCGTAAGGAATATATCAGCAATCTGAATAAAGCTCTGGAGCTGTTTATCAATCTGGATGCCGATGTAAGAGAGCCATTCAAGGCTGTCGAAAAGGAAACAGGAAAAACAGCAGCAATGATCATGGACGATACCTTCCTGCATTGTCTGAACAATATGCTGAAGGAAACCTTTGGACTTGGTGAGGATCAGATTGAATTGATCAATAAGTTTGCATACAAGGAAGCAAATGTAGCAACGAGAAGAAAAACATATCAGGCGATGGAAGCCTTTGTACACAACCTGAATACAATGCATTCCCGTGCAGGGGCACAGGTACCATTCTCCAGTATCAACTTTGGAACGGACATGACACCGGAGGGTAGATTGATTAGTGAAAACCTGATGCTAGCACAGGAAGCAGGTCTTGGAAACGGAGAAACACCGATTTTCCCAATTCTGATTTTCAAGGTAAAGGAAGGCATCAATTACAATCCGGAAGATCCAAACTATGATTTGTTTAAGCTGGCAATGCGCGTATCTGCAAAGCGTCTATTTCCAAACTTCAGCTTTATGGACGCTCCCTTCAATAAACAGTATTATAAAGAAGGTCATCCGGAAACAGAAACGACATACATGGGTTGCCGTACCCGTGTTATGGGCAATATCAACGGGCTGGAAATTGCGACAGGACGAGGAAATAATTCCTTTACCTCAATCAATCTGCCGCGTCTGGGTATCAAGCACGGTGTTGCCGTAAACGGTGAATTTAACGAAGCAGCATTCTTCAATGAACTGGATGAGAAGATGGAAATTGTGATTCAGCAGCTGCTGGAGCGTCTGGAAATTCAGGGGAAAAAGAAGGTTAAGAACTTCCCGTTCCTGATGGGACAGGGAGTATGGATCGGTAGTGAAAATCTGAGCTGGGAGGATACGCTGGAGGAAATTATCAAGCAGGGAACTCTGACGATTGGATTTATCGGACTTGCGGAATGCTTAAAGGCGTTGATCGGTGAGCATCACGGAGAAAGTGAAGCTGCTCAGAAGCTCGGCTTGAAAATCATCGGCCATATGCGTGAGGTCTGCGATGAAGCAACAGAAAAATATGGTCTGAACTTTTCTCTGATTGCCACTCCGGCAGAAGGTCTGTCCGGAAGATTTACACGAATTGATAAAAAGGTTTACGGAATTATTCCAGGCGTTACAGATAGAGATTATTATACAAACTCTTTCCATATTCCGGTATATTATCATATAACAGCATTCAAAAAAATTCAGAAGGAAGCTCCTTACCATGAATTTACGAATGGCGGACATATTTCCTATGTGGAAGTGGATGGTGATCCTACCAATAATCTGGAGGCATTTGAATCTATCGTGCGCTGTATGAAGGATGCAGGTATTGGTTATGGAAGCATCAATCATCCGGTCGATCGCGATCCTTGCTGCGGATACAGCGGTGTTATTGAAGGACATATCTGCCCGAAATGCGGCAGAGATGAGCGCGAAGAAGAATATAAATTTGAAAAGATCCGGAGAATCACCGGTTATCTGGTAGGAACGGTAGACCGCTTCAATGATGCAAAGGCATCCGAAGAACGGGATCGTGTAAAGCATGGATAATACAACCATACGGCTTGCTTCTCCTATGCAGGAGGACAGCTTTGTGGATGGCCCTGGAGTGCGCATGGTTTTATGGACACAGGGCTGTATACATCACTGCTTTAATTGCCATAATCCGCAGACCTGGGATATGCAGGGAGGAAGTGTTTATTCTGTTGAGCCGCTGCAAAAGCAGATACTTGCTTCTCACTTGCAAACTGGGCTGACTCTTTCCGGAGGCGAACCATTTCTACAGGTTGAGCCGCTGCTGGAAATCATAAAGGCGGCAAAGAAAAAAAAGCTGAATATCTGGGCATACAGCGGTTTTACCTTTGAGGAGCTGCTTGCGGATGAGCTAAAAAAAGAACTGTTAATGCAAATTGATGTATTGGTTGACGGAAGGTTTGTAAATGAGTTAAAGGATTACCGTCTTGTTTTCAAGGGAAGCCGCAATCAGAGAATTATCGATGTACAGAAGTCTTTAAAAAGCGGTAAAGTAATTCTGTCAGAAAAGGATGAACAGAATCAGAAGCTGAATAAAGAGGATATGGCGAATGCTTAGCTGTATCCTTTTCTTATACGCAATGTCACCATATTTGTAATTCATAATGAGCAGTTGGCATTCTATGCATGCATAGAAGGTAGGAATTAGCCTATACATAAAAGGATGAATGTCTTCTAAAAACGTTGTTTGATTATAGCAGATATGGGTGATAGCTGGCAGAAAAACGGGTATTCTACTTACAGTTGATAAAAACGAAACGTGTGGTTGAGCAATTCAACGAACAGTATCTTACTTTATGCATGCATTGTTTCTATAATAAGAAGTGTAAAGAAAGGCGGAAAGCTATATGAAATCTTTAGGAACCAAAATAAGTGAGCTTAGGAAAGCAAGAAGCATGACACAGGATGAACTCGCAGTCAAAATGGGTGTATCTCCACAGGCAGTATCAAAATGGGAAAATGATCTCTCCATGCCAGATCTTCCGATTTTGATTGAGCTGTCAGATTACTTTCATGTTTCATTGGATGATTTGTTAAAGGAAAAGGAACCGGTGGTAGAGCTGATACCGGAGGATAAGAGGAAGAGCATTGAACAGATGTTTTTAAGAGTTTATGTGGATACAGAGCATGGAGACCGGGTGCGTGTCAATCTGCCGCTGGCTCTGGTCAAGATGGCAAGAGATATGGGCTTGGATATTCCGCAAATGACAGATAATCCAGCTATGAAAAATATCGACCTTCAAATGATTATGCGTATGATTGAAAGTGGTGTAATTGGTAAGCTGGTAGAGGTTGATTCCGCAAATGGGGATCATGTTGAAGTGATCGTTGAATGAAAATACGAATTCATGCGAAGTCGTGTCATTTGAATCTTCGTATTCCGAATTGTATGCTTTACAATGTGTTTACACATATGTTGATTGAGAGGTTGATTCAGGATAAGACGGATATCCAATGGATACTGGATAAGGAGCTGTTAGAAAAGAGTATGAGACTTTTGAAGCATTTCAGTAAAGAATACAAGGGAGTCATGATTGTTGATATAAAGACGGCAGATGGAGAAATTGTTCAGCTTACATTGTAGAAATTATTGTTTAGTTTTGTATTAAAAAATAAATTCCCATATTGTCATGTGAGTTAAATAAAAATAATGATAGTATTATAATAAATGCTGAAAAGCTGTAACAGTCTGGAAGAAATACGAAAATTTCTGTTTGATACCGAACAGAAAACGTGAATATCTGATAACCGGACTTGTAAATACATTCCGTATATGTATGATTATACTGAGGTGATGTTCTTATGAAGGAGCTGGAAAACTATATCCTTTCCGTAAATACATGTGATGAAGCACTAATTCGAGAGGTCTGGAGTGCGCAGGATATATGCTCCATGATATTCCCAAAGGGTGAAATAGAGGGCTTACAGGCAATCATTGATTCCTTTTACCACGGGGCGATGGCACAGTATGAAAAACGAAAGCTTCAGCAGGATGCTGTGAAAATTCAGGAATTTGGTGATATCACGATTGTGCGCTTTTACTGGACACTATATGCAATTATGCGTGATGGTGGGGAACATATTATAAATAAGGGGAGAGAGACGCAAGTCTATCGTTCTTATCCGACCGGGAAAAAGCTGATACATGTGCATTATTCAAGGTTACCCTGAAACAGCCCATAAATATTTAAAATATGCTATATGAAAAAAGCACGTAAATCAAACCGTGCTTTTTAACGTTTTATTGCTTGGAATGCAGTGTTTCTCTTGTCTGTTCATCGAAATCCAAGCCTTCAAACTGCATATGATAATACTTTGCATATGTACCGCCCTTCGCAAGCAGCTCATCATGTGTTCCGCGTTCTTCCATACCATTTTCCGATATAACAATGATTTCATCAGCATTGCGAATGGTTGAAAGTCGATGTGCAATTGTGATGCAGGTTCTGTTTTTTGCCAGTTCTTCCAGACTTTTCTGAATATGACGCTCACTCTCATTGTCCAGAGCACTTGTCGCTTCATCAAGAATTAGAATTTTCGGGTCTTTCAGAAATACACGCGCAATACTGATACGCTGTTTCTGTCCTCCCGATAAACGTGTACCACGCTCACCGACATATGTATCATAGGCATCCGGCAGACTCATAATGAAATCATGAATATTAGCCTTCTTTGCAGCTTCAATGATTTCTTCATCACTGCATCCCGGCTTCCCGTATGCGATATTTTCTTTTACACTTCCGGTAAACAAATAGACATCCTGCTGTACGATACCAATCGCCTTGCGCAGACTCTCCAGAGTCAGGGAACGGATATCCTGTCCGTCAACCTTAACAGCACCGCTCTTAACATCATAAAATCTAGGCAGCAAAGAACAGATGGTTGTTTTACCGCCGCCGCTTGGGCCAACCAAGGCAATGGAACGACCTGCTTCTATATGAATGGAAACATCATCTAAAACATGTTCCTCATCGTTATAGGAAAAGGTAACATGATCGTAATCAATGACACCCTTCACATTTTTCAAATCCTGTGCATTATCCGCATTCTGAATATCCGGTTCCGTTTCAATGACGTCCAGAAATCTTTTAAATCCGGAATAGCCTTTCTGAAACATTTCCGTAAACTCGACCAGTACCTCAATCGGTGCCACAAAGATGTTGATATACAGCGCATAGGTCGCAAGAGAAATAGGATCCAGCGTCCCGTTCGCAATGAAATAACCGCCCGCAACCAGAATTGTCAGATAGAGCATTCCCTGAAAGAAGTTATTTCCTGCATGAAACAGACCCATACGATAGTAATTATTTGTTTTTGATTGCAAAAACAGCTGATTGCTATGTGAGAATTTATCACGTTCAATGTCTTCGTTGGCAAAGGATTTCACTACACGGATGCCGGCAAGAGAATCCTGCAGGCTTGCATTTACTCCTGCAATTTTACGACGGTTATCCATAAAGGTAGCCTGCATTTTCTTATTCTGAAACATACTGAATAAAAGCATGATAAGGGTAACTGCAATCAGAATCAGAGTCAGCGGTACATGGATATACAGCAATAGTAAAAATGAACCAATAATTTTTAACAGGGATATGAATACATTTTCCGGTCCATGATGCGCGAATTCAGAAATATCAAATAAATCAGAAACCAGCTTGCTCATCATTTCTCCTGTATTATTACGGTCATAGTAGGAGAAGGATAAACGCTCAAACTGATCAAACAGATCCTGACGCATATCACTTTCCATACGTGCTCCCATAATGTGTCCCTGTGCGGTAACATAATACCGGCATAAAGCACGAACGATATACATGACTAGCAGCCCGGCTCCCAGAAGAAGCAGACTGTCCATAATCATATCCTTTGGTTTTATATAAAACGTACTGTTCAAATAGTTCAGAATCTGTGGAAATGCCAGATCCACGGCACTGATCACCAGTGCACAGAACATATCAAGAAAAAATACGGTCTTATATGGCTTATAATAGCTAATGAATTTCTTCATGACTTCCATTGTTATTCCTCCGTTTCACATACTGCATTATTATACACGATTTGAAAGTAGCTTACAATTCATATCCACTGATTATAAAAGTAAGCTATTATATCAATCAATAATGTGAACCTGTTACAGACATACACATTATGAAAGCAAACTGCATGGTTATGATAATGGTGTCTCATATCATGTGCTTGTTCTGTACAGAAGAAATAAATATAAGAGAAACAGTTATGTTAAAGACAGGATTAAAACTGAGATCTGCCTGAATTTCCGTTATCCCTTCTTTTATAGTAAAGACTTCATGCACCTAATTCCTATTCTCAAAAGGGTGTATGAAGGAATATCATATGATTGGTGATTACAGGCTTTATATATGTACACTTCATGATAGAAAAAGCCTGTGAAATATCTTATAATTTAAGAAAGGGTGATAATATGAAAAATAGAATACTCGAGCTGGAGGTTAACGGATATCAGTTACAGGCTGTGTTTCGGGAAAGGGATATCCGTGAGATATTTGTTCCCTTTCTTCAACATCTCATTCAGCTTCAGAAAGAAAAAAACAGACGATTGATCGTATTTCTGGCTGCTCCTCCTGCCACAGGGAAAAGCACACTTGTCATGGCATTATGTAAACTGGCACAGGAACGGGGATATTCAGATATCCAATATGCTGGTATGGATGGGTTTCACCATACAAATGCATGGCTGAATACCCATATGCTCAATGGAAGAAAACTAAAAGAGATAAAAGGTGCTCCGGAAACCTTCGATGTAGCGGCTTTGGATAAGATGCTTCTTGAAACAAGGCAACAGGATACCTGGTGGCCCGTTTATAATCGCAAGCTTCATGATCCAGTGAAACATCAGCTGTTCGTGAATAAAAAAATCCTTCTCGTGGAAGGAAATTACCTGCTTTTGGATGAAGAACCGTATCGCAGTCTCGTAAATCACTGTGATTACAGCGTTTTTTTACAGGCAAAGGAAGAATTTCTGAAGGATCGTCTGATTACCAGAAAAAGTATGGGCGGTATATCCAGGCAAAGGGCAGAAGCCTTTTATGAAGCAAGTGATCGAGCGAATATACATCGTGTGTTAAATAAGCATTTGAACTGTAATGAGGTATGGGAGCTTTGTGAGGATGGAGGCTATCGCATCATTTCAAAATCCGCTGACGAAGCCTTGCGAACAGCAGGTGAATAAGAAACGCACCCAGAGACATTGCGGAAATGTATATTAAATTTCCAATCGGTATGCCGGTATGCTGCATAATTTGTGAAAAAATCGGCTGTGTTGTAATTTCATAGGGACTGATGTAAAACATATTGATATCTCCGTAGTTATGAAATAGAATATTAAGAACGGTTGCTATCAGTACACTTATGATAAGGATGGGGAATGTTTTTAAAAAGCCTTGTATTGAAGTATCACCATGTTTAGAAAAACCGATAAGAAAGCTGACAAATAATAAAATAAAATGCCAGAGAAAGGCGTGTATTGTCATTGTGATATATGGATGCATAAGACCATTCGGCACAAGCAATGCCATGAAAGCACCAAGCAGATTGAAATCCATCAGGAATGTTTCCAGTGGAATGAGCCATCTGCTTTTTTTCATAAACGGAAGGATTGCACACACGTACATGGGAAGACTGCAAAGCTGAAACGGGAAGATCCACCAGTCATAGGTATGGTTATCCATGATGTAATAATGAAACAGTTGCTTGTACAGCTCAGAGATTATGAAAAATACAGCAATACCAAACAGGATGCGGCGATAGCTTGTTTCCGATACATTGCGCAGTTTCAAGGCGAGTAGTATCGTCAGCGGTATGCCCATCACCAGCATGATTATATGAAATGTGCCATATGGCTGTGGCTGTGTCATTTCCCAGGCTGTGGCGTTTAAAAGGTTTTCCATGGTACCATCTCCTGCTTTTAGTATGGACACCTTTCTCGGAAACTGCAATAGGAAAAAGAGAAACTTTGCAAGTCATGGTTCTTGTCTGCTTTTGATACATGCTTCAAGAACGAAAAAAAGAAGGAAGGCTCCTGTTAGGCGTAATAAACGCAAGAGGTTAGGAGCTTTCTTTCCTTCATTTTTTACAGATATAATTTTGTAAGAGGCGGCTGTATATAGCCTTTTTATACCCTTACAGAACTTTAAAGCTGCTGATAATGGCTACGATACAGAATATGAGGAAGAGGATTGACATCCAATTTCCAAAAAAAACACGTATCCTATAGCCTCTGTTGTGTATGATATAATTGCGAATCGCAATTCGTTTCTGATACAGCATAAAGAACGCATACAGCATACACAGCACTTCAATAATTATGAATACAGTGGATATCTGATCATCCACCAGGAAGGAGCCTTCTATCATCGCAAAGGAATTATTCAGAAAATGGATTGCAATACCCGGCAGAATACTTCCTGTTTTCAAAACTGCATAGGAGATAACAAGGCTTAATGCAAACACGGGAACAGCCTGAGGAAGATTCCCGTGCATCATTGCGAATAACAGACTTGTCACAACAATGGCGAAAACATTCCCATGGCGTTTTAATGTCTGCAAAATCAAACCGCGAAACAGAAGCTCTTCAAAGATTGGGGCAATGACACACGCAGACAATACGATAATCAGATTATATGTAAAATCCGTTGTCATTGAGAAATCAGGTGTTGTCATGGTCACACCAAAATCCGTTAGAAATTGGTTCACAAGCTGTATTACAAACCCGGCTACGCAGGATAATCCTATGCCGATGATTGTATAATACAGAATGGTCAGAAAATTCCAGTCATTGCTCATGGTGAATGGTAGCTTTACCTTCAGTCGTTTTTTGAACATTCCTACGGTAAACAAAATCATCAGGCTGCTGCAAATCATGCTGAGGATGTTGATAATAATTTCTATATCTGTTGCAGAGGCTCCCTTTATCATAAAGGCTCCACTCACCATACCAATGATCAATCCGGCAGCTATCAAAAGCAGGTTATAAACTAGCAGTGAAGCCGCAATGCTTTTGCAATCCTTTTTACATGCCACATCTTTTGATTCTTCTTCCAGATAAGGCTCTTGATCCATATAGCTACCTCCTATCGGTCGAACAGCTTCCTTCGAGCAGTAGATTGAATAAACAATTCCTTCAGACCGTCCTTGTCATTTTCCTCCAGCTTGGATTTTAAATGATTGACCTCTTGTATAAAATCATCAATTTCACGAATCAGATTGTCCTTATTCAGAAAGAATACCTCGCTCCACAGATTCTCATTGATCTTTGCAATTCGCGTCAGATCACGAAAGGAGTCACCTGTATATTCCACAAGATGTGTATTATCATTCGTATTCATAAGGGATACCGCAATCGCATGTGTCAGATGGGAAACAAAGCCAACCATTTCGTCATGCTGTTCCACCGTAAGCTCAGAGATATTACGAAAGCCAAGAATATCCGCAAACTGACGCATGGTATCTACCGCTTCCCGAGAATTGTTATCCGTTGGAAGGATGATAAAGTTTGCAATGTGGAAAATGGAGTCATCCGCAAACTTTACGCCACTGACCTCTTTACCTGCCATTGGATGGGAACTGATAAACTCCACATCCTTGCGAATAATATTTTGTATCGGCTTCACCACGCCTGTTTTCACTGAGCTCACATCGGTAATTAAAGCACCCGGTTTGAAATATTTCTGATAGGTTGTAATCCAGTCTACTGTCATGTTTGGATATAGTCCACTTATTATAATATCAGCTTCCTTTATATAGTCAATATCAAATGTAGAGCCCCGGTCAATAATGTCATGCTTTAAAGCATAATCAATGCTGAGCTGGTTGATTTCTATTGCATCTACATGATAGCCGTTTTTTTTCAGGCCCATAGCATAACTGCCGCCAATCAATCCAAGGCCAACAATTAGAAACCGTGTATTCTCCTGTATCATAGAAGCTCCACCTTTCCACCAATAGCTTTTAAATCATCAAAAAATGTTGGGTAGCTTTTGTTGATTGCCTGTGCACCTTCGATTGTACATATGGAATTGCTGCAGGAAGCCGCAACACTGAGTGCCATGACAATACGATGATCGTTGTGTGCAGATAGTTTAGTGTCACACGTATAATCAGTACCGCCGGATATGAAAATTTCATTTTCAGTAGAATGTATATCTACATGAAATTTTCGCAATTCCTGTTCCATTGCTTCAATACGGTCACTTTCCTTAATACGCAGACGTCCGGCATTATAAATATGTGTATTTCCCGGGGAATACATGGCAAGCACTGTCAGAATTGGCCCGAGATCCGGACAATCCGCAAGATCGACAGCATTACCGTGAAGCCTGCTTTTATATATATGATAGCCGTTTTCCACTTCTTCCATACGAACACCGAAGTCTTTTAAAATGCTGAGTATTTTCTTATCACCCTGACGCGAGTTGTGATGCACTCCGGTGATTGTGAGATCATTGTTTATAGCCGCAAGCACTGCAAAAAAGGCAAGCTGGGAATAATCACCTTCAATTGAATAATCGGCTGCTTTATATTTCTGATTTCCCGGAATATGGATGGTGAGCTCATCCGTAAACGATGCATGCACACCAAATGTTTCCAGCATTTGCAGAGTCAGATCAACGTAGCTTCTCGATTCAAATGGAGGAAGGATATGAATGGTGGAATCCTCCTTTAGCATAGGAAGGGTGAACAGCAGACCACTGATAAACTGTGAGCTGACATCGCCCTTCAGCGTAATGTCCCCCGGACGCAGACGTTCCCGAATAGTAATACCGGAAGCATTCTGTTCAAAAAAGAGCGATTGAGAATGAAATAAGTCCTCATACACCTTTTGCGGACGCTGCATCAGACGACCCTGTCCGGTAAAGGTAATTTCCTGATTACAGAGTGAAAAGATTGGTATGAAAAAGCGCAGTGTGGAACCGGATTCACAACAGAACACCTCTTTCTGCTGGATTGTGAAATCCTGAATCCCGGTAATTGTCACCTGATCCTCTTCCATTCGGATATCGGCACCCAGCTGCTGCATACCGGCAATTGTGGTTTTGATATCCTGTGAGTAGGCGACATTTTTTATGACGCTTGTTCCCTGTGCTAGTGCAGCGCAGATAATGGCACGATGCGCCATGCTTTTGCTGGGAGGTATTGCCACATGTCCACTGCATGCTGTGGGTGCAACGCGGGCCTTCATTACATCGCCCTCCCGATCACACTGGCGATTGCTTTCCCTTTGCGAATCAGTTCCCTGAAGTTATCCGGTTTTAAAGACTGTGCACCGTCACTCCATGCACATTCTGGATGATCATGCACCTCAACGATTAGACCATCGGCACCTGCAGCGATAGCGGCCAGTGAAGCAGCCTCCACCAGCTCCCAGTCACCGGTCGCATGACTTGGATCAATGATGATAGGAAGATGTGTTTTCTTTTTGATAATAGGAACTACACTCAAATCCAAAGTATTTCTGGTATAAGGCTCAAAGGTACGAATTCCACGCTCACACAGCATAACATTGGTGTTTCCTTCTGAAAGAATGTATTCTGCGGACATGATCCATTCTTCTATTGTATTGGCAAGACCGCGTTTCAGTAATACCGGCTTGTTTGTTTTTCCCACTGCCTTTAACAGATCAAAATTCTGCATATTTCTAGCACCGATTTGAATAACATCGACATGCTCTACAAATTCATCCAGCTTGTCTGCACTCATCAGCTCTGTCACCACAGGCAGTCCGGTCTGCTTCCGTGCTTCAGCCAGAGCAAGGATTCCTTCTGTGCCCATGCCCTGGAATGCATATGGACTGGTTCTTGGTTTATAGGCTCCTCCGCGCAGCATTTCACCTCCGGCTCCCTTTACCTCATGAGCGAGATGACATATCATATCCTTTCCTTCAACGGAGCAAGGACCGCCAATTACAACGATTTTTTCCTTACCGCCGATTTTAATGCCATTGACCTCTACGATGGTATCCTCAGGATGAAACATCCGGCTTGCTTTTTTATATGGGGAAGATACGCGGACTACGCTTTCCACATGCTTGTTTGCCTCAATACGCTTTGGATCAACCTGTGAGGTATCACCAACAACACCAAAGACATTCAGATTCTCTCCGATACTTTCATGAATCTGTAATCCCTTATCCTTCAGCTGCTTCATTACATGCTCTATATCTGCTTTCGTTGCACTCTTTTTCATTGTGATAATCATATCTGTTCCCTCCGCTTTCTTAATTTCCTTTGTATTCTTTATTCTTGTTTCATAGCCAGTGTAGCCTTGCGCTCCATTAGCTGATCAAGAACACCGATCGCAAGCACGCTGTCTACAACGATTCTTGCACGATGAATGATTGCCGGATCATGACGGCCCTGTATCTGCAGCTTCACCGGCTCATGTGTTTTTAAATCCACAGTATCCTGTTCCTTATAGATAGAAGGCGTTGGTTTGATTACTGTACGCAGTCGGATAGGCATACCGTTTGAAATGCCTCCGTTAATACCCCCGTTATGATTTGTCGCAGTTCGGAAACCGTGATCATAATGAATAGCATCATTTGCTTCACTTCCATATAAATCCGCAAAGCCAAAGCCCAGGCCAAATTCAACTCCCTTAACCGCAGGGACACTGAATAATAGATGACTGAGTGTACTTTCCAGAGAATCAAAGAACGGTTCACCAAGTCCTGCAGGAAGATTCCATATGCAGCTTTCCAGGATGCCGCCCACACTGTCTCCCTGAGAAGCAGCTTCCTCTATCATCGCTTTCATATCCGAAGCAGCTGTTTCATCCAACACAGCAAAGTCCATGCTGTTAACTCGTTCAATCTGTTTCTGCAATTCCTCTATATTTTCAGAAAACGGTATATCCTGTATGGTTCTGCTTTTCTGGATGTGACTTCCGATCAAGATACCTTTTTCCTTTAACACCTGTAATGCGATTGCCCCTGCCGCAACCAGTGGAGCTGTAATCCTGCCGCTGAAGTGACCGCCGCCACGATAGTCCTGGTAGCCCATATATTTTTCATTTGCCGTATAATCCGCATGGGATGGTCGTAAGCGGTATTTTGTCTTTTCATAGTCATTGCTTCTGGTATTTGTATTCTCAATCAGTATCGTTAAAGGTGTACCTGTTGTACAGCCATTGAAATATCCGCTGACAATATGCAATTCATCTGCTTCCTTCCGCTGTGTGGAAATTCTTCCCTTCGCTTTCCGCTTTTCCATGACGGAGGAAATAAAATCCATATCAAGCTTGATTCCCGGCGCAAGACCGTCTATGACACAGCCAATAGCTTCTCCATGGCTTTCTCCAAAAATCGTTACTGTAAAATTATGTCCGAATGTGTTTTTCATACTGCTATTCCTTTCAATATATCATGTACTTCACTAAGCGGTGTTTCCACCAGCTCTGCTGCTCCCAGTTCTCTTACACGGACAATCGTTACATAGTCGCCGTCTGCTTTCTTATCCCTGCATAAAAGCTGATATACAGCTTCCGGATCAAAGTCAACCTGTGTGCGAATGCCAAGGTGCTTATAAACATGCAATACTCGCTGTTTCAGTTGTTCATTATCAATAAAAAATAACATCCCCAATGCCACACATTCACCATGCAGATACTCACTGAGGTGGTAATAGCTTTCAATGGCATGTCCGATTGTATGTCCAAAGTTTAAAATCTTACGCAGTCCCTGCTCACGCTCATCCTGTTCCACAACATCCTTTTTGACCTTTAAAGCCTTTACTATGATAGTATCTAAATCCTTATTGATATCCCCTTGTTCAAATAATTCAAACAGGGAGGCATCATAGATCAGTCCGGCTTTTAAGGCTTCAATCAGTCCGTTAATATAATGTCTTTTGGGAAGCGTCTGTAATGTTTCCGGATCGATAAAAACAATTTTCGGCTGATAAAAGGCTCCGACGATGTTCTTGACCTCATCCAGATTGATTGCAACCTTGCCGCCGATGCTGGAGTCGATTTGAGATAGTGTTGTTGTTGGTATCTGAATAAAATCAATACCACGCATATAGGAGGCTGCCACATATCCTGCAAGATCGCCGACAACACCGCCTCCAAGAGCGATAACACAATCCTTTCTTGAAAATTTATGTGCGAGCAGATTTTCATTGATTTCTTTAAATATGGAAAGATCCTTAGAATCTTCGCCCTGTTCAATCACATGAATATACCCTTTTTTGCACTGTTCCCGGACAATATTCGCATAAGCCTCCGGAACCCCGCTGTCTGTAACGATCATAACCTTGCGGTTAAGATCAATATGATCATTCAACCGATATAAAATGCCGTGTTCCATAATAATATCGTAACCGTTCTCCTTTAAATCAACGTGTAATTTCATAACAATTTCCTCCCTTTTATGAAAAAAAAGCATCCTGTGTTTATCGCAGATGCTTTTGTGTTATCGTTATAAAGTGAAAATAACCATGATCTTCCAATGGCTTTATAACGAACTATTCAAAGTAATAAAAGTATGCTTTCTGTATCATGGTTAAATCACTCCAATTACCAATATGATAATATACTTTATGCATAATTACAAGAAAAAAACACAAATTTCTGAAAATAATTTCAATTTATGAAAATTAAATGTAAATATAGGATGGTGTTTAAAAGTCTTAACAATATTGAATAATAAAAAGGGAAGCAGGTGCCTCCGCTTTTAATAGTATGATAAACTGTTTTGTACGCGAGTTGTTATTTCATACAAACCGATATATAATTTTAACTTTTATACTTATTGCGTTATACGAGAACAGGCAACGTATTATCTCCTTGTTTCCAAAACATTTCTACATGCTTCCCGCAATGTGCTAAGCCAATGTATATAATCTCATCTGTTAACTCGATATCGTATTGATGTTCTTCGATTTGCTGTATAGCTTGGATTGCTAGGCTTTTTAAGATATTAGGATGCTTTTCATATTCTTTTCTATTTATATATTTGAATTCAATAACATAAGAAAGTAATTCCTTCGTTTTAGCTTTTAAGATAATGTCACATCTGCCATTTCCTTCTTCACGATTACTAATGATTTCATAATCATTTTTAATGTATAGACAGATACCCAGTAGGAACATGTGATAACTGTTTTCATTTATAAGGTCATGATAGCTAACAGGGGACATAAGTAATTTTTTATAACACTCTAGGAAAAGATTCGGATTGGATGTTTTAATTGCTCTATATAAATTGGATAATTCATTTGTTTCTAAATGTAAATAAAATGCAGTAAGATCTTTAAATTCTTTTTCTACTTCCTTATTTGGTATACGTACAGAATACTCATTATTTTCTAAATCAATAACAGAATTTATTGTTAAATATCCTGCATTCACAAACAACCCCCAAAGACTGCTTGTATTTGATTGTTCATAGAAACTTGTCTCCATAGTTATTTGAGTGACAAGCATATTCTCCTGTATTAAAGCTTCAAATTCTTCCCTGAAAATATTTCCAGAGTGTTCCATTGCCTTTTTTATCATTATGTTGGAGCCTGTATTAACCCAATAAGGTTTGAGTTCTTTTTCATCCGCATAATTTATTATAGACCAGGGATTGAAGATTTCTAAACCTCCGATGTTATAGCCATTATACATATCTTTTACAGCATGCGTATATTCTAAATGATAATAACTTAATAATTCTTTTGTTTCATCAACTGTGAAACCAAAATACTGTGCATACTCTTTGTCTTTTATTGTAAATACCTTGAGATTATTTAAGTCAGAAAAGACATTTTCTTTAGCAACTCTTTGAATACCGGTGAGAAAACCATACTGTAAGGAATCGTTGCCTTTTAGAACAGTCCTCAATAAGGATGCTAAATCTACATGTAAGGTATTATAAAAGCCATTCATATGTGCTTCAATAAAAGGGGTGTCATACTCATCTATAAAGATCATTACTTTTCTTTGGTAATAGTCTTCCAGACAAGAGACTAAAAAAGAAATGGCGTCATTAACATTGCGTAAAGACTCTTTTTCATTATCAAAAATATTTATCATTCTTTGGTATTTTCTAACTTGACGTTCCTTCAATCTGTTACAGATAAAAGAATAGCGCTCATATTCACGCAGCAGCTCCTCTTTGATATATTTGATTACATTATTCTCATCGCCTTTCGCGTTTAGAAAAGAAATAAATATAGTTGGATATTGATTCATTTCTGCAGCATACTTCGTTTGCATGATCTTTGTGTTTTTAAATATTTCAAAGGATTCTTTTGTTATATCAAAAAATTCAGCTAGCATTGAAAGGTTCAGAGTTTTTCCAAAACGTCTAGGACGTGTTAATAAGGTAACTTTGGATCCTCTTTCCAAAAAATCCTGAATCATAAGAGTCTTATCAACAGTATAATAATTATTTGTACGCAATTCTCTATAATTCATAATTCCTGTTGGTATTTTTAGTTTCACAAATATCACCTGTTCTTTCACGCATATTATAGCCTATTTTAATATAATTAGCCATTATCAATACGTTATAATAGTCAATCAAATAGGGATAAGGAAATAGATTAGTAAAAAAACTCCCTGCAAGGGGAGTTTCAGGCTTTGATTGTTTGATATACCTCTATCAATTCCTTCACCATTAGCTTTATCATTTCACCATTCATCATCTGGTCTTCAGCATGCATCAATAACAGAGATATTTCTATTTTCTCATGATTAGCCATAGCACTTAGTAGTGTAGCATGTTCACGATGGCAGCTCAAAGCATTTTGTTCACCCTGTTGAATGAGCAACCCAGCTTTCACAAAATCGCCGTTTTTCGCCGTTTCTAAAGCTTCCATATAACAGGCTGTAGCTTCACCGATGCTGGCAATCATTTGAAAGCATACAGCTTCACTCTGTTCCATCGGATTCCTCAAAAAGCGTCTGCTCGTCTTTTACGCATTTACGATCAAGAATTTTAAAGAATGGAAAATATATTGCACCGGCCATAAGCAGAATAATAAGCTGTAATACGGCTACCTTAATGTCACCGGTTATCAGAAAGCCGCCAATTAGAGCCGGAGTTGTGAATGGAATCGCCACACCTGTAGGAGACGCCACAATTCCCATTGCCATGGCACTATAGCTAAGCAGAATAGAAAGCATTGGTGTAATAAAGAACGGAATGGCAAGTATCGGATTCATAACAATAGGCAGACCATAAATAAGTGGTTCATTTATATTGAAGATGCTGGGAACGAGTGCAAGCTTTCCCAATTCCTTTAACTGCCTGGATTTTGACTTGAATGCGAGCATAAAACACAATGGAAGAGTAATTCCGGAGCCACCCAGAAATACGAAGTGATCCAGGTATTCTGTTGTGACGATATAAGGGATTGCCAGTCCTGCCTGATGTGCTGCTAAATTTGCATATTTGGCAGCATCCCAGATCGGCTGCATAACGGATTGTACAATCAGCGTTCCATGTATTCCAAAAATCCAGAAAAAGGTATTAAAGAAGCCTGCAGTAATCTCGGTACCAATCAGTGATGTGCCAACACCAAGCAATGGAATCTGTAAAACATGTAGTATGAAATCATTTGCACTGTCATATGGTGTCAGCATAAAGATATAGCGGATTATCAGGAACAGCGGAAGAATTACAGCTGTGGGAATCAAGGCAGTAAACGATCTGGAAATAGATGCCGGTACACTTGGAGGCATTTTAATAACCAGATTCATTTTTAATATTTTTACATAGATTACAGCCGCAAGGATTGCGGTAATCATACCGCTGAACAGACCCTGTGCACCAAAATCTGCAGCAGAGAAGGCGCTCCCCTCATTGATCTGAATCAGAAGTATGAAATAAGCAGCTACACTAATCATTCCCACAGGCAATGGATCAATATCATAGCTTTTTGCCAGGGAGTAGCCAACTCCAAAGGTTGTAAATATGGCTACCAGTCCTGTAGTTGAGCTGGAAATAACACCGCTCCACCAGCTCCAGTCTTCCCCGAATAGGGAGGCCATAAAATTCTGAAAGGCGGGAAGCGGGAAATCGCTGATAACAAGAGCTATGGAACCGACAATCATTAAAGGCATACATAATACAAGTCCATCTCGTACAGCCATTAGTATCCTGTTATTTGAAACAGCTTCGACAATCGGCATCGTTTTTTCTTCAAGTGAGCTTAGAAATTTTGACAAGATCATTCACCCCTTTCAAATGTTGGCCAGAAATCTTTATTCACACGTTTGAAATCTTCAATCATATGTTTTGCACGATTTGTATCACAGATCAGACGGTTTATCGTAAAGGACTGAAGCAGCTTTTGATCGTCATGCTCGAAAATTGCATCAACAAGCAGCTTTTCACAGGCATATTGATTTTCCATCAGACCTTTCTCAAAAGCAGGTATTTCACCTATATGTAAGGGTTCGATTCCTTCTTTACCAATGCGGCAGCCGACCTCCAGCATCATCTCGGAGTCCACATTCGGAATAATACCGTCATTCTTTACCATGACAAGGCAAATATCATTCTTGTTATGAATAATGGAAATTGCAAGCTCAATCAGATAGGTTGCATGAACATCGTTATAGGCAATCGTTGAAGAGGTTGCCTGGGATACATCAACGGCATTTTGATCGATATGGATACCGATATCATATTGTGTTCCACGCATTTTTCCTAATTTAATAATCCCCTCACAATATTTTTTTACATTCTCCCCACGTCCGCTCAGCACCTCATCATAGCGTGTATATGCTTCATTGTAGTGCTTTAGGCACTTATCAGGATACAGATAATACAGTAAATAGGTGCTTGGCAATGAATAAGGATAATCCAAAACGAAATCCAGATGCTCCTGGAAGGTTCCACCCCAGTGCTTATCGCTGTGATACATTGCATGTAGTGAATTACGGACACGCTGCGGTTCACTCTTGCAGATATTCAGGATTTCAGGAAGCACATCTCTGCCTGTTTCCTTATCTATGAAATGCGTAAACCATCCAAAATGATTTAGACCGTAGTAAACTGGATCCACATCACGCCTTTTCTTTCCGACAAGAGGCAGATAGGAATCCATAATCTGTGTTGGCATATCACAAATATTGATCAGCTTACGGTCATTTGGAAATATTCTTTTCGTTGCTTCTGCCACGATTGCCGCAGGATTGGAGTAATTGATAATCCAGCTGTCTGGTGAATACGAACGTATATCCTTTATCAGCTCGATCATCTGCGTAACAGAACGGATACCGTAGGAAAGTCCTCCTGCACCACAGGTTTCCTGTCCGATGCAGTTATAGCGATAGGGAATTTTTTCATCATAGCTTCGCATAGCAATACCGCCTGCACGGATTTGAACAAAAGCAAAGTCAATATCTGTAAATGCAACGGCCTTATCCGTAGTATAATCAAATGTTACTTCAGGATAGTATTCACGGAATAAAATCTTTCCGTATTCACCTATTGGTTTTTGACGGGTTTCATCTATATCGTAAATCATTACTCGTTTTAAAGGAAAATCCTTTTGTACAAAGCATAACAGCTCCAGCATATCCGGCGTATAGGTACTGCCGCCCCCGCAAATAACAATAGAATATCTTTTCATCTGTGTATGTTCTCCTCTCATTCCAAGTTGTGTTATAATGGAAAAAGCGAAAGTGGTGATGAGTATGATCATACAGAATTTCAGCAACTATCCGAATCTGAAGGCGACAGAGATTGAAATACTTCAATCGATAGAAGAGCAGATCCTTTCACAGGGAGACTGCACAATTCGTGAAATAGCGAAAATCAACTATGTGTCTACCTCGACGATTTTCAAGCTTGTTAAAAAGCTAGGATATAACGGATATAGTGAAATGGTGTTTCAAATCAAAAATGCTCTGGCTTCTTCCAATACAGAATCTTCTACGTTTTCTTTAAAAGATATTGTGCGTAATTACAGTGATGAGTTAATGCGGAATATAGTTGAATACATCATGCAGAGTGAGGATAAACGCATCAGCTCCCTCGGACTGGGTTACTCCGAAATTGCATGTGACTATATCACCCGTAAGCTTTCAATGCTTGGTTTCATCGCATATAATGGCGCACATCTGGATGTCTATGATGCAGGCCCTCTGAACAAAGACGCCGGTCTTCTCATCGTGATATCAAAAAGCGGAGAAACGGAAGATTTGCTTAGAAATGTTGATATCGCCCGAAATTCAAATATCAAAACAATCCTGTTTACAACCAATCCTGATAGCACGTTAGCAAAGAGAAGCAATCTCGTTTTGGAAATCAGCTGCAACCGACACCCTCTTTTATTTGAAGCGGACACGTTTTGCGCATTAACGATTCTAGCCTTTGAATATATTCTGCAGTTATATATCGAAAAAAAGAACTAGACCTCTTCTAATTCCCATTATAGAGGTTTCGTTCTTTTTGTCTATCATATCGAGGTATGTTGAAACATGTTACCGTTAAGAAAAAACATGTTTACATATCGACAACACTTGTTTTAGCTATAAGGTCATGAAACATACAGCGGCGCTGATCTATTACGCACCAAATAATGGATGCAAGGGAAATGAGTACAGATGTAATCATAAGTCCTCTGCTTAGTATGGCCGGGATCCATAAAAATACAAGATAGCGAACAAATGCAGAAGGAAATGCAGTTTCTCCTTCAAGCAGAAGGGAGCCTATAAGCTCACGTTTCAAAAGATCAGTCATATGAATCTGTCCGCCATCCTGCTTCTGTATTCTGATATGCATAAGCCGTTTGCCAACCGTCTGTCCGTTATGTGCAGAAGCAGATGGATAGATACAGTAGTAGTACACCGCAGCACTGACAGCTAGTAAACAGCAAAGTATCTGCAATGGCATTGGAAGCTTCATGAGGCTCCTTGTTGTAAATGATTTTTCCTGAGTAATAATACTGGTTATCAGCATTGGCATAAGCGTGATAAAAATGGAGCTGCATACGAAATCGATGAGAAATGCAAAGAATCTTCTGCTAAGAGATGCATATTTCAACTGTTGACGTATGCGGTTCAAATATTTACCTCGAAAGGTTGCAGCATTTTGTATTGATAACTGCTGAAACAGCTGCTCTTTTTTGCTTTTTCTGCTTTCCTTCAACATACAGCCTCAATCAGCTTTAAAGCTTCATCAAGAACATGCGCTGCATCCATACGACCAAAATCAACATTGGAAACAACCATGACCTTAACATTTAAGGGGCTGCAAATCTGTTCGATGCGCTTGCGCATATATTTGATCTGGGGACCGATTAGAACGATATCCAAATCCTTGGCTTTATTCGCAACTTCAGTTTCGGGATATGCTTCAATTGTACATGCAATCCCATTTTTAGCTGCATACTCATTCATACGGCTAACCAGAACACTTGTGCTCATTCCTGCAAAACAAAACATTCCAATATGTATCATGATGATCCTCCTCTTTTTAATTTAAACACATTAAAAATGAAAGCATTCCATCTTCCCTATTGGATTGTTCAATATGTGAATTTCGGCTAATTTCATTATAACATCTATTCGGAAATTGTAAATGCATAGTGAGAGAAAAACAATAACCATTTTATGGAAAATAGTCATATATGATTCGATTGATATGAAAAAAGAGAATAAGCTACAATCAGTAATAAAGAAGAAACAAATGGAATAATAGGACATACAATTCTTCTCACGTTAAGGTACAAGGAAGGAAATGAAATACAAAAGGGTGGATGAGCATTGATTATTTTGTATTTCATGAAACTCATATATCAAAAGACGAAAAAGAACCGGATAAACATTCGCTTCTCTTATAGTTATGCGTTACATTTGGTAAAAAGCAGCATTTGTGAAAATTTGCATTACACCTGTAAGATTTTTCATTAAATCATGTAACTTTTGAATTTATGATAGGATATTATATGGAATTATTGTATAATATTGTGGAAACAGGGGTGAGCTTATGAGTTTACTAGATGATGCCCGAAAACGGATCAATGCTATCGATGCAGATATGGCAAGACTCTTTGAAGAACGCATGCAGGCAGTAGAGGATGTTATCCGTTATAAGCAGGAGCATCAGATGCAGGTTCTGGATACATCCAGAGAACAATATGTTATTGAACACAATACATCCTATATCCAACAGGAGGCATACAGGGACAGCTACATAGAATTTATTACAGATATGCTTGCTATTTCAAGAAAATATCAAAGATCGATTATCAATCGCGATCTGGTTGGCTATTCCGGGACAGAGGGTGCCTTTTCCCATATTGCTGCTGAGAAGGTGTTCCCAGATCATCGAAAAAAAAGCTATGCAACATTTGAAGATGTGTTTCAGGCAATAGAAGAACGCGATATCGTATATGGAGTCATTCCATTTGAAAATTCATATACTGGTGAAGTAGGTGAGGTTCTGGACTTACTGATGCGATATGATGTATACATCAATGATATTTATGATTTGAAGATTTCTCAAAACCTGTTAGGGATAAAGGGAGCTTCTCTTGCAGATATTAAACAGGTCTATTCAAAGGATCAGGCTATTTACCAGTCAAAAAAATTTCTTGAAGGCCGTGGCTATGAGCTGATTCCATATCCGAATACAGCACTTGCTGCAGAGTATGTCGCAAAGCAACAGGATAAAACCAAGGCAGCTATTGCTGCAAAAGAAAATGCAGAGCTGTATGGACTGGATATCCTTGCTGAGGATATCAATACAAGCGAGCAGAATACGACACGCTTCATTATTGTCAGTAAGAAGCTGATACCGCATGGAAACCGTTTCTCTCTAGCCTTTACCACACATCACAAAGCCGGAGCACTTGTTCATGCAATGAATATTATCGCAAAATACGGTTTTAATATGCAGAGCATTAAATCACGTTCCATTAAGGAGCGTCCGTGGGAATATTATTTCTATGTGGAAATTGATGGAGATTTGGGTGAAGCGAGGGAACAGCATTTGATTCATGAATTAAAAGAGGTATGTGAAGAAGTAAAAATACTGGGTGCATACCAGAATGAAGAAAGAAAGCAGGGATAACTATGAGTTTTGTTAAAGAGAATGTCAATAAGACGCCAATCGAGGATACTGTATTTGCTATAGTAAAAAAAGCAAAGGAGGCGAAGGCTGCCATCGGTGCTGAGCATGTCGTTGATGCAACCATTGGTTCTTTATATAATGAGGAGGGCACAATCGTAGCCTTTGACAGTGTTTTTACACCTTATAATGAAATTGCAAAGGAAACAAAAGCAGCGTATGCTGCCAGCTTTGTTGGAAATGATTCCTTCCGGAAACAGGTTTATGAGTGGATTGTTGGTGGAACCGGCTCTACACTGGCTCACAGTGTGATTGCGACACCGGGAGGTACCGGAGCTGTTGCTATTACATTGCAGGAAATTTTGGATGAGGGAGAAACAGTAATTCTTCCGGAAATTGCATGGGGAAGCTATAAGCTGATGGCTACCATGGATAACCTGAACGTGAAAAGCTATGCCTTATTTGAAGGAGATCATTTTAACTTAACTTCTTTAAAGGAGACATGCCGTGGGGTTATGAAAACGCAGAAAAAGCTGCTGCTCGTTATCAATGATCCATGCCATAATCCAACCGGCTATTCTATGAGTATTGAGGAATGGAAGGAGGTCGTGGAATTTCTGAATGAATGCAGCAGAGAAGTACCGGTTGTATTACTGAATGATATTGCATATATTGATTTCTCTTATGATCTGGAGCATTGCCGCGATTATATAAAGACATTCAATGATTTTTCTGAGAATGTTATGGCAGTGATTGCCTTCAGCTGCAGTAAGGCATTGACCTCTTACGGGTTACGATGCGGAGCAGCTATTCTGATGGCGCAGGCAGAAGCAGCTGTTCGTGATGTGGAAATCGTATTTGAAAAAGCAGCAAGAGCTACCTGGAGCAATATACCAAATGCTGCCATGGAAAATTTCACGTATGTCACAACGACAAATTATGATGTATATATGAAGGAAAAAGCAATGTATGTTGATTTACTGAAGCAGAGAAGTGAAATCTTCACATCGGAGGCGGACGCCTGCGGACTCGTCTATTATCCTTATAAAGAAGGCTTCTTTGTAACTGTAAAAATAGAAGATAATGATTTGCGGGATACCTTCCACGGATTGCTAATGAAACAGCATATTTATACAGTGAAGGTAAATAAAGGTATTCGTGTTGCGGTATGCTCATTGAGTACAGAGAAATGCAAGGGTCTTGCAAAGCGTATGAAGGATATACTGGATACGTGTAAATAAGAAGCAATCAGGTGGTTCTGTATGGAATCGCCTTTTTTCTGATAACGCTTGTATTACATACTCTATCCGTGCCATTTCTCTTTTGTTCGTGATTCATAGCGTGGTATAATAAACATACAAGGGAGCTGATCATATGAAACGTTTGCCAATTGGTATTGAGAACTTCAAAGCTATGATAGATGAAGGCTATTATTATTTATAACAAACAAAATGTCATAACAGCTTTAAAGGATATTTAGGCTGATATCATATAATAAATTCATTGATAGTGTGGCGTAGGCTTCGTGAATAGGTAATCCATGCAGATATGAGGAAGATTTTGCTATTGTATAGGAATTGAAATGAGGAATGAAAATGATATTATTTGTAAGTGGACGCTGTGATATTCCGGCATTTTACAGTACATGGTTTTTTAACCGGCTTCAGGAAGGCTTTGTCGATGTACGAAATCCGTTTAATTCTCATCAAATCAGCCGTATTTATCTGAATGAACGCAATATTGACTGTATCCTCTTTTGTACAAAGAATCCGATTCCTATGATGAGCAGACTTGATGAAATAACCTTTCCCTATCAGTTCCAGATTACACTGACTCCCTATCATCAGGATATAGAAGAACATGTACCATCAAAAAAGGAAATTATAAATGCGATAAAAGGCTTGTCACTGCGGCTTGGAAAGGAGCGTGTAATCGTTCGGTATGACCCGATACTGCTTACCCCCCAATATACAGTGGAATACCATCAGCGCTCTTTTGATAAGCTGATCAGTCAGCTGGAAGGCTATGTGAATACTGTCATTATTTCTTTTGTGGATATGTATAAAAATACAGTAGAAAACCAGAAACGTATGCAGCTTCAGAAAATGAGAGAACAGGATATGCTGGAAATAGGCAGAGCCCTGGGAACTGTCGCTGAACGTTATGCTGTGCATATACAGACCTGTGCGGAGGATATTGACCTTTCCTCCTTTCATATTCACAAGGGTCTTTGTATGGATCGAAAGGTGCTTGAAAAACTGGCGCAGCATTCATTGGATCATATACAAGGGAAGGGAGTACGCTCTATCTGCGGCTGTATGCCGTCTGTTGATATCGGTGATTATAACTGTTGTCCGCATGGATGCCGGTATTGCTATGCGAATTACGATGAACGTCAGATTACTAAGCGAATGCAGGAACATGATCCGCAGAGCAGTGTTCTTTTGGGACATATCGGAAAACAGGATCACATAACGTTACGTGAGGATAAGCATGTTCGACAGATTTCCTTCTTATGATGTAAAGAATGAAAATAAACAAAATATACTCTTCCATATATAATCTTGAAACGTAAGTAATACGTAATATATATTGTTTATTTATATGATAATATATAGGTGAATAATAGCGGTATCAAAACGCCCTTCAAGGAGTGATTCAATATGAAAAAATGCATTATTTTATTAATTACTTTGATTTTCATATTATTGAATACTACAAAGGTTTATACGGAAGAGGAGGAATCAGAGAAAATGGTGGTTCTAACAATGGACGAAAACTATGAGTTTTATTATAATGATTCTTTATCTGATTTATTTCAGCAAAGCTGGCAGACACGTTTTCCACTAAAAGATATGAAACGTACTGCGGAGGTAAATCTCCTTTTGAAGAATAGTAAATTAGATAGATCTATAATAGTAAATTCACATACCTCTGAATCATCAGGCTGGGAAAAAGCTCCCGTCTCTTCTTTTACTATTATTCTAGAGGATAATGAAGATATATCTTTGGATTTTCCAGATGGACTTGATGAAAATATGACATATGAGGATGTTATATTGAGACATAAAGATATAAACTACGTGAATTCAGGTATGACAGTTTATGGTTATCTACAGCAAGTGGTTTTTAGGCAGGATATAAACGATAATTTTTACGAAGTAAACTTAGTATTTTACAATGACAAATTATATAGTGTGAAAATAGGGTAATGTTTATGAAAAAGTTGAAAGTAATCATAGTAGCTGTAGTATCCGTATTTCTTATAATCTCCTGCTCAAAAACCGAAAAAAAAGAAGAAATGAACGATACATCAAGCACTTCCAAAAATTACGCTTGGGAAAATATGTTGTCAGATTACTCTATAGTCATTGATAATGTAGAATTAAAAATGTGTGAAAGCTTGGATGAATTATCGAAAAAAGGAGTTGAATTTTCATATGAGAGAACATATGAAGATATGGGGGAAGACTATTATGATTTTGGTATCATCAATGCAAAAACAAGTAATGATTCAATATTTCAAATGCTATATAAAGATCAAACTATTCATAGTTTTACGATAGAACAGGAAAATGTAAAAGGGGATTTTCTATTTAATAACGAATTGAGATTCGGATCATCTGTAGAAGATATGATTGCCTTATTGGGGACACCAATGGCAGGCAGGTATTTATCAGATGAAGCTGAATTTGCCTATATATCAATAGATAGTGGCTTTATGAATTTTGTTTTTAAGGATGATAAACTGATTAAGCTATCCTATGGGGATAATAGGGAGAATAAGGATGTGAGGACAGGTGCCGGAACCTGTGATTTGTCTCTGGATTATATGCGTGCTGATTTTACACCAATTGATATGGTGAATAAGACAGGTGATGTAAAAGATATATGGATCAATGATATGAATATAACTAATGGAATAACGGAAGAAGATGTATTGAAGTATGGCTGGGAAAAAGTCGATACAGAGGGATATTTTAAGCATCAAAAAGATGATGTTTATATTCTTTTACATGTAAATAACGGGATTTCATTTGGTGATCAGGTAAATTTGATGGTTAATGGAGAAACTATTATAAATAAAAATATAACTGAGGTACACTTAGGCAAACCGCTCTATTTCATATTGCCATATCCTGATCTTGTAAAGGCCTATTATTATTCTAATGATAACGGGATATATGTATTTCCTATAAAGGATAATGATAATTTAAAACTTCAACTTAAAGTTGATGTAAAAGGAAATATTGTAAGCGGCAGTGTACATAAAGGTGATTATGATGGTTATTTAGCGGATGACCTGTTAGCAAGACACTATTCATAATAGGAGTGATAAAATGTGTAAGAGCACGATATGCCTGTGTTATATGTTATTAGTTATTTTACTGTTTCCCTTAACAACAATACACGGGAAGAATCATCAGGAAGAAGGAGATATGAGTGAAAAAGAAAAGGATACATATAATCTAAATCCATGGGAAGGTCAGGTGACGCTTGATTTACAAATCAAAACAGGTACAGGCTTTGATGTTGGAAATGTTGTAAGAGATGAATGGAAGCTGCGCGTGGATCCTTGTACAATAATTCCTGTTAATAAACAAAGTGCAGTCACAATCGTTAATATTGTAAATGATGTGCAATATGATGTTTATGTTCAAAATAATAGTAACAGTTCCAAAAAGCTAGAAGAATTAAGAATTAGAAAAATAGCCATTGATTTCACTATGAACCCTGAGCTTGAAATTGAAATCGTTAAAGGATTAAATAGGCATTCCTCAAGGAAAGCTTTTGAACAGGCATTTGATACAAAGTTGAATCAATCCTCGTTTTTTGATGAACGAGGAGAGGTGGATGAAGTTGTTTATAAGGGATCAGCTGAATCATAATCATTGGAAGATAAGGTTTATAAATGGTGAAATGATGTATTTAGAAATTTTAGAGGGTGATTTCGATGAAGTAGAAGGCATAGAAAAAAGCTGATAGGGAGGAATTTTTATGGCAATGATGAAACAATGCTGCTTACTTTTTTCTCTATGTATGTTCCTGATATTGATCGGGGGATGCGATAATAAAAAAAGAGAAACAGACAGAGAAGAAAAAAAGATTCCAACTATTATTGAAGGTATAAAGGATAGTAGTAAGACAGCTTTGAAGGAGTATGCAATTGAGATTGGTGGTGAGGCATACCACTTATGCTCCAATCCCAATCAGATATTTTCTGATCAAGCATCCATTCAAAAAATAATAGATAAAGATAAGGAGGGGTACCCGTTATACACAAACAAAGTTTATTTACATGATGGATCTGTATTTACATATCACTTGGATATATATAATCACATATACCGTATGCAATTTAAGCAATCCGATATAAAAACGAATTGGAAATTTGCTGATTCCATCGCGTTTGGATCTTCATTTGAAGATGCAAGAAGCTTACTGGGAGAGCCAATTACCGGAAGGAAGCTAGATGATAATCAGTATACATATGTTTTTTATACAAGTGATAATCAGCCCATTGAATTTACATATAAAGAAAATCAACTTATAGAGATGAATATAGGAATGTCAGATAAGAAAGAAAATGAAAGTAATCGAAAAACCTGCCCGGTATATGCATCAGAGGTAGATTTACGTTCGGATTATGATCTCATTCATATGCCATTAGAGGAAAAAGATTCTGATTTTCAGCTTTTATTGGAAAAGGATGATATTCTTTCCTTGCATTCCATATCAGATTTAGAGAACAAGGGATGGAATTTGATAAATGAAGAAAGCTTAGTTTATGAAAAAAATCATACTATAAAGCTTACACTGGATGATACTGCTATAAAATCCGTAAGGTTTTCTGCAGATGCAAGTCTTCAGATTGATGATATGGAAGTACAGGGAGAAACAGTATATAAAATATTGGAATTATTGGGAAGACCTGATATATTTCAGCTTTCTTCAGCTGGAGAAAACGGTTATTTTGGTTATTCTTTAGATAACGGATATATTCAGTTTGAATTAAATAATAAAGCACAAATTACAGGAGGGGAAATACTGTATGATAACATTTAGATTGCTCAGTAAATCTATGCGAAGTATATCAAAGTTTACTATATTAATATGCCTGCTTGTTATGTGCGGATGTAAAGGGGAAACAGAAAAAGGAACAGAGGAAGTGGACAGAAATAATACTTCTGAGTTTATCAATGTTTCCTTACAGGATAATGTTTTGCAGTTGAATGGTAAAACAGTTAAATTATGCACATCCGTCAAATCTTTTTTAGGTGAGGGATGGTCGGTAATCTACAGAGAGGATGAGGAAGTAAAAAGAAATAAGACTGCCTGTGAAATTGTGCAGAATGAGTATGGGGATCGTATGGAGGTCTGTGGAGTGAATTATGAAGACCAGGTACGGGGATTCGATAAGACAACAATATACTCTGTAAGAATTCAAAAGAAAACATGGGGCGGCGAATTGGAATTACAAAATGGAATTGTATTTGGAACCACAATCGAAGAAGTTATTAAGCAATACGGAAATCCTGTTTATTTTGATCATCCTTATGAGAGTAAATATTTTATGCAGTTTTTAAGTAATGAGGCTGATATGATTACCTTTGAGTTCTCAAAGGATGGCTTACTGGACTCTGTAGAACTTGGAAATAAAAATTATTTACCTGAAACTGAATATAGCGATGAAACATCTGTTTGCAAACCGTTAAGCAATCTTGAATATCGGAAATTTCAGTATACATATAAATTCCCCCAAAAGAAAACAGAATTGTATCAGAAGGTCAAAAATGAAAAGAAATTTATTTTTGATGGTATAGAAATTACGGATAACACACCTGTAAAAGAGGTAATAGATTCTTTAAACTGGCAGGTAGAGGCTATCGCAGTCTATGATCAGGCGACCTTTATAGAGCTCAGGAAAGGGTTTTATACTTTTCGAATTGATTTTGCCGGAGCTTGTGAAAAATTGGAGAATCTGACTGATTCTTATATGATCGGCGAAATTTCAATACAATATCATCCTTATGATGAGACTACTTTGGATAAGGAATATTATCCATCTGTTATACTTCCAGGGAATGTAACAGCTGATAAAGTGGAATCTGTTCTTAAAGAATACGGACTGCCGGACAGATACGATATTTTGCAAAATTCACAATCTGCGGCAGAATCTGAAGATGAACAGGGTACCTATGGGTCTATAAAATATAATATAAATGCGTTTGCGAATTATATTATGGGGTTTCATAAAAACGGAAAAATTAATTACTGGTCAATTGTTTTTTCAGATTATGATATTCATAAATGATAAAGTTCTTTAACAACTTCATTTTTAAATAATATGATATTCAAAGCTGGTCAACAATACAGAAAAAGTAGGTTTCTTCAAGATTGAAGATTATATTTCGCAAGATTTATTTTATAGGTTATGGATGAGAGATAATAAAATCTCAGAAAATCCAATTATTTCATGATAATAAATAAATGAAATAAACCTCATACATAACCTGTCCGGTTATACAGGAATCCAGAATTAAGAAATTCATATAAGAAAATTCACTTTATCTATTGTAATAAAATCAGGTTTCTAGTAAAATAGACATGTATTGACATACATGCTTGTATATACCCTGTAATAAGGTCAGGGAGTTTCTAGCCGTTCACCGTAAAAGAACGGGCTACAAGCAAACAATTACTCTTTCTTTTTGTTCTGGGACGTACTTGTTTGCTTTTTCTATTGCAGGCAGGTACGTCTTTATAATTTTTATAGGAGGGTCTTACTTATGGTCTTAAGAAGATACGCTATAACAATTACACAATTAAACGGTTTTTAGTGTACATATTGGTGAAAACGATATGTATTTTTTTATTTCAAGGAGGAAAAACAAATGAGTGAAATGAAACCTGTCGTCAGTATTTTAATGGGAAGCCGTTCCGACTTGCCTACTATGGAAAACTGTTTCAACCAGTTAAAGGAATTTGGTATTCCGTTTGAAGCACACGCATTAAGCGCACATCGTACGCCGAATGAAGTTATCAAACTGGCAGAGGGTGCCAAGGATCGTGGTATCAAGGTTATTATCGCTGCTGCAGGCGGAGCTGCTCATTTGGGTGGCGTTATCGCGTCCAGTACAACGCTTCCTGTCATTGGAGTTCCTATTCAGACAAGTGCACTGGGCGGTATGGACTCTCTGCTGTCAACGGTACAGATGCCTGGCGGAATTCCGGTCGCTACCGTTGCGATTGGAAAAGCAGGCGCAAAAAATGCCGCAATTCTGGCAGCACAGATGCTTGCATTAAGTGATGAGACAATAGCTCAAAAAATGGTGGAATTTAAGAAATCTATGGCTGAAAAGGTCATTCAGGATTCTGTCATTGAAGTGGAATAGGGAAAGGTGAATATACTATGAATTATCGCGTTTTTGTGAAAAAGAAAGAAGCATTTCAGGTGGAAGCCGCTTCTTTGTTTCATGAACTGAAACAAAATCTTAATCTTCAGGGATTACAGGGAGTACAGATGTATAACGTATACGATGTATTCCATGGTGATGAGCATGATATGCAGCTTCTAAAGGAAAAGGTACTGAGTGAGAAGGTAACGGATGAGGTTTTTGATGCTATTGATTTGGAAGGAAAGACCTTCATCGCATATGAATGTCTTCCTGGACAGTATGATCAGCGTGCGGATAGTGCCCAGCAGTGTCTGATGCTGTTGAATAACAAGCAGGATGTTGTTATCAAGAGCGGTCGTATCGTCATTCTGGAAGGAGCTGTGTCCGAAGATGACATACAGGCGGTTATAAAGTATTTAATAAATCCGGTAGAAATGCGCGAAAAGGATCTTGCCGTGCTTGGTTATGAAGAAGATGTTGAGATAGAGCCTGTTCCTGTTTTAGAAGGCTTTCGAAGTCTGGATGAGGCAGGGCTGGAAGCATTGCGTGGTGAGCAGGGTCTTGCAATGACACTGGCGGATGTGAAGCATATTCAGAATTATTTTAAGACTGAGGAACAGCGTGATCTGACACTTACAGAGTTAAAGGTTTTGGATACCTACTGGTCAGACCATTGCCGTCATACAACCTTTGAAACCATCCTTCAGAATGTTAAAATCGAAGCAGGAAAGCTGCAGGATACAATTCAGAAGGCATATGATTTATATTTGAAATTAAGAGAAGATGTGCATGGCAATAAAAAGGTTATGACACTAATGGATATGGCGACCATTGCCGGCAAGTATCTGCGTAAAACAGGTAAGCTGGACGACATGGAGATCAGTGATGAAATCAATGCATGCTCTGTGGAAATCACTGTCGATGTGGATGGAGAGGATCAGCAGTGGCTGTTGATGTTTAAAAACGAAACCCATAACCATCCAACAGAAATCGAACCGTTTGGTGGGGCAAGTACTTGCATCGGTGGTGCAATTCGCGATCCGCTGTCTGGAAGAAGCTATGTATATCAGGCTATGCGTATTACCGGAGCCGGAGATATTACAAAGGATATTAAGGAAGCATTACCGAATAAGCTGCCGCAAAGCCGGATTTCCAAGGGAGCTGCCGCAGGGTATTCCTCTTATGGAAATCAGATCGGACTTGCGACAACCTATGTAAAGGAAATCTTTAACGACGGGTATGTCGCAAAGCGTATGGAGGTAGGTGCAGTTGTTGGAGCTGCACCAAAGGAAAATGTTGTACGTAAAAAACCGGAAACCGGAGATATCGTCGTACTGATCGGTGGTGCTACCGGTCGTGATGGAGTAGGTGGTGCAACAGGCTCCAGTAAGGAGCATAACGATACCTCATTAACCAAATGCTCCAGTGAGGTTCAGAAAGGAAATGCACCGATTGAGCGAAAGCTGCAGAGACTGTTCCGTAACCCGAAGGCTACTAAGCTGATTAAAAAGGCCAATGACTTCGGTGCAGGCGGTGTCAGCGTAGCTGTTGGTGAAATTGCGGACGGACTTAGAATTGATTTGGATAAGGTACCTGTAAAATACAGCGGCTTATCTGGTACAGAGCTGGCTATTTCCGAATCACAGGAACGTATGGCTGTATTGATTGAAGCAGATAAATTTGAAGAATTTAAACAGCTGGCATATGAGGAAAATCTGGATTCCTGCATTGTTGCTGAGGTTACAGAGGAACGCCGTTTAGTTATGAGCTTCCATGGGGAAGAAATCGTTAATATCTCCCGTGATTTCCTGGATACCAACGGTGTCCGCGGTCTGCAGGACGTCATCATCCGTGAAGGCTTGAGCGATACAGATCCATTCCATAGTGAAGTAACCTCTCTGGAAGAAAACCTGAAGCAGCCCAATGTTGCATCCCAGATCGGACTTGCGGAGATGTTTGATGCATCCATCGGTAAATCAACTGTCCTGATGCCGTTTGGCGGAAAATATCAGCTGACGGAAACAGAGGGCAGTGTACAGAAGCTGCCGGTGTTTGGTTTTACAGATACATGCTCCATTATGACACACGGTTATCATCCTGAGCTGTCTTTATATTCACCATACTTAGGCGCAAGCTACTCTGTCGTTGAGGCATTAGCACGCGTCACTGCCATGGGCGGAAATTATGCAACCTGCCGGTTAACCAATCAGGAATACTTTGAGCGTCTGCATACAGATCCTGAAAAATGGGGGAAACCAATGCAGGCATTACTGGGACTGATTGAAGCGGAAATGGCATTTGAAACACCGGCAATCGGTGGTAAGGACTCCATGTCCGGAACATTTAACGATATCAGCGTTCCACCGACACTGATTACATTTGCCGTTACAACGGAAAAAACTGAGCATATTATTTCACCGGAATTCAAAGCAGCCGGAAATCATATTTATTATATCAAGCATACACCGAAGGAAAACAAAACTCCGGATTATGACGAATTAAAAACAAACTTTGCCAAGGTCCGTGATTTGATCCGTAAGGGAAGCATTTGCTCTGCGGCTACCGTGAAATTTGGCGGACTTGCGGAAGCACTGTGTAAAATGAGCTTTGGCAATAAAATCGGTGTAGAGGTTAAAACAAGTGAAAACGTGTTTGATTTAAGTATCGGAAGCATTGTTGTGGAAAGTACAGAGGAGATTCATGATGAAGCCTTTGTATTGATTGGAAAAACAATAGCAGCTGACACAATCTGCATCAATGAGGAATGCATTACGATTGATCATGCAATCGCTGCATGGTGTGAACGCTACAACACCATTTATCCAATGAGTGTGGATCAGGAAGAAAGCGTTATAGAAACACCAGAGTATACAGCAAAAGAGTGTGTTCATGCGAAAAAGACAATAGACAAGCCAAAGGTTATCATTCCTGTATTCCCAGGACAGAACTGTGAATATGATACTAAGCAGCAGTTTGAGCGTGCAGGAGCTGAGGTTGAAATCTATGTTTTCAACAATTTGAATGTAGAAAGCATAGAACGCAGCCTGCGTGAGCTGAGTGAAAAAATCGCTTCCGCGCAGATTCTGATGGTAGTCGGTGGATTCTCCAGTGGTGATGAGCCGGATGGAAGCGGTAAGTTTATCGCCAATGTGTTAAGTAATCCTTCCGTAAATAAAGCCGTACAGACACTGCTCGCAAATGACGGTTTGATTCTGGGTATCTGTAACGGATTCCAGGCATTGATCAAATCCGGACTGTTGCCGTATGGTGATATCACGAAGCTGAGTGAAGAATCACCAACCCTGTTCAGAAATAATATCAACCGCCATGTATCCCATATCGCTACGACGAAAATTACATCCAATAAGTCACCATGGCTGTCCAGCTTTACACCGGGACAGGGACATTCCATTGCAATGTCACATGGCGAAGGAAAATTCGTAGTCAGTGATGAGGTTGCTAAACAGTTGTTTGAGAATGGACAGGTCGCTACACAGTATGTGGATTTGGATGGAAATCCGACAATGAACGGGACCTATAATATCAATGGTTCCAGCTATGCAATCGAAGGTATAACCTCTGCGGATGGAAGAATCTTCGGTAAGATGGGACACAGTGAGCGTTATGAGGATGGTCTGTTTAAAAACATCAACGGAGATAAGTATCAGAATATCTTCGAGAACGGCGTAAATTATTTTAGAAATAAATAAGAGCAGCGGGTTTTCCGCAGGAAGGATGCAATCATGGATATACAAACCTATCTCCCTTATATAGCGGGAGCAGTTGTTATCATTTTGCTTCTTCTGATCGTGACGATAGGCTATGTCAAGGCACCGCCTGACACGGCCTATATCATTTCCGGTCTGAGGAAGAAAATCATTGTGGGAAAGGCAAGCATAAAAATTCCATTCCTGGAACGTCTTGATAAGCTGAGCCTGAAGCTGATTCCCATTGATGTAAAAACAAGCAGTATGGTTCCCACAGCGGATTATATCAATATTCAGGTAGATGCGGCAGTCAACGTTAAGGTTGGCAGTGATAGCAATAAGCTGGAGCTGGCTGCACAGAACTTTCTGAATCAGAATAGTGATTATATGGCACGCGTTGCCCGTGAGGTTCTGGAAGGTAATATGCGTGAAATTGTCGGACGTATGCGTCTGGAGGAAATGGTGAGTGACCGCCAGAAGTTTGCGGAGCTTGTAAAAGAGAATGCCATGCCCGATCTTGCGGCTATGGGATTGAATATCGTAAGCTTCAATGTGCAGAACTTCACGGATGCCAATGGAGTTATTGACGATTTGGGTATTGATAATATTTCACAAATCAAAAAGAAAGCTGCAATTGCCAAGGCTGAGGCAGATAAGGAAATTGCTGTTGCGAAAGCAGATGCGGATCGCCAGGCAAATGATGCCAGAGTTGCGGCAGAGCGTGAGATTGCAATCAAGAACAATGATTTGAGTATACAGAAAGCAGAATTAAAGAAGGTTGCGGATGTAAAGCAGGCTACTGCGGATGCCGCTTATGAAATTGAAAAGGAAAACCAGAGAAAGACGATTGAAGTCACCTCGGCAGATGCCAATATTGCTAAGCAGGAAAGAGAAGTTCTGTTGAAATCAAAAGAGGCAGAGGTCAAGGAAAAGGCTTTAGAGGCAGAGGTCAAGAAGCAGGCTGAAGCCGAAAAATTCGCAATACAGCAGAAAGCAGATGCAGAGCTGTATACGCGTCAAAAGGAAGCAGAAGCAAAGAAATTTGAGATTCAGCAGGAAGCGGAAGCACAGCGTGCAAAAGCGGATGCAGACCGCTACAGTCGGGAGCGGGAAGCGCAGGGGATTCAGCTGGTCGGAGAGGCAGAGGCGGAAGCGATACGTGCAAAAGGTATTGCCGAAGCACAGGCGATGGATAAAAAAGCCGAAGCTTATCAGAAATATACCGGTGCTGCCGTTGCGGAAATGCTGATCAAGGTTCTGCCGGATGTGGCAGGCAAGATTGCAGAGCCATTAACACAGATTGATAAGATTACGGTCATCGGTTCCGGAAATGAATCCAGCAGCATTGACTCTGTAGCCGGAAATGTTCCCGGTGTCATGACTAAGCTGTTTGAATCCATGAAGGAAACGACCGGGATTGATCTTGGAGAAATTGTTAGAGCGAATACATATGACGCCAAGGTCACAAGAAATGTTAATTTCTCCGGTATTCCTGCGAATGATAATGATACCAATGTCGTAGTACAGGCTCCGGAAAGCAAAGAGAAGCCGGAAACGAAAAAAACAAAGGCATTAGAAGAACCGGAAGAAAAAAAGCCTGTGGTGAAGAAAAAAGACAGTGATAAAATGTCTTGGGAAAAATAAGAGAAGAAAGCGAGAACGTGTATGAGTGATAAATATAGAGAAGCCGGAGTCGATCTGGAAGCCGGATATGAATCCGTTCGTCTGATTAAAAGCCATGTCGCAAGAACAAAGGTAAAGGGTGCGATTGATTCCATTGGAGCCTTTGGCGGTATGTTTGATCTTTCCGTATTAAACATGAAAGAGCCTGTTCTGGTAAGCGGAACGGATGGTGTCGGAACCAAGCTGCTAGTTGCATTTGAAATGGATAAGCATGACACCGTAGGTATTGATGCGGTGGCAATGTGTGTAAATGATGTACTGGTACAGGGCGCAGCTCCTATCTTCTTTTTGGACTACCTTGCAGTAGGGAAAAACGAACCTAAGAAAATCGAACAGCTTGTAAAAGGTGTGGCTGACGGCTGCGTACAGGCGGAATGTGCATTGATTGGTGGAGAAACAGCAGAAATGCCGGATATGTATGATGTAAAGCATTATGATATTGCAGGATTCTGTGTTGGTGCGGTGGATAAATGCAATCTGCTGGACGGACAGAAAATCGAGGAAGGCAATGTGCTGATCGGACTTCCAAGCAGCGGCGTTCATTCCAACGGATTCTCTTTAATCCGTAAGGTGCTGTTAAAGGATGCCAAGCTGGATTTACATAAGGAATACGAGGAAATCGGTAATCAGAAGCTGGGGGATGTGCTGTTAACTCCTACCAAAATATATGTAAAAGCAATCAAGCATCTGCTTGGCAAGGTGGATATCAAGGGCATGAGCCACATCACCGGTGGCGGCTTTTATGAAAATGTGCCGAGAATGCTGAAGGAGGGGCAGGGTGTAACGATTGATACAACTGCCTATCCTCATAAACCTATCTTCGATATGATTGCCAAGTATGGCAATATTCCAATGGAAGAAATGTGCAATGTTTTCAATATGGGAATCGGATTCATGATGGCAGTGGATAAGAAAGATGTGGATACCGTACAGCAGCTGTTGCAGGAAATCGGTGAGGAAGCCTATGTCATCGGTGAAGTAACAAATAGTGGAAGTGTGGATTTGAAATGGTAAATATCGCGATATTTGCGAGCGGTAACGGCTCCAATTTCGAGAATATTATACAGGAAATCAACAACGGCCATGTGAACAATGCCGTATGCAGGGTACTGATCGTCGATAAGGAACAGGCGTATGCAAGGCAGCGGGCAGCGAAGCTGAATATTCCATGCGTGTTTGTTAATCCAAAGGATTATGCAGGCAAGGAACCCTATGAGCAAAAGATTATGGAAGTATTAAAAGAGCATAAGGTGGAGCTAATCGTTCTGGCAGGATATATGCGTTTTATCGGTAAGGTGCTGCTGGACAATTATCCTAGACGTATCATCAATCTTCATCCAGCTTATCTGCCAAGCTTTCCGGGAGCACACAGCATTCAGGATGCTTATGAAGCAAAGGTAGATTTTACGGGTGTAACCGTACATTTTGTGGATGAAGGTGTGGATACCGGGGAAATTATCCATCAGGAAAAAATAAGCATAGACCCGTCATGGTCTTTGGATATACTGGAGGAGCATGTACATGCGATGGAGTATGATATGTTTCCAAAGGTTGTAAAGTATGTATGTAAAATGATAGAAAGCGAGGAAGCATAATGAAGCGAGCATTGGTCAGTGTTTCTGATAAGACAAATCTGGTTGAATTTGTATCCGGTCTTGTTGATCTGGGATATGAAATCATATCTACTGGAGGTACAAAAAAGGCTTTGGAGGCTGCAGGACTAAAAACAATTGGAATTTCAGAGGTTACGGGTTTTCCGGAAATCATGGACGGACGTGTAAAAACCCTGCATCCTAATGTACACGGAGCTCTGTTGTGTGTACGGGATAATCCGGATCATGTACGCCAGATTGAAGAGCTGGGTATCCGCTATATTGATTTGGTATGTGTAAACCTGTATCCATTTAAGGAAACGGTACAAAAACCGGGAGTCAGCCATGAGGAAATTATCGAGAATATCGATATTGGCGGTCCAAGTATGCTGCGCAGTGCTTCTAAGAATTATAAATTTATCCCAGTTATCTGTGATCCAAAGGATTACGAGGGTGTATTAAAAGAACTACGTGAGAACGGGGAAACCTGCCCTGTCACAAGAGAATATCTTGCGGCAAAGGTATTCCGACATACAGCAAGCTATGATGCGATGATTGCAAGCTACCTGACAGAGAGAACCGGTGAAAAATATCCTGAAAAGTTCACCATTACATTTGATAAGGTACAGGATTTGCGCTATGGAGAAAATCCACATCAGAGTGCGGCATTCTATAAGGGGATGAATCCACAGTATTCTCTGGCAAATGCAAAGCAGCTGCATGGAAAGGAATTATCCTATAACAATATTCAGGACGGGAATGCGGCTATTGAAATTCTAAAGGATTTTGAAGGACAGCCTGCTGCTGTAGGCTTGAAGCACATGAATCCATGCGGTGTCGGTATCGGTGCTACCATTGAGGAAGCCTGGGACAAAGCGTATGAGGCAGATCCAGTATCCATTTTTGGCGGTATCGTTGCATTTAATGAGCCGATTCATGCGGCAGTGGCAGAGAAGCTGTCAAAGATTTTCCTGGAAATTATTATTGCGCCTGCCTTTGATGAGGATGCGTTTGAAATCTTATCAAAGAAGAAAAATATCCGTTTGATGCAGTTGGATACAACGCTGGATGTTAATGCCAGATATAAGGTAACCAATGTCAATGACGGGCTGCTTGTTCAGGATATTGATGATCATAAAATCACTGCTGCAGATCTTCGCTGTGTGACAAACCGCAAGCCGACAGAGGAAGAAATTGAACAGCTGCTGTTTGCATGGAAGGTTGTCAAGCATGTGAAATCCAATGCCATTGTTCTTGTAAAGGATAACATGACGATTGGTGTCGGTGCCGGACAAATGAATCGTGTCGGTGCGGCAAAAATTGCTTTGGAACAGGCAGGAGAAAAAGCAAAGGGTTCTATTATGAGCTCGGATGCATTCTTCCCAATGCCGGATACGGTGGAAGAGGCAGTAAAAGCTGGGGTAACAGCAATCATCCAGCCAGGAGGATCCATTAAGGATCAGTTATCCATTGATGTATGCAACGAGCATGGTATTGCGATGGTGTACACAGGAGTACGTCATTTCAAACACTAACAGCATCATTTGAAAAGAGAACACCATATTCGATTGGGTTCTAAGAATACAAATTAAAGCAATTAAGGTATGCATACCATTTCTATTTAAACATAAGAAAAGAAGTCCTCGGACTTCTTTTTCATATGAGATATTCTCAAACATCAATAGACTGGTGGATATTTATTAAACGTAATCAGTCTGGCCTCTTACGAGACTAGTGAATCTAAAGTAGTACTGCAGTAGCCATTTTTAGATATTAGTTAAGCTGTATAATAAGGGATATGTAACTAAAGAGCGATTCTTGGATTACAAACTTTCTGAAATGCGTATAAGCTGGCAATTTAGCTGAATGTACTTTGTATGCTCTGACATAGAAATATGTATGAAAATACTGTAATCATAGCGATGCTGTGATTTAATGGTGTCTGATATGGGCATTGATTTTATTTATCAGGCACGATATTCGGAAGCATCTGTTCCATGTAAGAAAACTTTTTATGAATCATAAGGGCTGATATGACAAGGATACCTCTTGCGATCGGCTGAAACAATAACAGGGTTTTTTGATCTGCAGTGATGGATATGGAAGTAGAAAGCATGCATACCAGGGGTAACAGGATTTCAGCAAACAGATGTAAAAGATACAAGGTGCAATTCATCTGTTTCCTTCGCAAGATATTGTAATTGTAAATCCAGATTAACAGGAAGGCTGCCAATGCGAAGGGGTACTGATTGCTCATAATTGCAAAATCAAACAAAAGAACCCCAATCATAGCTGGTAAAAGGCACAGCATTTTTTTTAATTGCACGGACAGACCTCCTTTCAAAACTATTTTCTAACAGCCGGGCGATAAGGATCAAGCAAAGCGCGCAGATCTTTTCCACTTTCATTCAGCTCATCCATCATGATGTCTTCCTGTATCATTCCATCATCCAGAACAACACAGCGGTCAATCACGGTTTCAATCTCTTCTATGTTATGCGTGGAAATCAGAATAATGACATCTTCTTTCACCTGTTCGATTAAAAGTCTTACTGTATCCTCTTTGGCATAGATATCCAATGTCGTGAATGGTTCATCCAGAATTATGAGTTTAGCATTCATTGCAAAGCCTGCGCTTATTTCCACTTTTAGCTGCTGACCTTTGGAAAGACTTTTTATTGTATCAAAGATACTGACCTCAAATTGATCCAGCAGCTCGAAATAACGTTTCTTAGAAAAGGAAGGATAATACAGTGTCAGAAATTCACCATATTCCTTTGCACTCATATAAGGAAAGAAGCTTCCATCCTCTGTTATGAAAGCGATCTGTTCAAATTGTTCCTCAACCGGTTTGTTATGAAGTGTTATCCATCCCTCATCCAGGGGAAGCAGGTTCAGGATCGCTTTCAGCATCGTGGTTTTACCGCTGCCGTTTCTACCCAGAATGCCGGTTATTTCACCCTCACGAAATTGTATAGATGTGCTGCGCAATCCCCGGTTATTGGAATATAGTTTTTTTACATTTTCTAATATCAGCATATTTTATCCTCTCCGCTGTATGAAATAACAGCATCTTTTTATATTTATAGTGAATATGATGCTAAATAAAAGAGGTATCAGCATCATCCAAAAAGCAGAATGCCATACGGTATAGCATAGATAAACTAGAACTAGATACTTGATATAGATCCACCCACTTGCTTTGGATGTTTCTGCTTTTAGCTCATGAATAATAGAGGTTGTGCCTGTAACAATAGATAGAAACAGGCTGAGTAAGACTGCGAATGATGAAAATGATGACGGATATAGCAAAGGATATGCATTTTGAATTGCCAGAAATGCAGGAAAGGATCGATATTCTTCGGGCACATATAACTGGCGGTTATCCAGCAGCTGTAAATGATGCTGGAAGGAAAGATATAGAATAGAGAGGCTAAGGATATAGAATATGATAATGATAACTGCAAATAGCAAAGCATCAGCAAATATGCGCGTTTTTTCTGTGTATGCCAGCAGCATCCATCTTGTTTTTCCACGACGATAGTCTGCAATCGTTCGCAGCGTATAGAAGAAAAACAGAATGACTAGGAATGCAATTGTAATTCCATAAAATAAGCTATAGGAGAAGGGAAGGAATTTAATCCAGGTATCCATATCTCTAAGAGAAGAAATATTCGAGGCAATTCTCTGCATAATGATCGCACTAACAATCAAATATGCCAACAGGATTGCCAGCAGCACTCTCCATAAACGCCGCATATGCTGGACCAGTTCTCGTTTCAGCATTTCCATCACCTCCGAAATGTGACCGGATAGTTAATTGCCGGAATTTCTATAGCATTTGTTTTTACATGCAATAAATCCAGTGTTCCAATATAAAGCGTTTTTTCAAAATCCATTACAATGACAGTATTGATAAAGTAGTCTGCATTCTTATACATGGAAGCATAAATTTTTCCGTTTTTATATAAAATATCATTGATAATAACAGAATTGCCATCTGTATCCTTTGAAAGAATATCACTGTTTTCTGTTGCCTTCACCTTCATGCTGTCAGTATTCAGTACCTGCAGTTTATTGTCATATATGAAGCAGATATATTCGTCATTTTGATATAATGCACCTAAATAACTGTTGTTGTTTATCGTTATTTCCTTTATCTGATTGCCCTTATCATCATATTTTGTTATATACAGTTGATTGTCTTTTTGACTGAATACAAACAGGTGATTTGAGGATATTCGCAAGGCCAGATAATTACGATTCGTTCTCAGCTTTGTAAGCTTCTCCACATCCAGGCGATTATCCATTGAATAATAATTTTGATCCTGTGTGGGAATAGCGTACTGTTTTACAGATTCCCGTTCTTTAGCACGATATATATAATTGTATCCGCTCATGCTAATTGTGCTTGGAGGCAGGATGTAATAGTATCCATGATAGTATATAGGCTGACTCCATTCTTCACTTCCCTCAAAATTCTCAGGTTCAATCCAGCTTGATGATGCAATTCCATTTGTACCTTTTTCATAATAGGCCTGTTCCTTCAGGATATGCTGTTCGTCTGCTTTATAAATCAATTCTGTTTGTATAAAGCCTAAATCTTTAAAGTTATTGTTTTTATCTGTATACATTACGGATAAATAAAGCTTCGCTTGATTCAGTTTTCTTTCATAGAGTGGTGTTGATGCATCATATTGCTCCTGAGCTTTTTGCCAGTCACTTATGGGCTTACAGTCGTCATCACGTACATAAGTGAAGTTTAAAGAGGAGCGGCTTGGATCCTTCTGTGATTTTTTTATTTCGTGATGCTGCTGCGTATCGTTATCATAAGAAACAAGTATCGAAGCATCATTTAGTGAAACAATACTGTCAAAAGGAATGCTTTTCAATACAGAGCGATTGCCCTGTTCATTTTTTAGTGGAAAACGGGCATGTTTTGCCGTGAAGAGAAAAACACTTGAACATAGCACTCCAATCAACGCAATTACAATCATAAAGGTGGTTGTTTTCCTCATTTTGGCTGCCTCCTTTTCCATATAAAATAAGATTTCAACTGTAGGGCATGAAGGGGAAGAAGGAGAATCATAGCCATACAATTTACGAAATCATCCATATTTTGTAATCCCATTTGTAAGATTACAAGTTTAAAGCTGAGGATACATACAAATGCTGTACTGTAAATAAGTATAGTCTGCAGCATCTTTTGTGTTTCCATGCTGATTAGTAACAGGGTGCTGATACAGGTAAGTGTCACCAGCTTTAATAAGTCAGCGATAAGAACCATGACGGTAAAAGGAAGATAGGCATGTGAGGTTGTCTGTGAGAGCTGAAAGAATAGAAAGGAGTTGCTGAGAAAGGGCAGCTGATCCGCAATCAGAAAGTAGATGGTAGACCACGCAAGGAAATGTGTACACAGAAGTCCTAAATAGGTCATGAATTGGAAGAGCAGCTCACTGTAAAGAAAGGTGGATTTGCGGATAGGAAGAAGCCGAACCCGGGTTAAACCACCTTCGCTTATGAAGGCTTTATACCGCCTGTGATGAAGAAGAAAGAGAAAGATAAAACTCGGATAAAACACAAGGAGCATAATGGAATTGACATCTGAGGTAATGCCGATAAAACATAATACAAGCTGTACCAGGTATATATCCATATACAGGAATAGAATTTTTTTCAGATAGGGTGCTGATGTATTCTCAATAAATAAGGTTATCTCTTTCATAGAACTCCTTTCTGTATTGCGGTCGCAATACACTAATTATAAATAAAAATCACTGGTTCCACTTTTTGGTAAGCCAGGCGATTGTCTGCTGAAAATCCAGTCCGCTTGTCTGACATTCTTTTATAAATTTCTCCATCGTCTCCTCTATCATTTCATTCCGCAGCATGGTTAAGGTTTCCTCGTTGACAATAACAACACTTTTTACATTGCTGATGGTCTTTATAATCCCTTCATCTTCCAGCTGTTTATAGGCTTTTTGAACAGTATTCGGATTGATGGACAGCTGCATGGCCAGCTCGCGTCGGCTGGGGAGCTCCTCATAATGCTTTATTTCGTCGGATAGTATCAGCTTTTTGATATACCGGCTGAGCTGGGGATACATAGGCTCTTTCTTATTGAATTGTATATCCTGTAAATTCATGCATAATCACCCCGCTTTAACTGTATTATAACCGCAATACACTCTGCAGTCAAGCAAAGCCTGTTTATTTACAGGCTGAAAGGAAAATAATTAGAAACTTGCTAGCTTTTTGTTTATGATACCGGACTCAATCCATTCTGTCACAAATTCACGAATTAGATGCTCATGAGTATTCTTATCATTTGATACATAATTTTCAAGAAATTTCTCCAAGGATACAGGCTCTGTACGAAACTGCCTGCTCTTATCCTTCTTTGTATTCTGAATAAAAAATATATAGTTATACGCCTTATACCATGGAGAAACATATACATTCAAATGATATCTCTGATCACCACGCATATCAACATATACATGAAATACAGGCTGCTCGGATACTATCAAATGTTCTATCTCTTGTGTCAAATTCTTTTGTTTCAAAATAACCCCTCCCTTTTTATATTATTTGGAACAGAGGTCAGTAAGCCATGACAACGGGACAGTTGTTTATCTATAATGACCTCTGTATCACTATCATAACGAATATGAAGATAAAAGCAAGCATTCTGGGACAAGCGGTATCTCACAGGTGGGAAACGGTCATTTTTTTATACTTGAACATTGTTTTTGCTAATCACAACATGCTGGAATTTTCTAAATAATAGAGACAGTTTTTTTCAGGAAAGCACCTATAGCATATACGAAAGGTATCAGTGATTATGTATAAGGATTAGGATAAATCACTGGTTTATGTTATCTTCTTCCATCTCTGCATTGCAATTCGATGAAAACCGTGGTAACATTTTATCGTAATAAAAAGGGGAGCTGGAAACGGCTGAGAGGAAGCGTATGCTTCGACCCATAACCTGATTCGGATAATGCCGACGTAGGGAACTGTGTACGATATGCGAGAATAAACATATTGAGATATGGCCTGCGTTTGCTGTATCTCTTTTTTATTGCTGCATACGGAAGGGGAGCTCCGACCGTACAAAGAACTTCAGCGAGGGAGCCTGCCAGACAGGCTGAGAGGAAGCTGTATGGCTTCGACCGATCTTGGAATATAAACCAGGAGAGCTGTTTTCTTTGTGCTTCCTGTTTATATTCTTTAAGGAAAGCAAACAGGAGGTAAGTAGAAATGAAAAATGAAAATCGTGTTTTCCGCCATGTATTTCTGGCAATGATGGTAGCTTTGGGAGTTGTGATATCCCCTATTCTGCGTGTGGAGGGTATGTGTCCAATGGCGCATTTTATCAATATCACGGTAGCTGTACTTATGGGGCCATGGTATTCCCTCATATGTGCTGTATTGATAGGTGTCATTCGTATGGCTGTAATGGGCATTCCGCCGCTTGCATTAACAGGGGCCGTGTTTGGAGCCGCTCTATCCGGTATTTTTTACAGAATGAGTAAGGGGAAGCTATGGGCTGCTGTACTTGGTGAAGTTATCGGTACCGGGATCATCGGGGCGATTGCATCCTATCCGGTTATGGCTTTATTATGGGGGAGAACCGGCTTAACCTGGATGTTTTATGTACCGAGCTTCTTTATGGGAACCCTGATCGGGGGAAGTATCGCCTTTATATTCCTGACATCTTTGCAGCATAGCGGACTGCTGTTGAAGTTGCAGAGAAAGCTGGGAGGAAATCTGAATGAACGAGAAGCTCTGGAACCTGAGAAAACAGTTGCAATACAGTCATAACCTGATTCATTGCATCACCAATCCAATCAGCATAAATGATTGTGCAAATGCTGTACTCGCTCTGGGAGCTAAACCAATCATGGCTCAGCATCCAATGGAGTGTGAGCAGGTGACCGCAGCCAGCAGTGCACTTGCATTGAATTTGGGGAATTTTGAGGATACACGTTGTATTGCTATGCAAAAAAGTCTTATCTGTGCGAATGAACATGAAATTCCTGTTATTCTGGATTTGGTCGGCGTCGGCTGCAGCGAATTAAGGAAAAGATATGCATTGGAGCTTTTAAGGAAAGGGAGCTTTTCCATAATCAAAGGAAATCTTTCAGAGCTAAAGACAATCAGCGGTCGCGACAGTCATGCGTTGGGAATAGATACCGGAGAGGAAGACCAGGAGCTTCCCATTCACAGTGCAAAGTGGCTGATGCAGCTTGCACAGACATACAACTGTTGTGTATTATGCAGTGGTGAAACTGATATCATATCTGATGGAAGCCAGATATATTTTGTTGAGAACGGTGATCCTATGATGACACTTTGTACTGGAACAGGCTGTATGCTGAATGTGATTGCAGCTGCATATCTGTCTGTTGCGGATACACCGCTTGCTGCAGCTCTGGCGGCATGTGTAACATTTGAACTTGCGGCAGAGCACAGTGTTTCGATTGCTGAAGGGCCGGGGAGCTTTCATGCATCGCTGTTTGACAGCTTATATAACTTGAAGAAGCAGGATTATGCAGAAGCAAGGATAAGACGGTATGTGTAAGCGTAAATTTATGGAGTCAAAAGTATTTAAAGTAACGGTACTGCATAGATGTGTCCATATGCAAAGTGATGATAATGGAGGAGATTATGAAATTCGATTTGACCTTATATCTTATAAGCGATTCAACAGGCCTGACAGAGGATGAATTTTTAAGAAGAATTGAACAGGCATTACAGGGTGGTGTGACGCTGCTGCAGATAAGAGAGAAAAACAGAACAACACTGGAATACTATGAACTGGCGAAGAAGGTAAAAAAGCTAACGGATGCCTATCAGATACCGCTCATTATTGATGACCGCGTAGACATCGCGCTCGCAGTTGATGCACAGGGTGTTCATGTCGGTGCTGAGGATATGCCGGTGAGGGAAGCGCGCAGATTGATGGGACCGGATAAAATAATAGGTGCAACAGCTAAACGGGTAGATACTGCTATGCAGGCGGAAGCAGATGGTGCGGATTACCTTGGTGTTGGAGCCATCTATCCGACGACGACAAAGGTAAAAACAGTCATTACCAGTGTAGAAACTCTTCAGGATATCTGCCAGCATGTTTCAATACCTGTTGGAGCAATCGGTGGTTTACATGCAGGAAATTGTGATATTCTCAAAGGGACAGGTATTCAGGGAATCTGTGTGGTATCTGCCATTATGAAACAAAAGGATCCGCGTACAGCTGCTAAGGTATTAAAGGAGAAAGCATTAGCAATGCGGAAATAGATACAGGATACAATAAAGACAGCTTACATAAGGGAAATGAAGGTTACTCTTAGGAAGCTGTCTTATTTAATTTTTATTATTTAAGAAACTTGTAAATCAGGAATTTTTTGAGACAGATAGGTTATTTTCAGATATATAATCTCTGATTTTACCGTACAGTCTGAAGGTATAGTAGGTCTTTGTATCTTTCACAAAAATCTCTGTAACATCCTCATTGCATACATGTAGTGCTCATTTATAAAATACTTCTTTATCAGTCTGTTATGGGGAGGCTTATCTATTTACCATCTGTGGGTGTTACTCCATATCTGCCATTTTTTATGGAAACCGGAACATATTGAAAAGCAAAGTATTGACGAGGCTAAGTTTACTATGAGAGCAATTCATGAAAATATGATGTTAGGGGTTATTGCATCTGTTTTGATTCTCATTGTTGGTTAAAAAGACTTATACTTTCATAAGTATCCAAAGAGATACTTACCATCTAAATAAAAGATAGCGTTAAAAAGCAGTGCTATTTATATGAACGTATTCTATGCGCTTTGAAAATATGTGAATTACTTTCAAAATGAACAAGAGATTATTCTAAGCATTTCATTTTCTTTTCCTTATATTTTCATCCATAATATAGACAGCATTGACAAAAGTTAGTACTTTCTATAGGAATTTGCGTCAATCTGTTTTATAATCATATCGTCAGGGATGAATGTAGTAGAAAAGGAGGAGCATATGCTGAACAAGGAAAAAATTTATATTACAGGGCACAGACACCCGGATACAGACTCCATCGCATCCGCTATTGCCTATGCAAAGCTGAAACAACGTCAGGGATATAATGCTGTCGCATGCCGTCTTGGGCCACTTAATGCCGAAACGGAATATCTGCTTGACCGCTTTCATATGGAACTGCCTATGCTGTTTGAGGATGCCCGTGCCACGCTGGATGAAATTGATATCGACGGCCCGCTGGCTATCAGTCCGCAGACAACGATTATGGAAACGCTGGAACTGATGAATGAACAAAACAAGCAGTCCTATGGCGTTATCAATGCACAGGGAAAGCTGATGGGAATGGTAACGAAATCCGATCTTGCTACGGTTGGTCTTGGTGATACTGCGGTAGCTATCCAGCTTTTGCAGGAAACACCACCCGAATATATCGCAAAAACAGTAAGCGGTAAAATGGTGTATACAGACAGGAACTATCACTTTAATGGGAAAACCAGTGTTATCGCGATTGCAGAAACAAAGCTGAACAACTATGAGCTGCAGGATCGTCTTGTCATTGTAGGGAATGACTCAGAAGCACAGGAAGCGGCAATCCGTAAGGGTGCGGGTATCCTTGTTGCTGTATGGACAGAGCGTATTGAAGAACGTGTCATTGCGCTTGCGAAGGAATATCACTGTCCTATTATTTTATCTGGACATGGGACAATGAATACCTCGCGTTATCTGTTCTTTTCACCTCCAGTTAAGCTGCTTATGAAAACGGATTTAGTCAGCTTCAATAAGAATGAATTTGTCGATGAGGTAGGAAAGAAAATGCTGAAATCAAGATATCGCAGCTATCCTGTGATTGATGATGAAAATCATCTGATTGGCTATGTATCACGATATCACATTTTGAATCAGCACAATAAGAAAGTGATTCTGGTGGATCATAATGAATATGCACAATCTGTGAAAAGCATAGAAAAAGCAGATCTTCTTGAGGTAGTGGATCACCACCGTGTCTGTGATATTTCCACAAATCGTCCGATATCCTTCCGTAATGAAATTATCGGCAGCACAGCATCCATTATCACATCCATTTATCTGGAAAATCAGATGAGCATACCTAAGGATATAGCCGGTCTGCTTCTGGGCGCAATCTTATCTGATACACTGAAGTTTAAATCACCGACAACTACTGCGAAGGATAAGGGACTTGCGAAAATGCTGGCCGAAACGGCAGAGCTGGATATTGATACATTTGCCAAGGAAATGTTTAAGGTCAGCTCCAATATCAGCAATAAAACACCGCGGGAGCTGTTGAATCAGGATATTAAGAAATTTGAGATAGATGGCAGAACAGTAATGATTTCACAGGTCATCGCCTACCAGGTAAGTGAGGCTAAGGAAATCGAGGAGACTCTGCAGACAGAAATGGAAAGGTTTGCACAGGAAAAAGGGCTTGATCTTCTTGTAGTTGCCTTTACAAGTATTTTGGAAAACGGCTCTGTATTTTATGCCGCAGGAGAGATATCGGATGTAGTAGCTGAAGCATTTCCAAATCATTTTGAAGAAGAGCACAGCTTTCAGGAGGATATACTATCAAGAAAAAATCAAATCGTACCACTGCTTTCCAGAGCCATCATCAACTCCGTACACTAATATGAAAAAAGACAATTCGGTTATGAATTGTCTTTTTCATGTTATAGAGGACTACACGAAGTACCGTATTATACGATAAGACTTTAGTCATTGATTACTGTTTATTTGGCAGCCTCGATATAGGCCTTTACATTTTTTTCAACAACGCTGAACGGTGCAGAACCACTCTTCAGAATCGCTTCATGGAAATCCTTGTCATTAAACTTATCCTTTAATTCATCCTGTGCATCCGTTTTCAGATTAGCAAGCTGTACATAGCCTACATAATAGGAAATAAATGCTGTCGGATTTGCCTGTATCTGATTGTAGAAGGTGCTGATATCGGAAACTCCGAGTCCATTCTCTTCAAGGAAGCTCTGTGTTTCCTGCTCAGTCCAGCCTTCATAATGAATACCGATATCCGCAAGGGCAACCAGACAATCCTGATATACAACCATATTCTGCTGCAGCTTTACCGCATCTTCGGATACTCCGTTGAGATATTTCAGGGCGTATAATTCCACATAGGTAGCATATCCCTCCGTATAACCGAGGTAATTTGCCAGGCTGTTTCTCCATGGATCCTTTACATTCTTATACGCATATGCAATCTGATACATATGTCCCGGAATTCCTTCATGTGCTACGGTTGAGAAGGTTTCCAACGCCTGAACATCCAGTGCATCCTTTAACATGTTTACACGAATCTGCTTCGGAGTCGTACCATCCAGAGCAGGAATATTGAAGTATGCGGCAACACCGCCTGATGCAAGATCCTCACCGATTGGCTTGATCTGATAATCCAATTTTCCTACAGAAGGGAAATCATCCTTGATATCAGTATCAAGATCCTTCAGCATGCTTTCAAAATCCTTGTATTTTGTTTTGATCTCGCCGTTAACATAAGAATCATACGCTTTCTTATTTTTTGAAATAACAGCCTGTGCACCTAACAGAGAAGACCTCGACATGCTTGTCAGTTCCTTTTTGATTTCTTCAACGGATTTGTCCGTACCAGTAGCCTGCTGAAACAGCAGCTCATAATATGCCTTACCATTTTTCATATGAGAAAGCCCCATCGTATTGTTCTTCGAGGAATCAAGATCATCCATTGCTTTTATTATATCGCTGTAAGCTGGCAGGAAGTATTCCTGAAAAGCCTTCTTCAAATCAGCTTTATACTGTTTTGTTTTTTCATCACCCAGCTTCAGGTTGTCGATACTTTCATTGAGGCCGGTAAGTACACTGCTGTTCACATCTTCCTTAACAACCTTTTCACAATATTCCTTTACGGATTTGATATCCAGCATCAGGGTGCCGTTTTCTTCCTGTTTCTTTGTATAATCAAGGATACTATCCATATACGGTTTTACGGATTTCATGAGTTCAATGACATCCTTTACATCCTGCTCATTACGCAGTGTCCAGTCAGAGAACATTGTAGGAAGCTGTGTATGCATTCCTGTCATAGATTCCAGCGGCATGGACATATACTCAAATTTAGAATCATTCATTTTCACAGTATAATCAAGCATATACTTATAAATGTCATATGTATCCTTCTGCTCATCTGTTAATGCATCACGGTCAAATTCCTCAAAAGCCTTTGCGGATTTATCCGTAAGCTCCTTGTTTTCCTTAAAGGTGGCTTCTGTCATTTCTTTATCAATTTGAATCTTAGTTTTGCTTGTATCTACTCCGTAATTTTTGGGATTCTCCAGAATAATATGCGTATTTGGGTAGCTTTGTTCCATAGATTCGACAAATTCCTGCTTCATGAACTCATCAAACTTTTTCTGTTCTTCCTTGTTGTCCTTCTTAGAGCAGCCGCCGATGGATAGCGCCATCACTGCGGATAACGTAAGAACGGTGAGTCTTTTTAACGTTTTCATACAATCTCCTCTCTTTATTACTTATATTATAGCCAACAGCTACCGGATAAGCAATTTAATATGAAAAAAAGATGGAGGCTCCATCTTTTCTATCTTGAATCCCTGTACTGTTAAAGTTACAACAAATGTGTATAATATTTGAGGATTAACTGCCTACAATTTATAAGTTTACGCTGTTCGACCATTTCCATACAGATAGCGTGCGACATAAACACCGCTCGCACTTGCATGGGAAAGAGAATGGGTAACACCGCTGCAGTCTCCGATTACAAACAAGCCTTCATGCTTTGTTTCCAGATGGTTATCAATTTCAACCTCCAGATTATAAAATTTTACTTCAACGCCGTAAAGCAGTGTATCATCGTTGGCAGTACCCGGTGCTACCTTGTCCAATGCATAAATCATCTCGATGATGTCATCCATCTGGCGCTTAGGAATCACCAGACTCAGATCGCCCGGTGTTGCGGATAAAGTTGGTGTCACAAAGCTTTCGGCTATACGGGAATCTGTACTTCTCTGTCCACGAATCAGATCACCAAAGCGCTGAACGATTACACCACCGCCCAGCATATTGGAAAGGCGGGCAATGCTCTCTCCATATTCATTGCTGTCCTTGAACGGCTCAGTGAAGTGATTGCTTACCAATAAGGCAAAATTTGTATTTTCTGTATAACGGGAAGGGTCTTCATAGCTGTGTCCGTTTACAGTTACAATTCCGTTTGTATTCTCACTGACGACAACACCACGCGGATTCATGCAGAAGGTACGTACCTTATCCTGAAACTTACTGGTACGGTAAACGATTTTACTTTCGTATAGCTCATCGGTCAGATCGGAGAAAATACTGTAGGGAAGCTCCACACGTACTCCGATATCCACACGGTTGCTTTTTGTGGAAATTCCCAGCCGTTCACAGATGCTGCCCATCCATTTGCTTCCGCTGCGCCCTGTGGATATAATACATTTGCTTCCGGTAAAGCTGTTGTCACCACTGATCAACCGGTATCCGTTTTCCAGCTTTTCCACTGCATCAATATGGGTATGGAAATGGATTTCAATGCGATCCTTCAATTGATTGTACAGGTTCTCCAAAACAATATAATTAACATCCGTACCCAGATGGCGCACACTTGCTTCCAGTAAATGCAGGTCATTCTGCATGCATTTCTTCTTCAGATGTGTATTTTCATTGGTATAGAGCTTGGTACCCTGCCCTCCGTTTGCGACATTGATTTCATCGACATAATTCATCAGATCGATTGCTTCTTTTCTGCCGATATGTTCATATAGCGTACCGCCAAACTGATTTGTGATATTATATTTTCCGTCGGAAAAGGCTCCTGCTCCTCCAAACCCGTTCATAATAGCGCAGGTCTTACAGTTAATGCAGGATTTGATCTTAACACCGTCAATCGGACATTTTCTCTTTTCCAGCGGGTTACCTGTTTCAAATAATGCAATTTTCAATTCCGGGTTTAGTTTCATCGCCTCATAGGCAGAGAAGATACCGCCGGGACCGGCACCGACAATCAATAAATCAAAATCCATAAATTACCTCCATCGTTATATGTATAACTTTTGGGAAATCTCGTTTTTCCTATGGTATTTTATCACAGAAACAGAAAAAAGCCAGTGCTATTCATGAAAACTTTATGAAAACGGTATCAGAGGGTGTTGTCTTCTTTTCTTTTATATGGTCATATCGTCCTGTTATGAAGGTTGCACCCATAGAAAATGCTGTGATGAGTGATTATGTATCAAAACGTTATACTGTTTTATATGAAGCTGTCTTTTTTATATGAAAAAGGTATAAGCAGCACAAAGCAGTCCATACTGCAGCTATGAGGTGAAGATATGAAACGTTATGCGATAATTGGCTGTTTATGGTTTTTCATGACAGCAGCGATGATTCATGGGAATGCGAGAGCTGAAATTGACTACGAGATACGCTATGACAGCAATACAAAGCAAACCTATGAGCTGAAGGAGAAAATACAGGAAATTTATTCTGATCTGGTAAGCGGTGTACATAAGGAATCCTATATCCTGATGGTGCTTCACAATAAAGAGCTGTTTGCTTTTCGCAAGGATCTGCGAGCCGATTGGAAACATAATCAGCTGGTGATTATCGAAGGGGATGGAAAGGGCGATACAATAACCGGGACATTGCGTACGGAAAGTGTATGTGTTCCCGAGGTTCAGCCGCGCTCCCTTCTTCAGGAAATATTTCAATAGCGATTTAACAGATAAAAGTACTTTATCGGTTCTATCAGGAATGGATAAATACGGCGCCTGAAAATGATAAAGGAAATAGATATACTGCATCTTAAAATGATAGAAGAAAGAGAACTCCAAAATGCACAGGGGCTTTCCTTCTTCTTTTTTATGCTGTTTGCTTGTCTTCAGGGATATAAGAACCACTCTATCTGTTGTTGTTTTATTTGCAGGTGAGTTGCGGATTCCTGCAACTTGGTTTAAATTTATGGCTTTTAAGCAGCAGTGCCAATATAATAAAAGCAGGAGGATTTAGCATGAAAATCATGGAGGGTAAGGATTCACAGCAGCTTGATGTCCGCATACGGTTTGATACAGTCGAAGAAAAACAAAAAGCATTCCGTCTGCTGGCAGCTATGCAGCAGCGGCTGGTCGGATATCAGAGAGAGAAGGAATATCTTTTACGGGCAGAGGATATCTGCTTTATTGCATCGGTAGAAAAGCGTACCTTTATATATACTGCACAGGGCTGTTTTGAATCACTGCTTTGGCTCTATCAGATTGAGGAACAGCTGAATGATGATTTCATACGCATTAACAAAGCGACGATAATCAATATGACCCATGTTATGAGCATGCGCTCAGATATCGGCTCCAGAATCCGGGTATACCTCGATAATGGAGATTCGCATATGGTGACGAGAACGTATGTGAAGGCATTTAAGCAAAGGCTGAAAGGGGAATAGCTCATGTATAAAAATCTGGTTAAGTTTTTCAGTGGAATCACAGTTTCTTTCTTTACAGCTATCTGCGGTATTGCGATTTCCGGTGTGCTGTTTGGAAATGAGGTTATAACAGTATCCAGCTTTTATGTGCAAGGCGGTATTTCCTTTCATGCTGTTTTCCAGATCCTTGCGCTGGCCGCTCTCCTTGCAGTGTGTAATATTATTCTGGATCATCCCAGAGTATTGTCCAATATGCGTCTGACATATAAAATTGTACTGCGTATTGCGATGTCTATGGCATTGATCCTGCCGTTTATTTATGTGTGCCGCTGGTTTCCGGTTGATAATCATGAGGCATGGATTGGTTTTATTGTTTGTTTTCTGACCTGCTTTACAGTGGCAACCTCTCTCAGTATTTATGCCACACGTAAAAAGGATAGGGAATATCAGAAGCTGCTGGCTGCATATAAGGCAAAAAAGGAGAAAGCAAAATGATGATATTGGAAGCAAAGCATATACAGAAGAAATTTGCAGAGAAAGAGGTATTAAAAAATATCAGCTTTTCGATATCAAAACCGGAAATATTCGGATTGCTGGGGCCTTCTGGTTCCGGAAAAACTACCCTGATACGTATTTTAATCGGTCTGTTGAAAAAGGACAGCGGCAGCTCCTGCGTATTGGGAACAGCATCAGACTGTCTAAAAGACCGTGAGTATGCACAGATTGGTATGCTGCTGGATGAATCAGGGCTGTATGACCGATTGTCCTGTGTGGATAATCTTGATATTTATCGTCGGTTGTATCAGCTTCCGCAGGAGGTCATAGAACCGGCGCTGCAGCGCGTATCACTTCATGAAAGTGCACAAACAGCGGTAATGAAGCTTTCCAAGGGGATGAAGCAGCGCCTTGCCTTTGCCAGAGCACTGCTGCATCAGCCAAAGGTTTTATTTCTTGATGAACCTACCTCAGGGCTTGATCCTGCCACGACGGCTAATATTCATGAGCTATTGTTTGAATTAAAAGAAAACGGCGTTACCATATTTCTGACAACGCATGATATGGAAGAAGCGGCAAGGCTTTGTGACCGTGTAGCTTTTCTGAATGAGGGTACGATTATTGAATGTGATACGCCGGAAAACATTTGTTGTAAATATAATACATCCAATCAGGTCAGAGTTATGACCAGTGATGGAAGAAGCCTGCTGCAGGACATGAAGCAGGACACAGATCAGCTCGTGAAGCTTCTTGAAAAAGGACAGATTAAAACAATCCATTCTATGGAGCCAACGCTGGAAACTGTATTTATATCCCTTACAGGAAAGGAGCTGATTTGATATGAACCTGCATCATGTTCATGCCATCATACGCAAGCAGCGAAAGGACACACTTCGCAACAAGCCTACGCTTGTGCAGTTTGTCATGTTTCCAGCGATTGCGGCTGTTTTGACATTATCTGCCGGTGATTTACAGTTGCCGCCCAGATACTTTGTAAACTTATTTTCTGTCATGTATGTCTGCATGGCACCAATTCTCATTATTTCCGCAATCATCAGCGAGGAGAAGGAAAAAGGCTCTTTGCGTATGCTGATGATGTCCAATGTGAAGCCGATGGAGTATATATTAGGAATTGGAAGCTATGCATTTGTTTTATGCATGATAGGTGTGCTGATTATGGGGCTGGTCGGACAATATCCGCTACAGGAGCTTCCTGTCTTTCTTCTTTTGAATGCCGGAGGAGTTCTGATCTCCTCCATAATTGGTGCAGTGATCGGGGTAGTAGCTGAGAATCAAACGGCAGCCAGCGGTCTGTCTGTTCCTGCGATGCTGGTGACCTCCTTTCTTCCAATGCTGTCCATGTTTAATGCGTCAATCAGAAAATTCGGTCAGTTTCTATATTCCCAGCAGATATATGAGCAAATATCTGTCAGTAAGACACCCTTATCCATAGACTCTGTTATTATTGTAGTGGTGAATTTAGCGGTTGTGCTGATTGTGTATGTGTATATGTATCGGAAAAAGCATCTGCTTGCATGATTATATTTTTATCCTAAAAGGGCTGTAATGCATCTGCCATGAATTGTATGGCGCATTACAGCCTGTTTTTAATTGATAGCTCAGGAGGAATTGATACAGACCTACTGTAGTAAATCAGACATGGTTGATATAAAATCCTCATAGGATTTACATCCGCAAATTTTTCTAACATTTTCCGGGATACTCAATATCATAGTGATTGGGTCAAATATCTCATTGAAAATATAGCGGTCGTTTTTATTGAAACAGAGCATGAGAACCAGATAAACCGGCTGCTCCTTCCATGCTATGGGTGTTTCACTTATTATAATATTTATCCCTGTCTTTTTTGCATGCATTTTCATAGCATGGGGAATGGCAAAGCTGCCAAACGCAGTTGATGACATATTTTCCCGTGAGATAATCTCCTCCTCAAAATCAGGACTGACATAATCATAGGATATCAATTTCTTCACCATATAGGTAATACATTCTTTCTCCGTCGGAAATCCCTGATGGGAAACCTCAAAAAAATCAGGAAGTAATAATTCGCGCAGGTAACCTTCAAACACCTTTCTTTTCTTCGATTTCCGAATAAGCTCTATTTTTTCATTTAACAGCTGCCGATCTTTTTCATTTAAGAATAAGCTGATCAGGATCATAGGTGTCGCAGTTATCGCGGAAACAGGTATCGTTGTAATAATGAGATCTGTCTCCTTTATTTTATCCAAATCACTTTCATCAGTTAGGATGTTGGTAATCAATACATCATTAGAATAATACTCTTTGATAACATCAGTTATTTTTAAACGCATATCGTAATAGCTTGGGCAATACAGAGCTACTGTGATTTTTTCTGTCAGGCTCTTTTGCGCCTCCAGTGCACTTCCCAGATGAAATGCAATATAAGCTATTTCATCATCATTGATAGAAATTCCTGTTTTATCCTTTATCGTTGCCGCAAGTGAAACAGATATATCATAAATAAGAGGGCAGGACGTTTTAATAACATCTGCCAACGGATTTTTACTGAAATAATTGTTCTTTGAACGCACAAGCAAATTTTTTATATGCAAAGCAAACCGAATCAGAAATTCCTGCTCGCTTAAATCAATATAGTAAAAGGAATTGATGTCCAAAATCAGTTCTTTAACCAGATCCAGGCATTCCTTACCGATAAACTCCTCCAGATTTGCTGAATTGATGCTTTTATAATCAATCGTGGTAGCTCTTGAAATAATCAAAAGCGTCATTTCATATATCTCTGCCTTACTGTAAACGATATGAAAGTGTTCTTCTAGCTGCTTTGCTACCTTTTCAGCGAGCTCATATTCATGTAAATGTACGGCAGGCTGCTCGTCAATCCTTTGTGTATTGATATTATTGTTACGGATCCGGTCGATGGCTATGGTGATGTGGAGCACCAGATTGATGAGTGAATAATCGTTTATAAAATAATGATAATCCTCAAATATATGGAGTACCGTATTTTTAATGTAGGGTATATCGATGTCAATAAATGATTTCTGCAGAGATTTCAGATTAACAAAGTTAACATTGGATTCATTATATAACAGGGTACTGAGCAGCTTTCTTTTGTTTTTTTCCAGACCTTTAATAGAAATCTGGTCTCTTTGATAAATCAGCTCCAAATCATATTTTGCCAATCGGCGTTTTACCTTCTGCAATTCATTTTTGAGAGTAGAAAGGCTGATGAACATTTCATCACATAAATCATAGATATCAATAGCTTCATCCTGATGATGGTTAATGAGCTGACTTATTAGGAAAATAACACGTTCTTCCGAGGTCTGTGGAACATGATTATTATCTTCGTCTAATATGGCTTTGGCTATGCTCTGATTGATTGTATAGCCTTCCCGGGAAGATGATATAGCATTCGGATATTCCATGTTGATATCATGTGCATAGCTTTTAATACTGCGAACAGAAACACCCAGGTGATTCGACAGTGTACTTACTGTACATGGCTGTAATTCATATATTGCTCTAATCAACTTTAAATGATTCGGTTTCATAAGCTCCTCCCATTTTAATAATGTCATCAATGGTATTGTAATAAAAGATACAAATTTATTATACGTTCAATGATTTCAAATCGCTACTAGAAAATTGCCCGCCCTAGGGGAAATTAATTAATTGCCTGAGCAATGTGCAAAAGTTTAGTGGAAAAGAAAATAAATAGTATGCATAATGTAAGTGTCAAAGGACGAGGGTACCCGAAAGGAAGGTTATAAAATGAAAAAGTTAAATGTATTATTGGTATGTGGTTCCGGAGCAAGCTCCGGATTTATGGCGGCAAATATGCGAAAGGCTGCTTCTAAACAGGGATTGGAAATTGATATCAAAGCAAGAAGCGAGTCAGAAATCGAAAACTATATTGATGAAATCGATGCGCTGATGGTTGGTCCGCACCTTGCATATATTCTGGATGAAGTTGATGAATATACTCATGGAACAGAGGTAAAGGTTATTTTAATGAAAGCAGACTATTATTCAACATTAAATGGGGAAGCGGCAATCCAGCACTTACAATCTGAAATGAATAAATAAGGATAGGGATGGAGATTATTATGAATAAATTTTTAAATTGGATGGAGACAAAGTTCTCTCCAAAAATGAATAAGATCAATCACAACATCTGGGTGACTACTCTGAAGGATTCTATCAATCAGGTAATGCCCTTGATCTTTCTTGGCTCTATATTTTCAATGTTAACACTGCCCGGAGATATATTTCAATGGGAATGGTGGCCTAATTTCTGGACACCGAACGGATGGACCATGGGGCTTATTTCCGTGATGATTGCCTTTCTAATTCCGTATAATCTGATGGAAAAAAGCAGATTGAGAAGGTCAAGGATCATAGGCGGTATCAGTGGGCTGATTTTATATTTCATTGCAATTACACCACAGCTGATTGCAGATAAAGCGGTTGGCTTCTCCCATAGTGCATTTGGTGCAGGCGGTATGTTTATTGCTATATTAACTGGTGTAATCGCAGGACTAATCATTCGCGCTTATGGAAAATTTTCTTTCTTTAAAGAAGATTCTGTATTGCCGGATTTCATTAGAGCCTGGTTTGATCAGATGCTTCCTGTAGCTACTGTTGTTGTATTGGGATGGATAGCTGTTGATATTTTGAGCTTTGATTTCTATAATCTTGTTTTAAGTATCTTTCAGCCGCTGCGTTCCTTCACAGAAACTTTCTGGGGCTTCCTTTTGATTGACTTTATTACCATTGTATTATATTCTATGGGAATTTCAGCATGGGTATTAACACCTATAACTACGCCGATTAAGCTGGCAGCAATTACAGCTAATGCCGCAGGTGCAGCAAATGTATTTACGAATTCCTTTGGTTATGCATATATGGCAATCGGAGGTGCCGGTTGTACTCTTGGTCTGGCTATTTTAATGTTAAAATCAAAATCTGTGAAATTAAAGGCTCTGGGAAGGGCAACAATCGTTCCCTCGATTTTCAATATCAATGAACCGGTCGTATTCGGTGCTATCGCATGGAATCCGATTTTGATGATTCCAATGTGGTTGTGTAGTATCGCCTCTGTTTCTCTTGCATGGATTTTTACAAAGGTGATTGCATTTGCTCCAATTCCGGTTATTAACTTTCAGTTGTGGTATTGCCCATATCCGATTTGTACATGGCTTGCTACTAGTGGGGCCTTAACTGGCATAATATTGGTATTCGCAATTTTCGCGGTAACCTTACTGATTTACTATCCTTTCTTTAAGGTATATGAAAAGCAATGTATAAATGAAGAACAGGCTGCAAACAAAGCCTAAAAAATATTGAGAGGAGATTTAATTATGGATGAATGTGTTGTACAGAATGCAATGCAGATTATTCTGCACGCAGGAGATGCCCGCTTAAAATGCAAAAAGGCTCTGGATTATATCAGTAATTATGATTTTATAAATGCAAAAGCTATGATGAAAGAAGCTCAGGCTGATATCACGAAGGCACATCAGTTACAAACGGATGCGATACAGGATGAGACACGCGGTGAGAAAAAAGAGTATTCTTTATTGTTTGCACATGCACAGGACACATTGATGACAGTCTATAGTGAACTAAATATTACAAAGCAGATGATTACAATTTTTGAAAACTACGAAAAAAGGCTGCAAGCTCTGGAATCAAAAGGATGATATGCGGTATTGCGTATGAATCCGGATCAAGTAAAAACACAGCTCAGGAATTTATTTCTTATCCTCATTGGTAATTTTATGGTTGCCTGTGCCGTTACGCTCTTTGTGCTTCCTAATAACATTTTAACAGGAGGTGTAGCGGGGGTTACTGTTGCACTTCAGCCTATCATACATATCAATTCTGTATGGATGATAAATATATTGACCATTGGCTTATTCCTGCTGGGGGTAGTTCTACTCGGGAGAAAATTTGCTTTGCAAACAATAGTTTCTGCTATTGCCTCACCACTTATGATTACTCTATTATCAATGATTGTATCTACCATTGGACAGGAAAGCTTCAAGATGAATGAACTACTGGCTTCCATTTATGCGGGTGTGTTTATGGGAATCGGGCTTGGTATTGTCTTTCGAGCGAATGCAAGTACCGGCGGTATGGATATACCGGCCTTGATTCTAACGAAATATTGTCATATTCCATCAGGTAACTCCGTTATGCTCGTAGATGGTTTCACTGTACTATTAGGAATTATAACCTATGGCATAGCTCCATCGCTTACCGGTATTGTATCAGTCTTTGTTTGCGGAAAAACAATCAATTATGTAATTATGATGAAAACACAGCCGGCACTGGAAGTTCAAATTATTTCGAAGCACACTACACAAATACAGGATTATATTCTGCAAACAGTAGATCGTGGTGTTACGATACTGGAAGGGCATGGAGGATATACGAATGCCCTTCGTACCATTCTGCTGTGCGTTGTGTCCAGGAAGCAGTATACAGAATTAGAAACAAAGATTCAATCAATTGATCCGAACGCCTTTTTGATTGTTAAGGACGTCAATCGTGTAAAAGGGGAAGGCTTTCGGTAATAGAAAGGAAAAGCTATGAAGCGAATGTTAAGTAGTACAACAAGTGAATTGCTAAATATGAGTAAGGAAGAAAAGCTAACTGCAATACAATCTAGTGAAGGTAGAATCATTGTTTCTGAAATGACAATGAATGGAGCTCCTGACGCACTGGATAATGCATCGATTGGAGAATTATATGCAGCCTTTGGTGCTGACATGCTACTTTTGAATAAATTCGATGTATTCCATCCATTCATTCAAAATATTGATGGAACTAATTCAGATGATTGCATACATACACTGAGAAGCTATACAGGGAAGCTGGTTGGTCTGAATCTGGAACCAGTTCCTGATAGCAGCGATTTAAAAACAGAACAGGTACAATTATGTAAAGGACGCATGGCAACTGTAGAAGCAGCTGAAAAAGCTGTTCAACTGGGAGTGGATTATATCGTTCTCACTGGAAATCCAGATACCGGTGTTACAAATGCTGCAATGATAGAAGCAACTAAGAAACTAAAAGAAGCAGTTGGAGATAAAGTCATTCTTATTGCGGGAAAAATGCACGCTGCAGGTTGTTTGAAAGAAGCAGGAGCCAATATCATCTCAAAGGATACTATCAAAGCTCTTGTTTCAGCAGGTGCCGATATCATCCTGTTGCCTGCTCCAGGAACAGTACCAGGTATCACACTGGACTATGTATGTGACCTTGTTTCCTACTGTCATTCCCTTGAAGTCATGACATTAACTGCGATTGGAACATCACAGGAGGATGCAGATACAGAAACGCTTCGTCATATTGCTTTACTATGCAAAATGAGTGGAACTGATCTTCATCATATTGGAGATGCAGGCCATGCAGGATGTGTCGCAGAAAGTATTATGACCTATAGTATTGTGATTCGCGGAAAACGGCATACGTATAATCGTATGGCTACCTCCGTACTGCGATAAAGATTTAATCATAAAAAGGAGAAGATTATGAAACAAATAGTAAAAGGATTTCCAAAGGATTTTTTATGGGGTGGAGCGATTGCAGCTAATCAGGCAGAAGGCGCTTATCAGGAAGGCGGCAAGGGATTAAGCGTTGCGGATTTGCTGAAGGTGCAGGATAAAGGCGATTTGAAAAAGAAATCCAACAAAGAAACGACGATGCAGGATATTGAATTTGCATTGCAAGACAAAGAAGGCTATTATCCAAAGCGTTATGGAATAGACTTCTATCATACGTATAAAGAGGATCTTCACCTGTTAGCCGGAATGGGGTTGAATACCTTTCGTACTTCTATAAACTGGGCAAGAATCTTTCCAAATGGAGATGATGCAGAGCCAAATGAAGAGGGTCTGAAATTTTATGATGATCTCTTTGATGAAATGATTAAAAACGGTATGGAACCATTAGTTACACTTTCTCACTATGAAATGCCGTTAAACATTGCCACTAAGTATAACGGCTGGTATTCCAGAGAAACCATTGACATGTTCGTAAAATATGCGGAAACTGTATTTAAGCGCTATAAAAATAAGGTTAAATACTGGATTACAGTAAATCAGATTAATCTGATTCATCATGAATCCTTTAATCATCTGGGGATTCCGGCAGATAAGGTTGACAATCTATGGGAGGCAAAGTTTCAGGGGATTCATAATGAGTGTACAGCAGTGGCAACGGCTGTTAAAATTGGACATGAAATAAATCCTGATTTCCAAATTGGGATGATGGTATACAACGGATTGAGTGAACCACTGACCTGTAAGCCGGAGGATGTGTTCGCTACGATGAAACGCAATCAAATGGAATACTTCTTCTCTGATTTACTGTTACGTGGAGAATATCCAGGATATGCAATCCGCTTCTTTAACGAAAAGGGATTTCACTTGGATATACGCCCAGAGGATGAAAAGGTATTAAAGGAGAATCCATCAGACTTTTTAGCAATATCTTATTATTATACAATATGTTCTTCTGAGGAAAGCATGAAGGACTATGGTGTAAATGAGGATGGGGCGATTATGAATCCACATCTAGATGCAAGTGAATGGGGATGGAGTATAGATCCGCTTGGTTTAAGAACGGTATTAAACTATTACTATGATCGTTATCAGAAACCGATTATTATTGCGGAAAATGGTTTTGGTACGTTTGATAAGGTAGAGGATGATGGAAGTATTCACGATACTCGCCGTATCTTTTATCTTCGAGAGCATATTCGGCAAATGAAGGAAGCAGTTATGGATGGTGTCGAGGTTATTGGTTATTATCCATGGGGGCCAATTGATATTATCTCCTGTTCTTCTTCAGAAATGTCGAAGCGCTATGGCTTCATTTATGTGGATTATGATGATTACGGCAAGGGCAGTGGAAAAAGAATCAAGAAGGACAGCTTCGCATGGTATAAAAAAGTAATTGAAACAAACGGTGAGGATTTAGATTAAAGCAGAGTGTAAAAAGGCGGTTTCCGTACAGAGAGGGATATCTTTGTACAGGTACCGCTTTTTATATTTGTTTTTTTGTTTTGAATACCTCATTTTGTATATAATACTAAGGAAGTAACTATAGGGAAGAATACAGATATACAGGTTAGGTTATGTAAAATATGCTATAATGAAAGAGCATGAAAAGAGAGAAGGGATACTGTGAAATTAAGTAATAAGGAAATGCTGCAGGATACGTTATGGATTCTTGCCGGGAATATCGCGCTGGCTATGGGGGTCGCCTGGTTTATACTTCCCAATGATGTTTTAACAGGAGGACTGGCCGGGGTTGCAATCGCACTGGAGCCGCTGATTCATTTGAATCCTGAGCTTGTCATAAATGTATTAACGGTGGTATTGTTTCTTGCAGGATCCGTTATCCTGGGAAAGAAATTCGCCGCGAAGACGATACTGAGTACCATCTGTTATCCGCTGCTGCTGACACTGTTATCCTATCTGGCGAAAAATGTCATTGCACCGGACACCTTTATCATGGATAAATATCTGGCTACCATCTATGGCGGCGCATTGATGGGGATCGGAGTGGGCTGTGTATTTCGTACCGGGGCAAGTACTGGAGGTATGGATATACCGCCACTGATTATCAATAAGTATACACACATACCGCTTCCTACATTAGTGCTGATAGTGGATGCACTTACCGTACTGCTGGGAGCTGCGGTCTATGGTTTACAGGCTGCTCTTACCGGGATTCTGTCTGTCTGGGTAAGCAGCTATATGATAAATAAAACAATGATGATTGGCGGTCATGATGCACGAAATGTCATGATTGTATCCAATAAGCATAAGGAAATTATGGACAGGATTCACGAAGCATTGGAACGGGGAACGACCATTCTGGAGGCAACCGGCGGGTATTCTTCAGAGAAACGGCCTGTTATTATGGCAGTAGTCGCAAAGAAACAGCTTCCTGAGCTGCAGCATCTTGTATCGCATATCGATCCGGAGGCGTTTGTAATTGTTATGGAGGCAAATGAGGTTCAGGGACTTGGATTCACGTATGAGGAAGAACTATAGCCTTCCTTATATAAAATAGAAATTATGAGAGGAGGATGTGGAATGCAGGATTTTAATTATCACAGTCATACAAAGCGCTGCGGGCATGCAGAGGGAGAGGATGAAGCCTATGTTCAGGAAGCGATAAAAAATGGTTACCGTTATATGGGATTCAGTGATCATGCCCCTTATAAAAACGGATATGCAAAAGGGGAACGGATGCATGAGGAAGAGCTTTATGACTATATAAGCAGCGTACGCAGGCTTCAGGATACATATAAGGATCAGATAGAGATTCGACTAGGTATGGAAATTGAGTATTTTGAAGATCAGCTCGATGAGCTTAAGCAATATAAGGAAGATATGGATTTTCTCATTCTGGGACAGCACGGTTCTTCGCTGTACGGCCCTGAATTTTATGATGATCACAGTGATGAGGATGTATTACTGTATGCTTCTCTGATTGAAAAAGCCTGTGAAAGAGGATTACCGGATATTATCGCTCATCCGGATCTGTTCATGTTTGGTAAGGAAACCTGGACAACTGCCTGTGAGGAAGCGACACATACAATTTGTACTAGTGCGCAGAAGCACGGTGTTCTTCTGGAGGTAAATCTAAACGGATTGCGGTATGGGAAAAAACAGCTTGGTAAAGACTACCGGTATACGTATCCATATCGCAGATTCTGGGAAATCGCATGTATGTATGATGTTGAAGCTGTGTATGGATTGGATGCACATGCTCCGGAAAAATATGGTGACAGGGAATGCTTTGATATTGTAAATACTGAAATAATTTATGATCTTCCAATCAGATTCCGTAAAGAGCTCACATTTTTATCAAAAGCGAAGGGGGAAGATGTATGCTAAAGGATGCAATAAAACAAAGACATTCCAGAAGAAGCTATCTGCATCAGCCGTTAAGGGATGAGGATGTAAGCTTTTTGAAAACGCGTATCCATGAATATAATCAAAGATACGGCCTGCATATGAAGCTGGTTTGTGGACATCCTGAGATATTCAAGGGCTTTCGCAACAGCTATGGTATGTTTCATAACGTTGAAAATTTCATAATGATGATGGGAAACTATCGTGATGTATATATGCAGGAAAAGCTTGGTTACTTTGGCGAGCGACTCGTATTGGAAGCGGTTGGACGGAATATGGGAACGTGCTGGGTAGGTGGTACCTTTGCGAAAGCGGCACTGGCTCCCTATGTGAAAGAAGGAGAACAATTATATTGTGTTATCGCGGTCGGCTATACGGCAGATAAAAAATCAATGAAGGAGGTTCTGATTTCACGCGCTACAAGAAGAAAAGGCAAAACCATTGAGGAAATGTCCAATTATACACCAAAGTGTCCGGATTGGATGAAAAGCGGGATGGAGGCGGTACAGCTGGCACCGTCTGCATTATTCAGGCAGCCTGTGAACTTCCAAAGGGAAAACGATTGTGTATATGCGGAGGTATCGCATCCTGAAACACATGAAATGCTGGATCTGGGAATCGCTATGCTGCATTTTGAAATCGGTGCGGATGCTGGAAGCTGGACATGGGGAAATCCGGCAGTCTTTCAAAAAAAGTAAATTCAGACATACTGCAGTAAAGTACTGACATGCTGCTATAATATAGAAGAGAATCCGCGTACGGGTTCTTTTCTATATTATAACGAAGGATTATAGGAAGGCGACATAAGGGAAAAGGAAATTTTACAACAACCGCTGCCTGTCAGTATGCGCGTATAAATCATATTCATTATAAGGCAGGGACTAAAAACAATGCATGAACAGTACTCTTCATATATTCCCCTCGAACATGCTACAGCAATACGATATCAAATCCTCTAGATACCATGCACATGATGAAGGAAGCAGCCTGAATACATCGCGTTTTTCCATGAGGAAATCAATGCTTGAAAATATGAATCATGATGTGTATTTCGATTCATAATTAGGAAAGGATTGATTAAGGGTAGCGTCGAATCAGATGGAGAATTCTGCTGCCATAAAAACAATGGATATTTTCATTCTTCCTGTGATAGCTCCTGCAGAAAAGAAGAACATCCCATTGAATTTACTGTTATATTCCTTATATTTGTAGAGAAACGTATGTTTTCTGCACATTTGATTGTTTGTGTGATATAATGCATAATTGTTAACACCTGGAGGTAGAAAAATGATTGAAACACAAAATGTCAGTGTACGGTTTGGATCACGGACACTGTATGATAATGTAAATTTAAAATTCACAGATGGAAACTGTTACGGATTGATCGGGGCGAACGGTGCCGGGAAATCTACATTTTTAAAGGTACTCAGCGGAGAACTGAAACCGGATACCGGTTCGGTTATTATCAAGCCGAATGAAACAGTATTCACCTTAAAACAGGATCATTTTGCTTTTGATGAATATACCGTGCTGGAAACGGTTCTTATGGGAAATACGAGACTGTATGAAATCAAACGTGAAAAGGATGAAATCTATTGTAAAGAGGATTTCAGTGAAGCGGACGGTATCCGTGCAGGAGAGCTGGAAGCAGCATTTGCAGATATGGATGGATGGAATGCGGAAAGCAACGCCGCAACGCTGTTGAACGGCTTAGGAATCCCGGTAGAACTTCATGACCTGAATATGAAGGAGCTGTCCGGTAGTGATAAGGTCAAGGTGCTACTGGCACAGGCACTTTTTGGAAAGCCAAACACACTGCTGCTGGATGAGCCTACAAACCATTTGGATATTAAGGCATGCTCCTGGCTGGAGCATTTCCTGATGAATTATGAAAATACCGTGATTGTCGTCAGTCATGACCGTCACTTTCTGAATAAGGTATGTACACATATCGCCGATGTAGATTATGGAAAAATTAAGCTGTTTGCCGGTAATTATGATTTCTGGTATGAATCCAGTCAGCTAATCAGCCGTCAAATGAAGGATGCCAACAGTAAAAAGGAAGAGAAAATGAAAGAGCTGGAGGATTTTATAGCACGCTTTTCTGCGAATGCTTCAAAGTCAAGACAGGCAACATCCAGAAAGAAAATTCTGGATAAAATCACATTGGATGACTTGCAGCCGTCTACCAGAAAATATCCGTTTATTGAATTTAAACCGGAGCGTGAGAGCGGCCGTTCTATATTATATATAGAGGATGTCGAGAAGCAGGTCGAAGATTGTAAGCTGACAAATATATCCTTCAACATGATGAAGGGGGATAAGGTCGCATTGATTGGTGATCCATTAAAAACCACACTGCTGCTGAAGCTGATTGCCAAGGAGCTGGAACCGGACGCAGGAAGTATTCAGATGGGACAGACAATCAAGGTTTCCTATATTCCGGATGATAATACCTCTTATTTTGAAGGTACACAGAGCATCTGCGAATGGCTGTCACAGTATACGGATATAGACGATATGTCCTTCATTCGCGGCTTCCTTGGTAGAATGCTCTTCAGCGGTGAGGAGCCCTTGAAGCCTGTCAATGTATTATCCGGTGGAGAGAAGGCCCGCTGTATGCTTTCAAAGACAATGCTGGAGGGTGGAAATCTGCTGCTGATGGATGATCCGATCAACCATCTTGACCTTGAATCTATTCAGACATTGAATAATGCACTGATAAAATATCCGGGAGAGCTAATTTTTGTCAGTCATGACCATCAGTTCATACAGACAATCGCAAATCGCATCATAGAAATTCGGGATGACGGGGTTATTGATCGTCGTACCTCCTATGACGATTACCTGGAAAAGGAATACGGAATCGAAGAATAAATAGAAAATTGCCCTGAAAAAGGGCTTTTTTTCATGTTTTCTTCACAAGTGAAAGAAACATCAGGATAAAGCGATAAACAGGGGAGCGACAGCGGTTTCATAAAACTGAAACAAATGAAAAAATAAATACGACTTGTGAATATATTGGTATTTATCACAATATAATTTTCACATAAAATTCAGATTTACATCATACAATAGTTCATAGATACCTTTATTTAAAGGGTCTGGCATAAATGCTTTTGAAATTTCCTATGTATAAAATACAATGTAGAGGGGAAAATAAACATAAATACATGTTAAAAAATAAAAATATTGGACAAGTTAAAAAAAGTATGCTAGACTAGTGTCTGTTTCGTAAAAGGAGGAACATCAATGAACTCAAAACGAATAAAATTCGCTTTATTCATGTGTGTTTTCGCTTTATATGGATGTGCTTCAAGTGCCTCTGTCACACAGAAGTCACTGAACACTGTGAATAATAAACATACGGTATCTGTTGATACCCTTCATACAAACAGCCTGATTCAAACAAAGGATAACACGATGGCAGCCATGGCTTTTCAAGCGTATGATCCCATGCAGGAGCGCAATACCATGTTTCAAAGCATGAGGGATGAGCATGGTGTATTGCTTCTAAAATCCGATGTCCAGGGCTATGCGAAAAAAATGAAAGAAAAGGCCGTTAAAGAACGTGTACGTCAGAAACGGCTGGAGAAAGAGCGTAAGGAACAGGAACGACTGAAACAGATGGAAAAGGAATCCACACAGGTATTTCAACCAAAAATCACAACCTATGGTGTTGACTGCTATGGCTGCGGCGGAGAAAGCGGTCGGGGTGGTACTTCACTGGGAGTAGCACTGGATCTGAACCTGGGTGTTCAGATGCCGGATGGCTCTTGGCAGCCGGGTATTAAATATGGCAAATATTATATCGTGGCTGCGGATCCCAGCATTCCACTATGCTCAATTCTGAAAATCAGTGACCATGGATTAAGCGGAAGCGGTATATCGCCGGATCAGCCATATTATGCAATCGTACTGGATCGCGGGGGAGCAATTCAGGGAAATCACATTGATTTGTATATCGGAAGTGAAAACTCCGGTGCAATCGTACCAGTACAAAACACGAAGGCAAAGGCACAGATTATCCGTGAGGGAGGTAAAAGCGGTGCCAAAAGCTGTGCACTATAATCATCGGGACATGGAAGTTTAGCTTCTATGTCCTTTTGCATTACCTCAACTTATGGTAAAATATAAAGGAAAGGCTGATGCTTGTGAAGATGAAAGAAATCCTCGTTGTTGAGGGAAAAAACGACACAAATGTACTAAAAAGCTATCTGGACTGTGATACCATAGAAACCCATGGCACGCATCTTGGCAAGGAAATTCTGCGGCAGATACAGCTTGCCCAGAGAACCCGCGGCGTAATCATATTCACGGATCCTGATTTTCCCGGAGAAAAGATACGCTCTTGTATCAATACTGCGGTGCCTGGCTGTAAAAATGCCTTTATTGACAAGGCAAAGGCAAGGACCTCCAAAAAGGTCGGTGTTGAACATGCCAGTCGTGAGGATATTCTGGAGGCTTTATCCCATCTGATGACATATGATGAAGAACTCCATGATACGCTGAGCTATGAGGAATATCTTGATTTGGGGCTGAATGGAAAAGCGGATAGTGCTGAAAAGCGCGAACTGGTTGCACATGCGCTGCATCTTGGACGGCCGAATGCAAAGACACTGTACAAACGGCTGAATATGCTGCAGCTAAACAGGAAAGATGTAGCAGTATTGCTGGAACAGTCGCATGAATGAACTGGTTAAGGTGACCTGTGCGCTGAAGCAGAAGGAACAGCTGGAAAGCTGGCTATCTGAAATCCTGCAGGAAGGCTGGGAATTGCAGTCGTTTCGCTATGTTATGCTTGGTGCGCTCATGAACTTTCGTTTTGTCGAAGGCAACAGGCAGCATATCCGAATTTGCTTTTATGATGTAAAGTACGATGCGGATGAAAGTATATTTCTGAGCGAGGGATGGAAGGTACTTTGCCGGAACGGTCTGAGTGTCATCTTTTATCATGAAAACCTGAATCAGCCGCTGCCGCTTCTGGATATGAAGCTGTATACAAAGCGCAGAATCTTTAAAATGACATGTAATATGCTGTATCTGTTTTCCCTGCTGTATTGTGTCCGTGTAGAGGAGGAGGGGCTGCGAAAACCGCTTGTTTTCGTTTTTACACTCCTGCTGTTCAGCATTCCGCTGCTCTATGATGTAAAAAGTACAGCAAAATACAGCAATCTGATAAAAATTATGAAAAACCTGTTATATGCAGTCCTGTTGACAGGAATCGTATATACGCTGATAGAATTGCTGGTATCCACCTTCTATCTGCTGTTTTAGAAAGGATAATCATATGAAGAAACCCATTGCGACACCATCCAGAACAAAGGAAATTCTGGAAACACATGGAATGTTTGCGAAAAAGAATTACGGACAGAACTTTCTGATCGAATCCGGCATCGTAGACAAGATAGCCCGCCATGCAGTTATTTCCGATCATTGTGTCGTTTTTGAAATCGGCCCCGGGATTGGGGCATTGACACAGTATCTGTGTGAATATGCAAAAAAAGTTATCTCCTTTGAAATTGACGAGCGTCTGCCGGAGGTATTGGCAGATACCTTGCAGGAATACGATAATTTTGAGCTTGTTATGACAGATTTTTTGGAAACTGATCTGAATCATTGGTGTGAGCCGTATAAAAAAGAAGGCTGTGATATCGTTGTGGCAGCTAATCTGCCATATTATATTACGACACCGATTTTATTCAAAATTTTTGAATCCGGTGCGCCTATCGACGCAATTACAGTCATGATGCAAAAAGAGGTCGCGGATCGTTTTGCGGCTACAGTTAATACAAAGGACTACAATGCGCTGAGTATCATTACCCAATACCGCTGTGAGGTGCTGCCGGTTATGAAGGTACCGAAAAATGTTTTTCTGCCGAAGCCGAATGTTGACAGTGCGGTATTGCAGTTCCGCTTCAAGGAAACACCTTCCGATATCGATGAGAAATTGTTTTTTCCATTGGTGAAAGCCTGCTTCCGTCAGAGAAGAAAAACCATATTGAATAATTACGGGGAATACATACAGGACAAGCAGAAAGCGAGAGATGAGCTTGAAAAAAGCGGCATCGAATGTGCAAGACGTGCAGAAAGCGTTACGCTTGAGGAATTTATACGTTTATATGAGGTACATACGTGTGAAAGTTAATTTATTTTATGATAGAAGTATTATAAAACACCTTTCATACCATGTCTGTTCCCGTGTCCAAAGGGCAGGAAGCTGGAGGTAAAAATGAAGATAAAGGCACATGCGAAAATCAATATCTGTTTGAATGTTGTATGCAAAAGGGATGACGGATATCATGAATTGGAGATGATCATGGTTCCCCTTGCACTTCATGATGAGCTATCACTTACACTGGCTGATGAGGACTGCTATACCTGCAGTGATGCAGAGCTGGTGATGGATGAAACAAACACGGTCGTTAAAGCAGTGGAGCTGATGCGTAGCACCTTTTCCCTGAGAGAACACTTCCATATCCATGTAAGCAAGCATATTCCTGCACAGGCAGGTCTTGCAGGAGGCAGTGCGGATGCGGCAGCTGTCATGCGCGGAATCCGCGATTATCTGCAGTTGGATATATCTCTGGAAGAGCTGGCACAGCTTGGGAAACAGGTAGGCGCCGATGTCCCCTTCTGCATTATGGAAACATGCGCACTTGTTCAGGGAATCGGTGAGAGAATCACTCCTTTTTCTATGCCATCAGATTTTTTTATCCTGCTCGTGAAGCCTTCCATGGGGGTACCGACCGGAAAAGCTTTTTCTATGCTTGATTTTGAGAAATGCGATCATCCGGATTGTACAGCGGTTATGGAGGTATTGCAAAAAGGCGAGTTAAAAAGGCTTCAGCATGTGATATCCAATTCCCTGGAATACAGCGCTTTTCAGCTGGTTCCTGAAATTGCACATATCAAAGAAAGGCTGCAAGATATGGGGTTTGATGCAGTACTGATGAGTGGCAGCGGCAGTACCGTCTTTGCAATCACAAAAAATAAAGAGCTGTTACAGGCTGCATACCAAAACATGAATGACGGACATAATTTTGTCTGTCAAACTCGCATAAAATAAGTTACCATTCATCGACTGCAGCCTAGTATACGACAGCTATGAAAGCGAAACTGTGACATTATGTACACGAGAGGGCTGATGGAAGCCTTTATTTGGTAAAGGATATCAATGATTGATATCCTTCAATACGCGTATAAAACATTAAAATGAAGACGTAATACAGGCAAATTAAAAAGAGCGGCGTTTGCTTTCCTTTAGGTGTCATAGAAAACGCAGAAAAAAGGTCAGGTTTATTTTGTCCCTGATCTTTTTTTGACAGTGTAATCAATATCTCAAAGAAAAACAAAAGAAACGATATATGGTTTCCATGCATAAGCAAGGCATCTGTAACGTATGAATCCTGATATCAATCTGTTTTAGCGTTGCAATTCAGTAAAAAGAAAGTATAGACGATCAGCTTACCAAAGTATATCGCCCCTGTATCCTTGCAATGTCTATATGATAATGTCCATGCAATACTGTAACATAACAAATCCCTGCTGCTTTTTGATTTCATCTTATACGCAGCGCTATTCGGATACCGCTATGTTTCATCGGGGACAAGTTTTAATAGGAACCATCCTGCATATTCCGGCAATTCTTAAAATTTAGATAGATCGGGAGTCTGTGACTGTTCTATGGGAACCGTGCTTTCTCTGATATCTGTAAGCAGCAGCTGTTCATGGCGAAAGAAATAGGGATGATGGCGCACATGTGTGAATAGAAACAGCAGACTGAATAAAAAGCCGATATATAGGATCACTGCATATAAGAAATCGAACCATGTCATAAGAAAGAGAAAACAGGGGACGCCGATTATCAAAAGGAAGAATGCCAGCCCTGCGTACGTAAGCACACGGCTTCCATAGGTCATCATGAGCGAGTAGAAACGATCCTGCCATGTGATCAGACTGCGCTCCAGATCAGTATAGGGAATCCATATAGTGCCGGATTCATCCTGTAAAAGAAGCTTGCGAAACTGTGATATATCGTCACCTTGCAATGCATCACGAACATAATCCTTCCGAAGCATTTTGAAAAAGGGCTGCTTGCGCATATGGCTTCCGCTTGTAATACGGTCACCTCCTGCACATTGTGCTCTGCCGTATAAAGCCTGATAAAACTCCGGTATCAGGTAAGCCGGATGGCGGCTATCTATAAGCATAAGCAGATTCCCGTTGGATAACTGTGAGCCAAGAAAAATCGCAGATACAGGTGTAACCCGGTGATTCAAAGACACATAATGACAGGCGTAATCCTGCTCGGAAAGCAGCCGCAAAATTGACGTGCTGTTATCCTTTGACGCATTGTCAATAAACAGTAACTCATAGCTTATCGGCAGCTTTTTCAATTCGCGAACGACATCCATATAAATTTTGCGGATGATTTTCACATCATTATGACAGGGTATAACCACGCTGATTTTGTCCACACCATCACTCCTTATACAATCATTATGGCACACTCCTGTGATAAATCCAGTTTTGAAATCTTAAAAAGTCTTAACATGGATTTAATGAACATTTGGTAGTAGACACCGTTGTTTTGATATATAATGAAAGAGAAATGAAATGAGGTGCGATTATGGGCAGCAAAATACTCATTGTAGATGATAATCAGGAAATTCGTGAGGTTGTCAGTGTTCTTCTGGAAAATGAAGGATATGAAGTACAGGAAGCAGAGGATGGAGAAATTGCGATTGCGAAGGCAGAGGATATGGATTTAATCATTTTAGATGTCATGATGCCAAAAATGGACGGCTTTAAGGCATGCCGGCAGATTCGTGAGGTCAGCAATGCACCAATCCTGTTTCTTACCGCTAAGACCATGGATCAGGATAAGGCTCTCGGCTTTTCCAGCGGGGGAGACGATTATCTGGCAAAGCCGTTTTCCTATAATGAATTGATTGCCCGTGTGAAGGCACTGTTAAGAAGATACTGTATATATAAGGGGAAAGAGGAGCCGTTGACTGACAGCCATATTGTTATGCATGATCTGGATATCAGCAGAGAAAGCAATCAGATAAAAAAGAACGGGCAAACGGTGAATCTGACAGAGATGGAATATCAGATTCTGTTACTGCTGGCAGAGCATCCTAAGAAGATTTTTTCCAATCAGGAGCTGTATGAGGCAATCTGGAAGGGGCCGTATATGTATTCCGCAAATAACACGATCATGGTACATATTCGTAACCTGCGCAAAAAGCTGGATGTAGACCCGCAGAATCCGGTATATATCAAAACGGTATGGGGGAAGGGGTATCGGTTTGATTAAGCATAAGAACAAAAGAGGATCGGGGAAAAAACGGATTTCCAGGTTAAGCTTAAAATTTGTCAGTATTGTTATTCTTGCGGCGGTTATATCAGGCTCCATGTTTGGTCTGCTGTTTTTTAACCGTTATCGTATTTTCCATCTGGTAGTCGGTGAAAAAGCTGTTCAGAAGGAAACAGATGAGCAAATCCGAACACTGCAGAAAACGATAACAGAGAAAAGCATTTCCAAGAAGAATCGTAAAGCAATAAAAAGGGAAATGAATAAATATAAGGATTTAACGCTGTATTTGTATGATGATGAGGATACCTTGAGTGAAACCTCCTTCAGTGCGATGGAGGATCAGGCCTATGTAGGAACCATGTCATTCTGGTTAAATCTCTATGAACCTGATAATTTAGAATATACGCTGACCTTCAGTGACGGTGAGTCGTATCTGATCGTATATTCTTTTCTCGGTCTGTCTTTTATGCTGCGTTATCTCATAGCTGCAGGAGTTGTTTCCATTTTAACGTTTATACTGATTATAATGCAGTTCGTGCATCGCAAAATGAAGTATGTCCTCAGCATAGAGGAGGAAATGCAGCTGATCGAAAGCGGTGATTTTCATCATACGATTATCTATAAGGGAAACGATGAATTAACGGATCTGGCACGGCAGCTGAATCATCTCCGTAATGCATTGTATGACAATATGCTGAAGGAGGAGGAGGCCCGTAATGCGAATCACGAGCTTGTTACCGCAATGTCTCATGATTTGCGAACACCGCTGACCTCCTTGCTTGGCTATCTTGATATACTTGAAATGAAGATTTATAAGAGTGATGAAGCAAGGGATGACTATATTCATAAGAGCCGCCAGAAGGCCCAGCAAATCAAGGATATGTCTGATAAGCTGTTTAATCATTTCCTCGTGTTTTCCAGGGATGAGGAATTGCAGCTGCACCCGATAGCGGACGATATTGTTTTGAATATGCTGGAATTTTATAGTGAGGAGCTTCGTGAACAAGGCTTTGATGTGCTGACCAAGTTTGAAAAGGAAAGCTGGAAAATCATGGGGGAGGAAGCTATGCTGCAAAGGGTGTTTGATAATGTGTTTTCCAATATACGGAAATACGCAGAAAAACAGGTAGTCACCATCTCTTTGCAGGTGGAAAAGGGCAGCGTGCTGATTCGGTTGAAAAATCGTAAGAAAAAGGATGCATCCCGTGAGGAAAGCACCCAGATTGGTTTAAAAAGTGTGAATAAGATTATGAAGAGCATGAATGGAAGCTTCTTATATGAAAATGACGATACAGAATTCGTCGTAGAGCTGTTCTTTCCCTGTCGACAGGAGGGGACAGGCAGATAAGAAAGGCTGTTCATGCAGCTGCACTCTTCTGCTTACATATAAAATGTAAGACTGGAGGTATCAACACTATTGCTTTTGTGCAAGATTAGATACCTCCTTTTTTCTGTTTGATGCGAAGGAACATCTTCGTTTTATCATGTTCAGGCTTTTCACTAAAAGGATTATTTCAAAGCTCCTGTGTGCTATTTATTCCTTGTCTGAAATCAGCTTCATCCGTACCAGCGCATTGTAGATTCCGTTCTCTGATACAGCATCTGTAACCATATCTGCCACACGTTTAGCATCCTCATGTCCGTTTCCCATTGCAACACTGATTCGGGCATGCTGCAGCATCTCCACATCATTTAGGCTGTCCCCAAAGGCGATATAGTCCTGCATGTGAAATTGATCCAGTACATACCGTATACCGATTGCCTTACTGAAGCCCTTTAAGACAATATCCGCATAGGTGGATTGTCCGATTAAAACATCCACACTGTCAATCGCTGTGTATTCATCATAGGTATATCCCATTGGACCATAGGCAATCATCATAATTACATCACTGCCATCATAGGCATGTACCTCCGGAATCGATTCCTTAAAAAATTCTGCCGAGGTGATAACATATTCGTTCGGCTCTCTTGTTATGAGTTCCTTTTCACCCATAATCAGCAGCGGAGCATGCTGTCGGTCTGCCGCCGCAATACAGGCTTCAACACTTTTTCTTGGAATCGGAGTAAGCTGCATAAGCTCCTTATCATGATTGTAAATCGCCTGCCCGTTGTTGCAGAGATAGATATCCCAGTCAATCAGCTGATCGTAAGCTCCATCCATCACGGATTGCAGGGAGCGTCCGGTGGATATACACAGCAGATGCCCTGCCTCTTTAAGGCTGTGCAATGCTTTTTTGGTGGAATCAGGTACAATATGCGTGGTACTATCCACTAAAGTACCGTCAATATCGAAAAACAGAATCTGTCTGTTCATAGGCAACCTCCCATCTTTACGGTTATGATAGCACAACTGTTCGCGTATTGTCATCATTTCCAGCATATTTCAAGTTATTGTTCACCGATGCATAAGAAACAGCTTTAATTTCATAATACATAAATGCATGACTTGGTTAACAGTCTGGTAAAAGAATCGAGCAGATGTATTTTTAATGGCCAATAACATCACTTGAAAATATAAATTATGAAATATATAAAGAATTTTTCTGATTTTTTAGGAGTTTTACATTTTCTTTACGTATGTAGTAGTGTAAAGCATAAGACTGTATACGAAAGGATGTGAAGAATATGCTTACAAAAGATGTAACAGAGAATAAAGAAATGAAGGTAGAGGTGCAGGAACGACTGAAATATGATAACGATATTTTTTTTAAGTTCGCTCTTGGCACAGCGGATGAAGATGCTGCGTTTATCCGTAACACCATTATTGAACGAGTGACGGGGATTCATCCTAAGGAAAGCACCGTATTAAATCCTAATCTGGATCCTGCTATACTCAAAAAGAAAAAAATGGTATTGGATATCCGTGTGAAGGACAGCGAAGGAAGAGAATACGGCATCGAAATGC